>Ga0316217_10003559_pt1 | contig 17615 bp, 9 predicted proteins | sample 1anoAmetaG_FD_203633 | JGI IMG/M metagenome (GOLD analysis project Ga0316217, IMG submission 203633) | Freshwater microbial communities from Trout Bog Lake, Wisconsin, USA - 1anoA | ecosystem: Environmental > Aquatic > Freshwater > Lake > Hypolimnion/Profundal zone | place: USA: Wisconsin...
CATCAGCCGGTGGTTCAGATCGTTGTAGCGGGAACCAGTGTCTGTGGCCCCCAGCGAGAAGCAGACGGCCACAGCCAGAGCCAACGCTTGCGCGCCCTTGATCCAGAGATTGAAACCGGTGAAAGGCCTCATTGCTGGCCTCCTTTTTGCACGGAGGGCTTGAGGCTGGGAATCAGCGCCACCACCGTGCCGAAGAAGATCAACGCCACCCCGGCCCAGATCCAGCCGACCAGCGGGTTCAGGTAGGCCTTGATGATGGGCCTTCCGTTATCGGGGTTTGTGCCCTCGTACACCACGTATAGATCCCAACCGGGAACCGAGTGAATGGCCACCATGGTCTGCGGCTGGTCGCTGGCCAGATAGACCCGCTTCTCCGGCGTCATCTGGAAGAGCTTCTTGCCGCCTTTGTAGACGTCCAGCACGGCGTAATCGGAGTTGTAGTTGAGATTCGAGTCCTGGGTGAAGCCCACGCACTCCAGCGAGTAGGGGCCGATGGGCAGCCTGTCGTGCAGCCCCAGTTCCTGCTCCTGGTTGCGGTTGAAGGCCGCCCCGGCCAGGCCGATGACGATGATCACCACGCCGATGTGGATGAGGTAGCCGCCGTAGCGGCGGGTGTTGCGGCGGGTGAGCAGCCAGAGGCCGGTAAAGAGATTCCGCCCGGTCTGTTTGGCGATGACGCCCGCGCCGCGCAAGAACTCGGAGAGAATGGCGGTGAAGACCGCGGCGGAGAGGGCGAAGCCGATCAGCGCGTAGAAGCTGCCCTGATCGAGCGCGCCGTCCTTCCAGGGCCGCACGCCCACGGCCAGGCAGACGATGACGGTGACCCAGAGCATGACGGTGGGCAGCACGAAGTTGCGCTTGATGCTCTTGAGCGACGTATTCCGCCAGGGCAGCAGCGGGCCGACGCCGGTAAGGAAGAGCAGGAAAAGGCCGATGGGCACGGCCACGCGGTTATAGAACGGCGCGCCCACCGTGACTTTGTTGCCGACCACATACTCCGACAGGATGGGGAAGAGCGTTCCCCAGAGAATGACGAAGCAGGCCACCAGCAGGACGAGGTTGTTGAACAGGAAGCTGGACTCGCGGCTGACCAGCGACTCCAGTTGGTGATCGCTCTTCAAATGGCTGCGGTTGAGCACATAGGTGAAGATGCAGACCGCCAGCACAATGACCATGAAGGCCACGAACCAGTTGCCGATGGAGGATTGCGCGAAGGCGTGTACCGAACTGACCAGGCCCGCGCGGGTGAGCAGCGTGCCCAGCATGGTTAGCAGGAAGGTGGAGAAGATGAGCCAGACGTTCCAGCTCTTCATCATGCCCTTCTTCTCCTGCATCATCACGGAGTGAAGGAAGGCGGTGCCGGTGAGCCAGGGCATGAAGCTGGCGTTCTCCACCGGGTCCCAGCCCCAGTAGCCGCCCCAGCCCAGCACGGCGTAGGCCCAGTGCATGCCCAGGAAGATGCCGAAGGTGAGAAAGAGCCAGGTGACCATGGTCCAGACGCGGGTGATCTTGATCCACTTTTCGCCGGGGTAGCGCATCATCAGCGCGCCCAGGGCAAAGGCGAAGGGTACCGAGAAGCCCACATAGCCCAGGTAAAGCATGGGCGGATGAATGACCATCTCCGGATATTGCAGCAGGGGATTGAGGCCGTTGCCGTCTTCGGGAATTGCGCCGCGCAGCAGCGCAAAGGGCGGCGCGGCAAAGTTGAGCACGGCCAGGAAAAAGACCTGGATGCCCGCCATAATGACGCCGGCGTAGGCGTAGAGCTTCACATCGCGCTTGTGCGTCAACCGCAGTACAAAGCCGTAGATGCCCAGCAGCCAGGCCCACAACAGCAGCGAGCCTTCCTGGCCGCTCCACAGCGCGGAGAACTTGTAGGCGCCGGGGAGGGCGCGGTTGGAGTGCTCCATGATGTAGGTGATGGAGAAATCGTCGGCAAAGACCGACCAGATGAGGGCGAAGGCGGCCGCGCTGACGGCCACGAAGCCGGCGATTCCGGCGCGGCGCGCGGTGTCGGCCAGCCGCTCGGGAGAGATGGGCGCGGGCTGACCGGTGGCCAGCAGGCGCAAGGCGACGGCCCCGGCCAGCAGGTTGTACGCCGCCAGAGCAAGTGCAATTAAAAGAGAAAGACTGCCAAAGGCTGCCATGAGGACTCCAGGATGATTCTCGCACGCAGGCTGGCAGCGATGGTGGTCTCCCAGCGATGTAATTCTCCCTCCATCATAGGCCCTCCAGGTGTGATTTGGCTCACACCAAGGGTGGAGAATGGGACGGAGCGATCAACGCTGAATGAGAACGCCTTCGCTCCAGCCCGCAACCGGCGGCCCATCGCGAGGAGCAGGCCGGTCGCAAAAGAACGGTCCCCAAGAAGCGCGGGGTAGGGCCGGGGTGTGCCGTCAGTTCCCGTTTGCCGCAGAAGCCCTGGTCAAGACCAGTTGCTGCCGATCGCTGGCGGCGACCTTCTGGTAGAAGCCGCGCAGTTCCTTGTACTCGCCCGGCACGAGGGTGGTAAAACCACGGCTGAAGATGCGAGAGACCGTGACCTTGCCGGGTGCGCTGGCGGATCGTGTTGAAAACAAAGCGTGATCTGGCCAGGGGATCTTCGTCTCCTGGGGTACGGCCTCCACGCTCATGCCGGCCGGCAAGTGGTAGACCATCTCCTCGGAGATCTTCTGCGGATACCTCATGTCCACCGCGACCTGGCGATTCTCCTGCTCGACAAAGGGGTGGTTGGCGTGCGTCTCGAAGAAGAAGCCGGGAAGCATGGTGCGCTTGGCGGTCGCCGTCCCCAAAACGCCCTGCACTTTGACGGTGGCCAGCAGTTGCGCGTCGGGATCGTCGAGCCCCGCAAAGCGATCGACGTGGGCCGCAACGCCTGTGGGAAGCAAGGACTCAAGTTGGCGGTCGAAGCTCTTCTTGACTTCGTCGAGGTCGTTGCGCAGCGCCTCCTGACGCAGATCGAGAGCCCTTTGGCCGGTCATTGCGAAGCGCAGAGTGCCGTTGACGCCGCCTTGTTCGTCGAGGGTCAAGTCGCCCAGGCGAACGGCGGTGTTATCCGCATAGGTCAGCAGCGGGGAAGTTGCAAATACGCTGGCCGCGCCCCCTTGCCGGATGCCGCTGGCGCCCGCATGCCGCCAGTGCACAAACTGGAAGGGACACATCTTTTCGCCGGGATCGAGATAGATCTCCTTGCCGCCCGTGCTGAGCACTACGAGGTCGTCGTCCAGTTGGCGGGTTTCGAGATGGTTGGGGTTGAAGACGCCTTTCTCCCGATCGACCACCCTCATGGCGGAGGCGTTCAATCCGGCGGCGCGCAGCATGGCCAGATAGAGCAGGGCGATCTCCCGCTTCGATCCGCTCTTCTGCGACCAGGTATCCTCGGCGCGCTTGGCCGCCTTCAGATTCAGCTCCTTCATCTCGGTCTTGCCTTTTGTGCGCGAGAATCCGGTATTGTCCAGCGCTTGCACCGCCTTGTACAGCTTCTTTGCCTTGTCGAGGTCGCTGTCGCCGGGGGCGGTCAAGCCTTTGACCGCCTCGCGAATCGGACCGGAGACCTCGGCGAAATGATCGACTTCTTTCGACCACTCCTTGGTCTCGTATGCCCAGAACTCTTGAGGGTCCCTGGTGAACGCGTAAAAGAACTCCAGTTGCTGAAGATAGCTCTGAACCGGCGGCATCCAGTCTTCTCGCGGCGCGGCCGGGATGTCGCTCACGTCCAGGATGAAGCTCCCGTCCTTTTCGCTCTGCACGGCGGCATCTTTGGGCAGCAGCGACCACCAGACCAACTGGCTCAAGGTGCGGCCATCTTTTCCGCTCGAGACAAAACCCTCTCGTGCGTAATTCCCGTAACCGGCACGTGCGGCCCGGAAGGACCGGAATGGCGTGAAGCTGTAATGCGCCTTGTGAACAAAATACCGCCTCTGAATCTCCCAGGCCGGCGAGGAGACCGCCCTGTCGTCGTAGCGCACCCGGTAGCGATACTCCAGGATGCTGCCCACCTCGACACTGGGCAAGTTGAAGACTTTGCGATCGACTTCGAAGTTGCCGGTCTTCGCAATCAGCAGTTCGTCGGGCTTGCCTTCCAGGGGAACGATGGTCCCGTCGGAGTGAATGGTGCGCGCTTTGATGTCGGAGACGCTCCATCCCTCTTTGAGGTACCCGACCTGCACCGTGGCCAGTTCCTTGCCCTTCTCCTCGAGCACCTTGATGCGCGCGTAAACGGTCTTGTAATGCAATTCGTCGTTGGTGGTCTCCTCCACATTCAGGTAGACAGCGGCCGCGCCCGGCGCTCTAGGATCTACGGTCATCTTCAGTTCTTCCGGAGTGGGCGTCTGGAACTGCCCCTCGAACTGCGCAGGAAGCAAAGTTGGAATGGAACAGGCAAGAAACAGAAACAGAGCGCGAGCTAGGCCGGAATTCCGCATGGATCTCCCTTGAGGGTGAATTGCATGAAGTGTACGCCAGGGAGACGCCGATCCATCGGGAGAAACCGATGACCGCGGCCTGCGCCAGCGATGCGCGTTCTATTTGCAATGGCGCGGAATCGCCTCAACGGCGCGCAAACAGTGGAGGCTCGCATCGGGATGCAGCCCGGCGGTTGATTCCTTTGCAAATAGCATTTTTTTCTCGCGGTGCGGATCGCCATCCTTATGGCAGAGACGCCGCGCTTACAGCGGTTCCACAATCGCTGTACCTCGGGACGGCTGCTCTCAAGGGTCATTTTTCTCACGAAAATGCCGCCTTGCACGGCGCCGGAAAGTGCGCGCGAATTGTGGAACCGTTCGGATGGCAATGACGAAGCTCTAGCGCACGCCCCACTCCCACAGGCCAAAGCTGGTGCTCTTGTCCACTGGGTGGCCCAACTGCCGGGCCAGCAACAGCATCTGCCCGCGATGGTGGGCCTCATGGGCGATCAGATAGCTGACGAAGGCCCAGGCGTCGGGCTTGAAGCCGGAGATCCTGGCGCTGCCGCCGAGGATGGGAGCCAGCCATTCCCGAATGGCCATATCGCTTGCGGCCAGCGCATCTTGGGCCTCGGCCACGGTTGCGGTCCTCTCCAGCGGGGCGGGCTGTGCCTTGGCGCCGCCGGCTTTGAGCCACATCAGGCGCACGCTGTGCATGTGGGCGACCAGTGCGGCCAGCGTGCGGCCTTTGCCGCCCGGCGGCGTCGCCAGCCAGGCCTCGGGCGGCAGTGCATCGAGCAGATAAAGGTGAATGCGGTTGTGGATGGCGAAGGAGCGCAGTACGGCGTCGGCGGGAGACAATGCGGCCTCTTTGTCCGGCATGAATCGACCTCGCAGGGGAATTGCTTGCAGGTCAAGATTCGCACGGAATCGCGTCTCGGCGGAAGGGTTTTGCGCTGCTCAAGACAGCGCTCTCGATGGTTGCGATGAACAGGGTCGGGTGGGGTTCGTGCTTTCCCACCCATCGCGCATCTTTTCCTCGAAAAGCCGCGAGGCGGATGGGGCACGGTGCATTTTAAGGCCGGGTGAGGTTCGTGCTTTCCCACCCATTTCACGAAAAGCCGTGAAATGGATGGGGCACGGAGCATTTGTGGCGGGCATTCCTTCGCGATGGAGAAGGAATGTTACTGGTTGAAGGCGCGGATCTCTTCGAGGCGGACGCCCAGGGCAGCCTGGCAGATGGCACCCAGTTGCTCTTCGGGGCCGACCAGGTGCATGGTCCGGTGGGTGTGCGCGACCGATTCCTGGGGATTCAGTTCCCTGGCCGGCGAGGACGACTCCAACTCGTAGAAATGCCCGAGCTGCGCCTGGCCGGGAGACGGCGGCCCGTCGTTGTAGCAGTTGGCCACGTCGCCGTTGTAGGGATCGTCCTGCATCTTCCACGCCGAGTTGACATACTTGGCGAATTCCGGCGGCTGGCTATACTGCACGATGGTGAGCACGCGGTTCTGTCCGTCGTAGCTGCCCAGGATGCCCTTGGCGCGTTGCAGGCTCAGGCCGAGCTTGCTGCGATAGTTGGAGTCGGCCTTGAACAAGACCGCGCTTTCTCCGATGGCGATGCGGTCTTGGGGCACGGAGCCGAAGTAGTCGGAGGTGACCGGGATGCCCAGTTCGGCTTCCGTCCCAACGCGAATGGGCAGGACGATGGTGGTTTGCGGGGTGGACTGGAATTGGCCAAGGACCCACAGCGAGAGCAGTCCCGAGGCTTCTTGCCAGCGAGCGGCACCCACGTTGGTGAGCTTGTTTTCCGACTCGTAGCCGACCACCTCGACTTCGCTGCGGGCCTGGATACCGAGACCCTTCCATACTTTTTCGGAAGAAAGCAGACGGACCTCCCGATCCATTTGCACCTCGAACCGGGTTCCGGAAAAGTTGGTCAGGGGAAAGGCGCGGCGGAAGGCGACCGTGGTGGCGCTCTGGGCGACGATGTCGAACGGCTCGGTATCGATGGGCGGCGGAGTGTACCAGTGGTCGAGATCGAAGGGCACGCCGGGCGCGAAGAAGATGGAATACTGCCCGCCTTCGGGACCGAGCCAGATGCGGTCTTCGCCGCCCACGGCGTTGATGTGTTCGCGGATCTCGCCCGAGGCGATCAGTTCTCGGTTGATCCATCCAAAGCCCAGGCCGTCCGGGCCGGAGACCGAGCTGGTGAGCACACGGCCTTGCGTTGCCGGCCATACGGCAATCGAGGCGCGGTTGTGCTCGTCGGAAAGCACGATGAGTTCGCTGTGCCGGTTCACAAACGAGACGGTCTCGCCGAAGCTGTCGGCGCCGGCGTGGCGGGGCAGCCCGGTGATGATGGAGGAGGAGGGCCCGTTTTCGAGGCCGGATGGGGGTTCGTGCGCAGGATTGCTATTCATCGAGGGTTCTCCGTTTTTGTCCGTGTTGGGCACAGCCTCATTCCGATTGCTTGGTTGCGGCGCCAGATGGTGCGGCGAGCTTGGCGCGGCCAAGGAAAGCGTTTACCTGGCAAGAGATCGTGAATCGGAATCGAGGATTTGTCTGCAATGCTATCGCATCGGAGCCGGTCTGCGCTGGCCAAGGCTCCGGTGCGCTTGCGGGCCGATTGTGCCGGCTCGATTGGTGTCTACGGCGGCCCACCCTCCAGCCGCCATAGACGCACAGTGTTGTCGCCGCTGCCGGAGGCCAGCGTGGCCCCGTCCGGGGCGAAAGCCACGGTGAAGACAAAATCGGTGTGCCCTTTCAAGGTGCGCAACATCTGGCCGGTGGCCACATCCCAAAGCTTGATGGTCCTGTCCTGGCTGCTGGAGGCCAACGAGCGCCCATCGGGACCAAAGGCCAGAGCGCAGATGAAATCGGAGTGGCCAATCAGGGTGCGCAAAACCTCGCCGGTGGCCACATCCCACAACCGGATGGTCTTGTCTCCGCTGCCCGAGGCTAAAATGCGCCCGTCGGGGCTGAAGGCTACGGGATCGACAGCATCTGTGTGGCCTTCGAAGGTGCGCAGCAGTTCGCCGCTCGCCACCTCCCACAGCTTGGCGGTCTTGTCGAGACTGCCGGACGCAAGCGTCCTTCCGTCGGGGCTGAAGACCACGGTTGAAACCTGAGAGGTGTGTCCCTTGAGGGTGCGCAAGAGCTCTCCTGTGGCCACGTCCCAGAGCAGGATGTTCTTGTCGTCGCTTCCCGAAGCCAGGGTGCGTCCGTCAGGGCTGAGGGCTACGGTATAAACGCTACCGGTGTGGCCTTGCAGGGTCCGCAAGAGCTGACCGCCGGGCATCTTCCACAGCTTGATGGTGTTGTCGAAACTGCCCGATGCCAGCACGTGTCCGTCGCGGCTGAAGGCCACCGACTCGACCGCGTTGTTGTGGCCAGTCAAGGTGTGCGACAGCCGGCCGGCGGTCACGTTCCACAACTTGATTTCCGCATCGGCGGCTCCCGAGGCCAGGGTGCTTCCATCGGGGCTGAAGGCAACTGCAAAGACCTCGCTGGTGTGGCCCCTCAAGGTGCGCAGCAAGCTGGCATTCTGGAAACGCACTACGGGCGGGGTCTGAGGCTGAGCCGTGGATGCAGCCGGTTCCGCTGCACTTGCGCCTGGCCTGGCCGCATGGTCTCTGGCCTCGTACCACGCGGTCCCTACGCCCAGCGCCAAAGGAACCAGGAAGGCCAGAACCTGCAAGATTCTGGTTGTCTTCTTATTGGAATTGCTTGACTTGGTCGCAACCTGGGAAAATAGCTCCGCTCTGGGCTTGAATTCGGGCGGAGGGCGCTTCACGGCGGGCTGTTGCTTGCCCTCGAGCGCCGCATCTTCCGGCAAGGTGACTCGCCGCTGCGAGGGTGTCAGATACCGCACCGCATCCAGCAAACCGATCAGTTCCACCACATCTCTGGGCCGACCGTCGCGGTTCTTTGCCAGCAGCCGCAGAACGATCGAATCCAGGCCTTGCCAACTGGCCAGCTCCGGCCGCAGGGCGCTGGGGGGGCGGGGCGTCGCGTTCTTGTGCTGCTCGGCCCAATCCTCGTAGCTCTCGCCGGCGAAGACGGTTTGTCCGGTGAGCATCTCGAAAAACACGCCGCCCAGCGCGTAGAGGTCGGTGCGGCCGTCCAACTCGGCGGCTTTCATGCCCTGCCACTGTTCCGGCGCCGCGTAGGCCATGGTGAGCAAGGTGCCGGCAGTTCTGGGGCGGGTGATGCCGGTCTCCTTGGTGGCGACAATGCCGAAATCGGCGATCTTGGGCACCCAACCGTCGCCCTCGCGGGCCATCAGGATGTTTTCCGGTTTGATGTCGCGATGCACCATGCCTTTGGCGTGGGCCGCGCCCAACCCGAGCGCGATGCCGCGCGTCAGTTCGAGGGCGAGTTGCACGTCGAAGGGGCGGGGGGCGTGGTCGAGAAAGCTCCGCAGGTCCGGCCCGTCCACAAACTCCATGGCGAAGAAGAGCGTATCGTCCTCGGCCCGTTCCAGATCGCCCGAGTCGATGACGTTGGGGTGGCGCACCTGGTGCAGGGTGCGCGCCTCGCGGCGGAAGCGGGCGGTGAAAGCCTCGTTCGCGGTTAGCAGGGGAGAGAGGAACTTGAGAGCCCGCTGCTCGTCCATCAAGGTGTGGTCGGCCAGGTAAACGGCGCCCATGCCGCCCTCGCCCAGTTTGCGGACGATGCGGTAGGTGTTGCGGATCAGCATCCCCGGCTTGAGATCGCGTATCTCGTTGAGCAAGACGCCATGGAGTGGGCACGTGGTGTGGACGTCGGAATAGCCGGAGTCGCAATGCGGGCAGAGTTTCATGCGTTTGCCCTCGCCTGGCTGGAGCATACCGCGATAGGGGCATTGTGCCACTCCGAGCGGCGCAGCGCAACGGGAGCTTTACCGCCGGAGAGAAGCCTCGCCGCGGCCTTGCCTGGCCTTTGCAAACAAGGCAAAGCCGCCACAACGGCTTTTGCCGTCGATGCACGTGCTGAATTCCCAAGATTGTTTCCTGGAATCCGACTTTCGCCGGATACATGCGCCGTATCGCGCGGAATAGCATTCGTTCCTGGGGTTCTAGAAACCACTGGAGCATTGCCACACGGACGCCGCACGAGCGTTCGCGCGCGCATGGGCCACGGCCCGGATCCGGAACAACTGAGTACTTTCGAGAGCCAGAAGGGAATTCAAATGAAACATTTTTTCCGCACGATCGCAATCGCAACAACGTTGATGCTGGTGCTTGCGACACTAGGAACGAGAGCGCAGAGTAACTCCGCAACGCTGACCGGCACGGTGGTCGACAAGACCGGCGCCGTCATCCCGCAAGCCAAAATTGCCGTCACCGAAGAGGCTTCGGGCGTGGTTCGCACGACCTCCAGCGACGATCGCGGCTTCTTTTCCCTGGTCGGCATACCGGCAGACGTTTACGACGTCGAAGTCTCCGCGCCGGGATTTAGCAAGCTGCAACGCAAGGGCGTCGCAGTGCATATCAACGACCAGATTGAACTGAAGGGGATTGCGCTGACCGTTGCCGGAGCCAACACTTCGGTGGTGGTGACGGCGGAAGCCGCCGAACTGACGCCCGCGACGACCGGCGAGGTCAGCTACACGATCACCGACACCCAGCTTCACAACATGAACCTGCAAGGCCGCAGCGCGGTCGAACTGCTGGGCCTGGTTCCGGGATCGGGCAACACCGGCAACTTCAACGGGACCTACAACGGAGCCTCGGCCGGATTCACGCAGAACTCCAGCGCCTTCACGGTCAACGGCAACCGCTTCGATCAGGTGGCGATGGTCAGCGACGGCGCCGCGGTTTCCGACTTGAACACCGCCGGCGGCTCAGCGGTGACTCCCAACGTGGATATGATCGCCGAGTTGAAGGTGGAATCGGCGGCCTACTCGGCGGCGCAGCCCAACGGTCCGATCGTGGTTTCCACCGAGACCAAGTCGGGCGGACGCGAGTTTCACGGCTTGGCCGAGTTGACGGCGCGCAGCCACGTTTTGAATGCGGCCGATTGGCAGCAGAAGGCGTACGGCCTGCCCGCTCCCCAGACTTCGCTTTTCTATCCGCAACTTCAGATTGGCGGTCCTCTGCTACCGAAGACCCGGCTGAAGGACAAGCTGTTCTTCTTTGCCGCCAGCGAGCTCTCGCAGCAGCATGTCGATCTGCTTCCGCGCAAATCGCAGGTGCCCGCCGAAGCCGGCTCGCCCGGTTACACCGGCGCGGGCATGGCCAAGGGCGATTTTACCGATTCGGCTTACCTCTCGGCGCTCTCCAGTTCCGGCAATGGTTATATAGGCTGGCCGGTAGGCATCCAGCCATGCAGCGGCAAGTATTGGAGCAACGCCTGTGTGAGTCAGGTAGGTTATGGCGCCAACTGGGGGCAGATGGGCAGCGGCGCGATCGATCCAGCAGGCGCCATTCTGCTGGCCGCCATCCCCGCGGCCAACGTCGATCCGGCAACGCACAACGGCTACAACCTGATCAGCGACTTCACCGTCTCGGAGCCGCGCAACCAGGAGATTATCAAGCTCGATTTCGCCATCAGCGACAATGCCCATGCCGCGGTGCGCTTCAATCATGAAAACGAGAGCATGCCTTCGCCCTATGGGCCGTGGAATATGTGGAACATGGTTCCTTATCCCGCCTCGCAGACGCAGAAGAACGCCTCGAACTCGGTGAATTTCAATTTGACCAACGTACTGACTTCGGCCCTGACCAACGAGTTCTCGCTGGGCTATACGCGCTTCGCGCTGCACACCGTGCTTTCCAACCTGGATGCCGTCTCCACCACCAAGCTCAACTATCCGTATGCCAGCCTCTTCCCATCGTCCACCGGCATCCTGCCCAATATTTCCTTCGAGAAGCAGGTGGGCGGGCTCTATCTGGCCGGCGGCGAGGCGCCTCCGTACCTGGGCGCGCAGAACAACTACACGCTCAACGACGGCGTGACCCTCTTGAAGGGAACGCACCTTTTCCGTGCCGGATTCTTTGCCCAGATGGGACAGTACAACAACCGCACCTCGGGCAACAGCAACGGCAGCGTCACGGTGCAGAACTACGCATCCACGACGGGCAACGACTGGGCGGATCTGCTGCTGGGCAACATCGTCAACTACGCGCAATCCAGCAACAACATCGATGCCGCCATGGAGATCAAGCGGTTCGACGTCTATGTGCAGGACACCTGGAAGGTTTCATCGAAGTTCACGCTGAACTACGGCCTGCGGGTGGATCACATCGGCTGGTGGTACGATCGCGGCGGCCGCATTGCCATCTTCAATCCGTCGGCCTATGTGGTCACGCCGAAGCCGGACTACATCAACAACACCGGTCTCCAATCCCACTCGACCACGCCTTCGGTTCCCATGTCCGGCTCCAAGCCGCTGGGCTTCCAATGGGCGCCTTCGGTGGGCTTTGCGTACGACCTGGCTGGAAACGGCAGGACGGTGGTGCGCGGCGGTTTCGGCACCAACTACTACAGCGATCCCGGCATCAACGCCTACTCGGCGATCATGGCGCCGCCCAACTTCAAGGTGGTCAATCTGTGGACGACGACCACGCTTTCCGCGGTTTCGAAGCTGGACTATTCCCAGGCGCTCCCCACGGTATGGGGCACGGCCAATCCGAACGATCATAGCGCTCCGGTCACCTACTCGTGGAATTTCGCGATTGCGCGCGCTCTGCCCGGCGCCAATAAGATCGAAGCCAACTATGTGGGCAACTCCAGCCACAACCTGGTGGGTTACGGCATCAAGAACGCCGTTCCCGAGGGCAGCGAGGCAGGACCGTGGTACGGGACTTACTACGACCAGCTCTACCGTCCTTACGCCAACTACGGCGACATCTCGATGCACTCGCACAACCTGAACTCCAACTACAACGCGCTGCAAGTCACCGTCACCCGTGAAAAGGGATGGCTGAACTATTGGGGCAGCTACACCTTTGGCAAGGCTCTGGCTTACAACGCGGAAGACCCCTTTGTCATGAAACGCTGGTATGGGCCGACTCCGTTCGACCGCTCGCAGATTCTCAGCCTCTCCTACTATCTGAATCTTCCCGACTTCGGCAAGAAGTATCTGGGCGACAAGAAGATCGTCAATGCGCTGACCAACGGCTGGAAGATCTCCGGGATGTTCCAGGCGATGACCGGCGGCCCGATCGGCAACAACTTCGGTTCTGAGTACGCGCTCAATCAGAATACGATCGGCATCTGGGGACCGGGGAACTACGGATCTTTTGCCGACGGCACTCCGGATGAAGCAGCCGTGCCGAAGATGATCTGCGATCCACGCAAGGGTCTGAAGAAGAACCAATATTTCAACTCCGCTTGCTTTGCCGGTCCGACCGCGCTGAACAACGGCACCTACCGCTTGCCCTATATTCACGGGCCTGCTTACATCAGCGATTCCATTGGCCTGTTCAAGACCTTTGCCATGGGCGAGACGCGCAAGCTGGAAGTGCGGGGCGAGGCATTCAACCTGTTCAACCACGCGTGGAACGAGTTCATCGCCTACGATCCCAACATGTACATGGGATACACGACGACCGGGGCAGCGGATCCCTCCACCAACAACAATGCGGCGGCTGGAACCATCGATAACAAGACGGGGCACAGAGAACTGTCGCTGGCGGCCAAGTTCTACTTCTAACCGGGACTGTCTACAAGCAGCATAGAATGTTCAAGGGGAAGGGCGTTTGCTCTTCCCCTTGAACGATTAACGCGAGGAATCGGCAAACTCCATGCGCATTCATCTGAAACTAGCGATTCTCTCTTTCGTGGTCCTTTTCATCGCCACGCCCGCGCTCTCGCAGAGCTATGCCATCGGCGCCGATGTGTCCTTCCTGGCCAAGTGCGAGAAGGACGGCATTGTCTTCAAGGAAGACGGCCAGGCGAAGGATGTGCTGGCCATGCTGCGCGAGCACCGCTACAACTGGGTGCGCTTGCGCCTTTTTGTCGATCCGGCGATTGCCGCCGACAAACTTCCCAACGATCTTCCCTATACGCTGGCGCTGGCCAAGCGGGCCAAGGCGCAGGGCTTTCACCTGCTGCTCGATCTGCACTATGCCGACAGTTGGGCCGACCCCGGCCAGCAGCCCACGCCCGAGGCCTGGAAGAAGCTCAAGCACAAGCAACTCGTCGAGCAGGTCTTCACCTACACGCGCGATACGATTGCGGCCTTCGCCAGGGAAGGCGTTTTGCCGGAGATGGTGCAGGTGGGCAACGAGATTACCCACGGAATGCTCTGGCCCGACGCCAAGCTGCCGGACAACTGGGACAACCTGGCCGACTTGCTCAAGGCGGGCGTCAAGGGCGTGGATGCCGGGCGCGGCGCGGGGCCGAAGCCGCGCATCATGATCCACATCGAACGCAGCGGCGACTACGACGCGGCTGTCTGGTTCTTCGACAATCTCATCTCCCATCACGTTCCCTTCGACGTCATCGGACTCTCCTACTACCCGTTCTGGCATGGGAACATCGACAAGCTGCGCGGCAACCTGCACGACCTGGCGCTGCGCTATCAGCACCCGATCGTGGTGGTGGAGACGGCCGCCAACTGGACGCCGGATCCCACTGCGACCAAGAAACCCGAGTTCCCGGAGACTCCGGCAGGACAAGAGGCTTTTCTGCGCGCCGTGGATGCCGCTGTGCGCGCGATTCCTCACGGGCTGGGCCAAGGCGTCTTCTGGTGGGAACCGGCGGCGGAGAACGAACTGCGCGGACGGGGCTACTTCGACGAAAGCGGCAATGTATTGCCGGTGATTCATGCGTTCGAGGAAAAACGACCGCAGTGAGAATGCGATAGAAGAGTGCCTACCGGCGGCTGCGGAGTCCATAGGGAGTCTGCTCTTGCGGGCTTTGACTTCGCGCCTTGCCCGGTTTATAAATGTTGATGTCATGAAAATCGATTTCATGACGTACTGGCTGCTCCTCCGGGGAGCGGCGCGATCACCAACCCAATCGCCAGGATGCTCGGGAAAGCGGTGAAACTCCGCTACTGCCCCGCAACTGTAAGCGCCCCCGCCTCGCGGCCCGTCCTTTGGGCAGAAGCAGGGAACCAGCCAGGGCTCATCCGCCGATTGCGGAGGCCCCTCGTCAACCACTGAAGGCGAACCCGCGGGGTCCGGCTTTGGGAAGGTGGCTGGGCAAGGCGCAAGTCAGGAGACCGGTCTTCGGCGTCTTTTACCCGCTTGCGTTCCGAGGGGAACGAAGGAGCTTGCATGTCTTCCTGCTTATTTCTGCGTGCGCGACTCGCCGGCGCACTGGCCGTTTTTCTGCTCATCTTCAGCGCCTCCATCTGTCCGGCCGCGGCCATCCGCGGGGTGGTCACCGACGCCACCGGCGCCAAAGTCACCGGAGCCACCGTTTCGCTGCTCTCCAACGGCAAGGTCGTGGCCGTTGCCGTGTCCGTGGCCGACGGCAGCTTCCAAATCACCACTGGGCAACCCGGCCGCTTCTTCCTCGTTGTCTCCGCCAAAGGGTTTCGGCAGTTGGAGGCGCCTGGGTTCTACGCCGGCCAGTTGGATTCGGTGGAGCGCAATCTGGTTCTCGAACCCGAATGGGTACGCGAATCCATCGTGGTGACGGCCACCGGAACGCCCACGCCGCAGGCGCAGATCAGCGAGGCAACCAGCGTGCTGGGTCCGCTGGACCTGGCGCTGCGCGACGACCTGACCAGCGCGCTGCGGCTGATGCCCGGCACGATCTCGACGCAGGAAGGCCAGAGGGGCGCGCAGACCTCGCTGTTCATCCGCGGCGGCAACTCGGACGCCAACAAGATTGTGCTGGACGGGGTGAGCGTCAACGATATGGGTGGGAACTTCGACTTCGGCCCGCTCTCGACGACTGCCGTGCAGAGCGCGGAAGTCTATCGCGGAGCCGATTCGAATCTCTATGGCGCCGATGCCGGCAGCGGCGTGGTCAGCCTGAGCACGCCCCGCGGCACCACCAGTTTTCCTTCGTTTCTCTTTCAGGGCGATGCCGGCAACCTGAACACCTCGCGCGAGGAATTGGAAGTGGCCGGGGCGCGCAGCAAGCTGGATTACCTGGGCGCCTTTAGTTGGCTGCAAACCGCCAACAATCTGCCGAACGACGAGTACCATGTGGCCACCACGGCGGCCAACCTTGGCTGGCAGCCCAACGGGACTACGCAAATTCGCGCCACGGTGCACTACGGCGTGGACGCGACCGGCGTGCCCAATGCCTGGGACTTCTATCACATTGCGGACAGCGCCACGCAGAAGGATCAGGACTTGTTTCTGAGCGCCTCGATCGACAACCAGAGCACCGAGGCCTTTCACAACATGCTGCGCTACGGGGCCACCCGCAAGCGCGAGCAATATACGCAGTGGGCGCAGGAAGGCAGCGGCGCCTTCGATGCCTACGGGGACAGCCTGGGCGATCTGGTGACGATTACCGGCGCCAACGGCTACTCCGTCACCGGCCAAGCCATCCTGGACTATGGCGGGCCGCTTTTTACAGACCAGCTGGTCAACAATCGGGATCAACTGAGCTACCAGGGCGACTACCGGTTGACGCCTCACCTGGCCGCACTCGCCGGCTTTCATTACGAGGACGAACGCGGGGTGCAGAATGAGCCGACCTACTTCTCCTACAAGAGCACGGAGCGCACCAACTACGACTATCTAGCCGCGGTGCATGGAGATTTCAAGGGCCGGTTCTTTTACACCCTGGGCGGCAGCCTGGAACACTACTCGGAGTTTGGCGTCCAGACCACGCCGCACGCCGGGCTCACTTACTATGTGTTGCGTCCGCGCAAGGGCATTTTCAGCGGAACCCGCATCCTGTTCAACTACGGCGACGGCGTGCGCGAGCCCAAACTCACCGATGAGATCGGCTCGCTTTATTCCTTCCTGGAAGGGAAGAATCTGGGTTCGCAGGCCGCGCAGTTGCACATCGGCCCGCTGGCCGCCCCGACCACCCGAACCTACGAAGGCGGAGCCGAGCAGACCTTCTTCGGCGACCGGCTGGTCTTTCGCGCCAGCTACTTCCACAACCAGTTCGGCAAGGAGATCGAGTCGGTGAGTTCCGAGCTGCTGTCGAGCCTGATCTCCGGCCTCACCGTTGCGGAACTGGGCGCCTACAACTCGTACTACGTCAACACCGAAGCATTCCGGGCGCAGGGCGTCGAGACGACCGTGGAAAGCGGCATTGGCAAGAATATCTTCCTGCGCGGAGGCTACACCTACCTGGACGCGGTGGTGCAGCGCTCCTTCAGCAGCGACAACGAGGCGCTGATGGGCGGATACCCCAATACTTACCCTTACAACTGCACGCTTGGCGCTTCAGGTTGCGTTCCCGTCGGCGCCGATTCGCCGCTCAAGGGCGCGCGGCCCTTCCGTCGTCCGCCGCATAGCGGCTTCTTCACCGGCAGCTATGTCAAGGATCGGCTGACCGGAGTGCTGACCGCGGCCTTCGCCAGCCGCAGCGACGACTCGACCTATCTGCTCGACGCCAACTACCTGGGCACCATGCTGCTGCCCAATCGCAATCTGGACTGGGGCTACGCCAAGATCGACCTGGGCGCCAGCTACAAGCTGCTCTCCTGGCTGAGCATCTATGGGCAGGGAGAAAACCTCACCAACAGCCGGCACGTCGCGCCCATCGGCTATCCCAGCCTGCCGTTCAACTTCCGCACCGGCCTGCGCATGGAATTGGGCAAGGGCAGCAGCCGGTAAGACGATCGCAGGATCGGTTTTTTCGGGCGACGGGTCTCTGGAATCGCCGCAAACCACGCACCGGGCAGGGTCCTCCTGGGGACCCCGCCCGGAGGCAGTCAAGCAGGGGAACCGGGAATGGGTTTGCCCGGCGAGGGGCGAATTGAAAGCGAAGAAATGCGCCGGCATGACAGCAATTCAAATATTGTTTATGTAGTAAACACAAAGGCTTCGATTCTTGCAGAATGCCGGGATTAACGTCTAAATTTGCACATATTTTGTTGAACAACTACACACCCAGCGGCTACATTGGATTTTCCACAGGTTTTTGTTTTTCTTGCGGTTCCTGGAATCACCCTATTCCCGAGGTGCGTTTGTGGCTTGCCCGAAGTGCCAATCCGATGCTCTCACCATTATTCCCGCCGAAGTCCGCCTTTATCGCAATCGACCCCGCACCCTCAGCCATCCGCCGATGAATCCTCCTCCCGACATTCAGGTGTGCCTGGATTGCGGCTTCTCGGAGTTTTCCATTCCCCGCGCCTGGCTT
>Ga0316217_10003560_pt1 | contig 17615 bp, 11 predicted proteins | sample 1anoAmetaG_FD_203633 | JGI IMG/M metagenome (GOLD analysis project Ga0316217, IMG submission 203633) | Freshwater microbial communities from Trout Bog Lake, Wisconsin, USA - 1anoA | ecosystem: Environmental > Aquatic > Freshwater > Lake > Hypolimnion/Profundal zone | place: USA: Wisconsin...
CGGAGGGGAGAAGGTTCGACGCCGATGCCAGTGGCAGTTTGAAGTTGAAGGGATGCACAGAGCTAAGGTCCAAGCCGAAGACGTCCGCTGCATTCATCGAGCCGCTCATCTTGATGGCTCCGTATGGAGTGGTTTGTCCCGGCGCGACGGTGCCATCATGGCAGCTCAGACAGAGATTGCTCGAGTAGCCAATGACCGGCTGCTGGGGCACGTTGACCAAGGTGCCACTCGAATACAGTGTGTAGTTTTGGACGGTCGAAAGCTTCTGGCTCCACAATCCTACCGACGTCCCTTTGACGCCATTGTGTGGGGCATGGCAATAAAGGCAGGGTGGCAACCCACCCACAATCGGCGACTGGCTTCCGGAGAGATTATGCGAGCCGAGTACGCTGGTGGTCACCTGGGCGTTGGCGGCCACAGCAGCAAACCAGAGAAGGACTATAGCCAAACAATTCTTCACTTCTTTGCTCCGTCGGCTTTCGTAATGCCATCGTACTGGTAGATCTGGATCCTCGCGTTAAGCGAATCCACGATATAAACTCGGTCGTTTTTGTCGATGAATAAACCCGATGGCAATTGAAATTCGCCGGGGCCGTTACCCCGACTGCCAAAGTAATACAACAACTGTCCTTGCCGGTCGAAGACCTGCACGAAACCCCAAAGGCCGTCCACCACGTAGATGTGGCCTTCCGAATCCACGCCTATGCCCTTCGGGCGAAACATCTCTCCCGGGCCGTCGCCGAGGTGGCCGATGGAACCCTGCATGGAGCCGTCGCGAGAGTAGAACTGAACTCGGAAATTCATGGCATCAACGACTATCAAGCCCTGCTGGGTCAAGCGAAGTTCCGTCGGATAATAGAGTTCACCGGGCTCCGTCCCATGCTTGCCGATCGTCGCCAGCACCGAACCTTCCATGTCGAGCACGAAGATCTGGTCGCGCAGGGTGTCGGTGACATAAATTCGTCCGGCCTGCGAATCCACGGCGATCCCGGTTGGCCGTTTGAAGTAGCCCTCGCCACCCTTCAGGCTGCCAATAGTGCGCCGGAAGTGCTCGCGGGCGTCAAAGACGAATATCTCCCCGGCTTCTGAGTCCGTTACATAAATATTATCCTGCGCATCCACGGCGACGCATTGCGGCGTACGCATCGGGTCTCTCGACTTCTCGCGACGCTCCAGGAATTTGTACTTGTGCTGCGCAAAATCGAAGATGTGAACGCCCTGGGCACCGGGATCAGCCACAATTATGCGGCCATGCGAGTCCACTGCCACGCCGTAAGGACGTATGACGCGGTGATACTCCGGCTCGCCGGCCACCACATCGAGAACCTTGTTCCAGAACCCAAGCTTTCCGCGGGTCTCACGCTCGGAACTGAAGCTCTGTACGAAGCTGAGCTTCCGACCTCCTTCCAGCAAGAGGTCGGGGGGGGCGGGAATCGGTGCGGGCTTCGAGCTTTTCCCTGACGCCAGAGCCGCACTCAACAGCATGAGTGTGCAGGTCAGCAAAACGGTCACCCGGCGGGCCAGCGGCGCCGCTAAAAGAAATTGAACCATCGAGTAACCCCGAAGTAATAAACCGTGACCTGGCTGGGCAGAGTCGAGGAAGAGTTAACGCCCTGATCGCTACGCGTGGCATTGGCAAGAAAGTTCAACTTGCGATAGCTGTATGACAAGCTTCCGGTGTAGGTCTGCGAAGAGATATTGGAGAGCACGCTTCCGATGGAGTTGTCGCTTTGAAACTTGGTCCACCCGAGGGAGAGGCCCAGGTTTTTCACTACCCCAGAAGCGTATCCGAGTGAATAGCTCCGCCCGGAGAACGGCACCTGAGCATTTGTAATTAGTCCAGGTGTAGTAACGGGAACCAGCCCTGAACTCGTCAGAAGTGCGGTACCGCCCGACTGCGCCCATGTAGCCGTAACGGATTGCTTCTTCCAGGAAATATTCCCACCTGCGTTTTCCGAGTAGGTGGACGTGCCCGAATTGTTGTTGAAGACGCTGCGGCTGTATCCGCCGTTGACGCCGAAGATCAATCCATGGCGCACCTGGCGCCGCAAGGCGGCAGCCGAAGACATGGACGAACTTGTGTATAGCGCGAGCAGGGTCTGTACATTCTGGTTGTAGTTGAAGCTCGCGTAAGCGCGCCAGCCATTTATGTTGCGTGTATAGGTGACAGTGCCAATCATGGCGGCGCCTGTGTTGCCCTCCTGCGACGCCGAATCGTGCACACCAACAATGATGGAGAGGCCGTTAAGAAGCTTGCTGAAGTTGTAGGAGGCATTTGCGCCGGCAGAGGTCGCGCCCACGCTCTGGTTTCCGACAAATTCCTCTTGATGGCTGGCAAATCCGGTCAAGAAAACGTGATGCGGAAGAGTGTAAGAAGTCGAGATATTCATCAGCAGCGTGCCGATGCGCGGCGAGTTGTCTGTAGCCAGAATCGTCTGCCCGGAAGTGTTGAGTTCCTGCAGCACGGAGCCATAAACGTTGTCGTTATACGAAACGCTCCCGGAGAGTGGAAAACGCCAGACGTGGGAAGAGATCGAGGAGTCAAGCTCGTCGCTCACAGTGTGCGTGCTCTCACCAGCCGACGAGGCGGTTGACGTCGTCCGATAGGCCGCGAGTGTGAACTTTCCGCGGGAGGGCAAATTGTGCCCAGTCATCACTTTGAAACTGTCCAGCACGTTAGTGCCTGCAACCACGCTGCCTCCGCCATTGAAGAGATTGCTACTGGAGTTAACGTTGATGTGCTCGTAACTTCCGCTGAGGGGGAAACCCCAGAAATTGTATCCCGAAGTGCCGATGGCATACGACCGCGTGCTGACGTTGCTGGTAAGGCTAATTCCTGGAATAACTAGGTTACTCGTGGAGTCTGCATAAGCAACACTCACATTCTTTAGCACGGGAAGATTCTTGAACAGCCACGAAACTCCAAAGCTGCGGCTATCGCTGTTGCTGTTCAGACCGCTCAACTCCGGAAGACCGAAATTGCTGCTTGCACCCCAACTCTGCCCGAAATTAATACTTCCCGGATCCATGCTGCCCCCGAAAATGTGGCTGCCAATATTGTAGCCTTTCGAAGTTTCGAGGTTGGTTGAACCGGCGTTGCTCTGGGCGCGGTTGTAATACCCGTTGGTCTGGAAAGAGATAAAGTTCGGATTGTAGTAGTAGCCGCCGGTGCTGACGCTGCCGCCCAGGCCCAAGTCATGGTTCGACCCCTGGCCGCTTTCAATTTGGCCGTCGTAACCAGCCGCCAGACTGGCTGACACTTGTCCCAGATGCAGGCCGTCCGCTTGAATCTGTGCAAAAGCTCCGCCTCCCGTCAATAGACAGAGCGCCAGAGCGACAATTCGGTACCGAATTGATTCGAAGCTCTTCAATTCCCGGCGAGTCCTAGAGTTCTTCTACTTTGGAAGTGGCCCTGAGCTTCTTATCCAGATTGCTCCGCAGCTTGTTGTACTTCTCCTTTTGCAAGTCGCCCTGCAACTTGACCCGCACCTGTTCAAAAGACGTTCTTCCGGCCGGTTTGCGCGCTTCCACGCGGAAGATGACGTAATAGGGGCCGAACTGGCTGACATTGCTCACCTGTCCCAGCTTCATGGCGTCCAGAATCTTCGCCACGGGATCTGGAATCTCGGTTCGCGACACCATCTTGTGGTTGCCCATGTCCACACGGAAGTCGTCTTCGGAGTACTTTTCAGCCAGCAGTCCGAATTGTTCATACGTGGTTGTCATCCGGGCCTGCTCCCACACCTCGTTCATGTGCCTGCGCGCCTTTTCCTTCACATCTTTGGAGGCGTTCTCCGGCGGCATCACGGAGATGGTCTGGAACTGGATCTGCTCCGGGTGCATGAATAACTTGGAGTTCTTGGTGTAAAAGTCCTGGGTCTCGGCCGTTGTTACTCGCGAGGGGAGATCCAGTTGCGATTTCAGAAAGGCCTCGATCAAAAGGGAGCGCCGCACCGACTTGCGGAACTGCTCAATCGATCCGTTCATTTCGCTTTTCAGGTACTGCTGAAATTCTTCTTCGCTCTGGAAGTTCGACCGGAAGGCACCCACGGCTTTGTTCACCTTTTGCGGAGGCACGATCATCTGGTGTCTCGTTGCTTCCTGATAAACGAGTTCCTCGAACTCGACCATCTGCAGCGCGCCCTGACGGATCATTCCCTCCTGGCCCTTCGGGAAACCATTATGAGTGCGGGCATACGGGAAGATGGTCATCATTTCGCGCAGCAGGTCGCGGTCTGTCAACGTGATGCCGTTGACACGCACTACGGGCTTGCCGGTAGGCTGCACGATTGCCGAAGTTAATCCTGCCTCCGGCGATGCAGGTTTTTGCAGTGCTGGAGAGTGCGAGGCAACCTGCGCTTGTCCCATAGATATTGTCGCGGCAAGCGCAACGATGATGCCCATCCTGTAATTCATGATTCCCCACTCCGGTTTTATTCTTTGATAAAAGAGGGGAGAAAGATTCCTCTCCCTCCCCCTGAAGCAGTTGCAGCTTAGTACGCGGTTCCCACGTTCGTCGCGCCAAAGTACTCGCTCGAGAACGAGAAGTGGCACTGTTGGCAGAAGCGCATCGTCGAAGGCTCGTGCGTCGGGTCATAGGGAGCGCCCGGGTTGTAGCCGCCGTTGACGAAGAAGATGGTGCGAACCTGCGTTACGCCGGCTGGAACCGCCTCGCCACGCTGTCCGCCGCCGTAGACGGCCATGTTGTGCTGGTTGTGGCAGGTGGTGCAAACCACAAAGTTGCCACCAGCGCTGGCGGACTGAGGAACCGCCGCGAGCATCGCGCCCGGATAGTACGAGGCCACGAAGTTCGCGTAGGGGCTGTTCGGTGTCAAGGCGGCGACCGAGATCGCGTTGCCGCTTACGCCAGCAGCCAGACCATAGCTAGCGTTCGTAAGAACCGAGCCCAGAACGGCGCCCAGGTTGGCAGTCTGGCCCACGGGGTGTGTGTAGCCATAGCCAGAACCGGTTGTGCCGCCCAAGAAGGTCGGAATCGGGTTGGGGCCATAAAGAGCGGTGCTGAGAGCTCCGTTGCGGTTGCTGTTGAAGCCATAGGATGCGCCGTTCAGAAGACCGAAGGCCTGCTCATAGGAATAGCCGCTCAGCATGGCGCCGGAAGAAACCGAGCCGTCATGGCAGCTAAGGCAAGTGGCAACGCCGGTGTAGGTCGCATCAGTCCAGGCAGTCGCCGGGCTCAGGGCGGCAGTGCCCCACGTGAGTTTGCCGGAGTGGTGGCTGTTGCCACCGTTGAAGGTGATGCCAGCGGAGTACGAGGTCATGATGGCGCTGGTGTCCTCGCCCCACAGTCCGCCCTGGGCGGTAGCGTAGGTGCCGTAACCAGTCGCCGTGCCGCCGTTGCCCTTAGGTCCGTTGTGCGGAGCATGGCAGCCTGCGCAGCCACGGCCGCCGTTTTCGTGCGCGCCCATGACGTCGTAGTTCGGGATGTAGTTCAACACACCCGTAACGTTGCCACTGAATGTGGCGCCCGCAGTGCCGCCCTGGGTTCCCAAGGGAGCCGGTGTGCCAGCAACGCTCTGGGCCATTGCAACACTGGCGGCCAGAACAACCAGAACCAATACAAAGAGTAGCTTCTTCAAAGTAAAACCTCCTGAATGTTCAAAACAAAGTGTTTCTTGCCTTACTCCCGGAAGCTTTCGCCTCCGTTTCAACAGTGTGCAACTGTTAAACTCGTTCCCCGCCCACGAGAGGCCGGGAAAATCTATGGTTTCCCTGTGCTCTGCCCTTCCGTCGTGGGAGCCGCTATTGTGGCTCCCGCGGGCTTGTCGGCTTTCGGCACATCCGTCTTGGCATCGGCATCCTTAGACGTCTTGCCTGCGCGGCGCTTCGCTATCTCCGCCCGCGCCTCATCATCCGTGTAGTAACGGAACATCTGGACCCGCCCGTAGATCTGTTCCGCAGCAAAGACGCGGTTGCGCTTGGCATCAAACGTCAGACCCGTTAATGCCTGGAACTGCGCCGGTTGAATTCCGAAGCTGCCAAACGCCAGCAGAATTTGCCCCTCGGGCGTGAAGATCTGCAGGCGGTTCAACATGGCATCGGCCACCCAAACATGTCCGTCGCTATCAATCGCTATTCCCTTGGGGCGGGCGAAATTCCCCGCGGCATCGCCATTCTGGCCGAAGGTGCGGATGAAGTTGCCGTCGGCGTCGAAGACCTCGACGCGGTCATTGAACGTGTCTGTCACAAAAACGTTTCCATCTTTATCCACGGCAACGTTGGTTGGCTTGGAGAAATCTCCCGGATCGGTCAGCGTGTGTTTCTTGCCCGTGGTACCGAACTTTCGCAGCACCGCATGGGTGTCAGCATCGAAGACGACAACTTGATCCAGTTCGGTGTCGGCGACGTAGAGAAAGCGGTTTTCCTTGTCAATTGCAATGCCGCAAGGCCCGCGCAGGTCACTGTAACCAAAGGCTCCCACGTATTTGTGCTGCGCGTCGAACTCCAGAATCTCGTGCCTTCCGCCATCGGCGGCAAAAAGGTGATCGCTGTCGTCCATTGCCAGCCCCAAGAGCACCTTGAACTGGGCGTCAGCGCCGTTCTTAATCAGCTGAACTTCATCGTTTTCCGTATTGAAGATGAAGATTGCCCCGACCTTGGTGTCAGCGATGTAGAGCAGACCCTTGGAGTCCACGGCTAGACCATAGGGAGCGAAGAGGTGATAGCGCGGCTTCTTTTCATGCTTGTTGTCGCTTGCGTTCGGATCCACCCCGGCGAGACGGTCCATCCAGCGCGCCTTTTCCTTCTTCTTCTCAGGCGCAGTCATCTCCGGCAGTGAGGCGGAGAAGTAATCCAGGTAGCGCACGCGGGGAACTGCCGGCTCCAGAGGAAAGACGATCTTGCTGAAATCCGGAATCTCCATCGGCTCTGCGGGGGCCGCGGCTACAGGCGTCGGTTTCTTCTTCTTATTTTCCGCTAGCGAAGTGGGGGCGAGCCAGCTGAACGTCAGCAGCAGGAGCGCAAATACGCCAAATTTCGCCATCGGATTGTTGCAAACCTTCAACATCTATTTCACTCCGGCCTTATTACTCTGAGCGCCAATGTTTCCCTGATGGCAGGTGTAACAAAAGGCCTTGTTATTCTCCTGATCCTTCACCAGCAGATCGGCCTTGGCCGAAGCGTGCGGCTGGTGACAGGTCAGGCAATTCATAGCCTTTATCACCTTCGTGGGATCCCTGAAATCGACCACGTCGGACACCGGATGTTTCGGCACCGGATGCCCAACGCCGTACTGCAGCGGAAGAACCGAGACCCGGGCGAGGTAATCGTCGGGCAGTTTCACCTTGCCATCAAAGATCGCAACGAGGTGCTCGCTCTCCATCTTTACAGGCTTGGATTCTGGCCCATGGCACTCCAGGCAGAGAGCGTTCGGAGTCTGGGCACGCAGCAGATGGGTGTTGTTGTTGCCATGCGGCTCGTGGCAGGTGGCACAACCCTGCTCAAATGCCGGCTGATGTGTATGCGCTTTTTTGCCCAACTCGGCCTGATCAGTGTGACAAGTCAGGCATACGGCCACCGCATTCGGCTTAGGGAATCCCGGGGAGTTACCAGCGTGCGGACTGTGGCAATCGGTACAATCTCCCGCTGCTCCCGGATGCTGCACCTTAGCCTTCTCAATCTGCTCAGCCTTGTCTGAGTGGCAGGTCAGACAGATTTCCTTGGGTGTGGCGGCAACTAGCACAACCTTGCCATTCTTGGCCGGGGCATGGCAGGTATCGCACTGCCCTCCGGCAAAGGGCATATGGGTGAAGCGCGCCATCAACTTCTTGCCCGGCGACTGGTGCGGATCATGACAGGTCAGGCAATCGGCCGAGGCAAATGGCTGCCCATGGTGCGCCTTCACAAGAGCCGCATCCTTTGGGTCATGACAGTCAAGGCAGAGCGCAGGAGCGTCCTTGGACAGATGGAAGTCAAACTCGCGCTTGCCCCGCACTCCGGTCTTGTGGGTCACGTGGCAGGTATCGCAGCCCATGTCCAAGGCCGCATGTCGGCTGCCTTCCTTCGGAACATCAACTCCGATTTTGTGGCAAGTAAGACACAGGTTTGTATCTTTGCTGTCGCCGATGAGGGCTTTACGTAGCTGATTCTTATTGTCTGAGGTGTGCGGATCATGGCACTTCACACAGTCGCGCACGGCCGGAGGATGAACTTTCCCTTTAATATCAGCAGCTTTCTTGTCAGCGTGGCAGCTTATACAGAGAGCAACCGTGGTGGTGGTGATGAGCTTTGTGCGGGTTACATCTTTCTTCACCCTGATCTCGTGACAACTTGTACAGCCCATCGCAATCGCAGTGTGGACCGACTTTCCTTTTGTCTTGTCCTCGTGGCATTGCGCGCAAACCGCAGAATCAGCCTTGGGGTCGAGGGGAACTGGATGAACTCCGGCCCAAGCGGCAACGGAGAACGCGCTCACCAGAACCAAAATCAAGCTCGACTGCAGGGCCTTGTTCAAAGGTTACCTCCGCCCTTAGCTGTGCAATTCGGTCGCCGTTACAATCCTCCCTTGAGAAGTGCCGCATACTTTTTTTCAACCTCTTCATAAATAAAGGGATAGCTTTCCGTTAGCGTCTCTTGAGGGGGGCGTTGCCAGAAGCTTTCCCAGGGCCAGCGGCCGGCAGTTGCGGCATCTCACACAGCTCTCAATCGGCGGTTGGCCATATTCCTCATGTCAGGAGCAGGCTGAGAGTCCTAGCGCACAGGCGCGGTGCGTGCCACGGTGCCGCAGTTAATTGCACGCATTGATGGGTTGACGAACAACGCAGGTTTGATCCAAACCCAGCCGTAGCGATCCTGCCACGCCGGATCTACATCGGTTGCCACCAGCACGTTTATGTGGAATTCATCACACAATCGGTCCAGACTCCAGTCCCGAATGGCTTTGGGCGAGTTAAAGATTGCCGCAACATAGGGATACATCTGCTTGCACTTCTGGAGATCGCCGCCAAAGGGGCTGCCGCACTCCTGATCTCCCATTGCCGCCTGGCGCGTTGAGTACAGATGAGCAATCAGCGTCTCAGTTCCCGTCGGGTTGTATTGGACGACCGCTGCGGAAGGGGTTAAAACATTGAGCTGGTCGAAGCCCTGGCGCAACCAATAGGTACGTTTTGCAAATCCCGGGGAGCCCAGGAAGCTCTCGCTGCGAGTGATCTTTCCTGCATCCGCCAGCGGAGGATAAAAACGCAGAGCGAGAAGCTGGCAGGCAGTTCCCGCCACGCCGAGCACCAGCGTGAAGATTAGCGAGGCTTTGATCCATCGACCGGCTCCAATATCCGTTGCCACCGCACTACTGCTACGGGAAAAAACATCGTACACAATCGGCGCGGCCCAGAGGACGAGGACAAACTGAACTACAAGCATTCCCCTGAAACCGAGATCGTTTGAACCGCTCGAATCCGACTGCAATACGCTCATCGTCACCAAGCAGACAATGAACATCATCCACATCATTCGGCGCTGTCTGCTGAGACGCGCGGAGCTCTTCGCGTCCTTGCGCAGGCAGAGCCACATGACCAGGGCGAAAAAGCCAAACTCAACAAAGTAGACCACAAGCAAAACCGGCACCTTCAAGAGGTTTAGCAGCACAGGGTTATTCATCCCCATGTTCTCGAAGATCCGGAGCGCGGCCGGGAAATCGCGAAGCGCAAAAAACGCGAAGCGCTCTCCGGTGCCCGCCGCGCCGCCACGCTTTGAGAGTAAGTCCGTCAAGTACGGCCAGGAAAGAAGCAGCGATAAAACACCGGCTGCAGCGAGCGTAGTAAACGTCTTGAACTTCTTTTCCACAAGCAACTGCAAGAACCAGAAGATCGCAAAGATGGCGAAGGTGAACGTGACATAGACCGAGAGACCGGCAGCACTGGCAAAGGCCAGCCCGGATATCACTGCTGCCCAGACTCTCTGCGCCGGAGAACTCGACTCGTCGATTGCGGAAATGATGAGTAACCCAGCCATGCACGCCGTCAGCGACGCCACGTGGTGCGGTACCCACAATAGCGAGCCAAGCCATGACGAAACCTGATTCGGATCCCACCATTCCATGTCTCCAAGCCAGAGATGGAAGCGGAGGCCGATGTAGGCGCATGGAAGAATATCCAAGCCCGTCACTATCAGAAGGGCAATCCCAATCACGGATTTCTTCCGGAGGTTTTCAGTTTCGCCGAGAACATACTTCAGGAACAGCGGAATGATCGAAGCCAATCCGACGCCGCTCCAAAAGACGCTCGCGCTAAGACATGCTTTGGCACTCAATCCGAACAATCGCATCGGCAATGCGCATAACACATACCAGTAGTAGAAATAACGAAGAACCGGCGCTTCGCCCAAGCCGTAAAACGGATTCAGTGGAGGAACCCCCGTTCGGGCTGCTGCCTCGACGAATGGCACGCGAACCGAGTGATCGTACGCGACGTAGTTTACGTAGAGGCGATGGCCTGCTTGCAGGTCGGCCAGAGAAAGCTGCACCAATATGAACCAGGCCAACATCATGCCGAGCAGTATCCAGGTGCTGCGGTGAACGCGTGAAAGAAAGCCTGCGGGAAGCGGGAGCTTCCGCACAAGCGTTGCAATCGAAATGACGGCCATGACGAGAAAAAACGCAATCGTGACCACATAGGAAGACAACCGGGTCACCAGAACTGCCAAGATGGGAGTGATGGCAACGGAATACGCCGCACTGAACAGAATTTTTTCGGCGGCGGAACGGCTGCGCATCCCGAACGCGTTGCTGGCCAGGCCCAGGAGGTAGCCCGGTGGAAGCAGAAACAGCGCGAGTGCAAGCGTCGCGAGTTTGGTCTGCACGAGATCGGCGATCGTAAAATTCTGCATCTAGAGATTCCTGACGTTCTTGAGTCGCCCTTGTGCGGTTGGTTCTGCTCGTTGTTTCGCTAGCCGCAAAACCAGAGGAATCATCCGCGATTCATGATTGTGATGCCTCCAGCCACAATAGCAGCCCATTGCAAACAGTTCATTGCGGCTCGGCCGTTCTACTGGACGGGTTTGACGCTGGCCTGTTGATTTCCGCAACTGGTGTCGTAAAGCCCCTGCCGCAGGAGACGGCACGCAATGACGGATTGGCAACAAGATTCGGCCGGAGCCAGACCCAGCTTCCGGGGTCCTGCCAGACCGGGTCGATATCTGTCGCCACCAGCACGTTGATATGGAACTCATCGCAAAAATTATCCAGATTCAACTTCCGGGCAGCGCTGGGAGAATTAAAGACCGAGGCAAATGTGGGAAAAACTTTTCGACAAGCATCCCGATCGCCCCCAAAGTCTGTGGCGCAGAATGCATCACCGATGACCGCCTGTCGCGCTGAAAACAGATGAATCATTGTGACTTCATCCCGCACCGGGTTGTATTGGATGAAGGCCGTGGATGGAGTCACGCGGTTCATCTGGGATAGACCCTCGCGCATCCAGTAAGTGCGCTCTCCAAATTTCAATCCCCGAGGGCCAAGAAATAGCGGTATTTGCGACCCCAGCACTCCGGCGTCAGCCAGCGGCGCATAAATTCGCAACGCAACAACCTGGTAGGCGCTGCCCGCCAGCCCGAGCGCCAGCGTAAAAGCCAGCCAGAACCTGATCCGGCGCCCCCCAACCTTCGCAAGCGCCGTCCCACCGCCGGGCGAGAAGAGTTCGTGAACAACCGGCGCCGCCCAAATCAGCAGGACAAATTGGACCACGAGAATTCCACGGAAGCCAAGGTCATTCCCTCCGCTAATGCTCGACCTCAGAAAGCTCATGGCCAGCAGGCAAACGATGAACATCGTCCACATCATGCGGCGCTGCCCACTGAGCGAGGAGCGCTTGAGCACATCACGGCGCCAGCAAAGCTCCAGCACCACGGCAAAGAATCCGAATTCGAGAACGTAGATAATTACGAGCACTGGCAGCTGTGCAAGATTGAGGAGAAGCCAGCCATGCAGGCCAAACTCTTCCAGCCATGTCTGGACCAGGGGAAAATCGCGAATTGCAAGAACAACAAAGTGCTCGCCACCATCGGAGCTCAACCCCGGATCGATACGTTTTGAGAGCAGGTCGATCAGGAAGAACCAGGAGAGCACCAGCGAAAGAGCGCCGGACGCAACCCAAGTAGCGAAGGTTTTAATCTTTCGCTGCAAGAGGGTTCGCAGCGCCAGGAAGATCGCAGCCAGAGCGAAGCTGAACGTCACATAAACCGAAAGGCCGGCTGCGCTGGCAAAGGCCAGCCCGGAGATCACCGCGGCCCAAACTCTCTGGTCAGCCGAGCTCGCTTCGTCGATTGCGGAAATTATGAGCAACCCCGCCATACACGCGGTCAGCGATGCTACATGGTGCGGCACCCACAGCAGCGAGCCTATCCAGGATGTGACCTGATTCGGATTCCACCATTCCATATCTGCGGCGAAGCTGTGAAAATAGTATGACGTTGCGGCGCAAGGAAGCAGATCCAGACCGGTGATTGTAAGCATCCCGATGCCGATCACGGACGTGTTGCGAAGGCCCTCCTTCACGCCGAGAACATACTTCAGAAACAGCGGAATGGTTGAAGCCAGTCCCACGCCGCTCCAGAAGACGCTCGCGTTAAGGCAGCCTTTCGCGCCCAGTCCGAACAATCGTACCGGCAATGCGCACACAACATACCAGTAGTAGAAATAACGAAGAACCGGCGTTTCGCCGAGGCCGTAAAAGGGGTTGCGCGGCGGTACTCCGTAGCGCGCAGCCGCCTCCACCAGAGGAACGCGCACCGAATAATCAAAGGCAATGTAATTGACATAAAGACGATGCCCTATTTGCAGATCGGCCAGAGAAAGCTGCACCACAACAAACCAAGCCAGTGCCATGCAAAGCAGTATCCATGTGCTGCGCCGAACCCGGGAGAGGAGAGGTCGATACGTCGTTAACCGCCTCGCAATGATCGCCAGTGAGATCACTGCAAGCAGGAGAAAAATACCAATCGTAACTCTGTAGGAAAACAGTCTCGTCAACAGAACTGCAAGGATTGGAGTAACCGCGATGGAAAATGCGGCGCTGAAAAGCGTCTTCTCAGCTGGCGAAGCGGAGCGCATTCCAAAAGCATTACTGGCCAGTCCCAAAAGATATCCGGGAGGCAGCAAGAACAATGTGAACGCAAAGGTCGCGAGCGTGGTCTGTACCAGATCAGCGACCATAAAGTTTTGCATTTAAGGTTCCCGGCTTCTTTGAGTTACCTGCAAGGCTTCCAGTTTGCACAGTCCTCGCCTGCGACCAAAGCCGCGGAATCAGCCACGGGTCCCGGTCGTGACCAATCCGCCACAAAAAACAAAAGCATGCTTCGGCATTACATCGCCGGTTTTTCGGTCTTCTGGCCAGGTTTGATGTTGGCGTGTTTCTTGGCCTGGGCAATATACATCCGAACTTTATCGGCCTGCTCGTAACTGGGATTCTGCTTCAACAGCAACTCCCAATCTGCAACGGCGCCGTTAACGTCCATCTTTCCCTGCCACTTCACGATACCGCGATTGAACAACGCGTTACCGTTCTTGGGATCGTCCTTCAACGCCCGGTCAAACTCAGCGATGGCGCGATCGAAATTGCCGCTATAAAACATTGCGGTCGCCATATCAGTGCGAACCGCCGCATTCTTCTGATTGATCGCCAGAGCCTTCTGGTAGTAATCGATTGCCACCGGAAAGACTTGCGCGTCGTAATACATATTGCCAATCTGCGCGAGCAAGCCCGCATCGTTCGGCTTGGACTTTAGCTGATCGAGCAGCGGCGCCGCCTGCTTGTCTGCCATGGCCTTCAACTGATCGGGGGAGGGCATCTGCTGCTGTCCCATGCCGGCCGGAGGCATGGCCGGTTGTTGTGCCGTGGCCGCCGCCGGAGCTGGAGCGCTGCTGCTGACTGAACCACGCAACAAGTACCCTACCGCACATCCGACCACCAGGCAGAGAACAGCCATAATATATGCCTGCGTGCTCGTCCAACTCTGAGAGCTGTTGCCCCCACTTGTTTCTGCCATATGTTCATCCTCGAAGTGATTCTCAAATGCGGGCCAAACGCGGGTTGCCATCTGCCACCGCGTCTCCGGCAAAACTTATCGTATTCCTTACCGCGCAGAGGTTCTTGTAACTTCCCTCACGAGCAGGTGAATGCCCGGATCCTTCGGACAAAGATATCGTAACACCGGCCGATTTCCAGACAGGTTTCGCTCAGGGACGGCGCTCCAGCAATTCCCAGCTTTCCAGCATCTTTTTGGGTACAATCTTTCCGTATTCCGGATTACCCTCGGGATCGCCTTCAATCTCCAACACCAGCGCTGGAACTTCAGGCGCAGTATGCAACTGTTCCATGGTTCGATGGAAATCGATGTTTCCCTCGCCCGGCCAACGATGTTCGTCCTTTGTGCCGTGATTGTCGTGCACGTGAACCGAGCGAATCAGCGGCTTGAGGCCTTCAATGGCGGCTTCCACCCCCGGTTCCAGATGGGCATGGCCAAGGTCGAGGCAGACGCCGATGTCGTCGTAGCGCAGGGTATGGATCACCGCCAATAGCTTCTCTGGGGCGGTAAGTTCGTTAGGAATGTTTTCCAATAGCAGACGCACTCCGAGAGGTTTCGCGAATGCCCGCAGATGCTCGATAGAAGTCAGCGCACCTTCAAACTTGTGCTCGTCAAAACTCTCGCCCTGGGATCCAATGTGCAGCACGAAAAAGCGGAACGGAATTACCTCTGCAACCGCGATGGCACGCTTGATTTCATCCATCGCCTCTATTCGTTCCTTGCGCTCCCGCCCGGCAATGTTGAGTTTGGGAGTGTCCCAGCGGCCCCACTCTCCAGAGGCAAACAGCGGCGCATGCATCGACTGGAAGTGAACGTGTTCCTGTGAGCCGAACCAAGAAGCAATCTCACGAATATGTTGCGCGCTGCAGTAGTCGAAATGGCAGCGCGCCGCGAAGATCTCGATGCCCGTGACTCCGCCCGTTGCCATTCTTTCCAGAATTCCAGGGTGCAGCCGCTCTCTTATTTGTACATACGTTGAGATTGCCTTCAGCATCGGTTTGCTCCGCTTTCCTTTACCAGCCTACCGCACTGCCACCGCCGCGCACATCGCTAGCCCCCAGACGCTCACCATTCTTGTCAATAGCAATACACTCGGCATCGCCCCAGGGACTTGCGCGGTTGATCTTGTGTCCCATCTTTTCGAGCATTGCCCAAGTGACTGGCGAGAGCTGCCCCGCCTCGACTCTCAGCTCGTCGGGCATCCACTGATGATGAAAGCGCGGAGCGTTCACCGCCCTCTGGAGATCCTCGCCGAAGTCCACCACATTGATCAGCACGTTGGCAACGGTGGAAATGATTGTAGGCCCACCGGGCGAACCCAGAACCAGCAGCAATCGGCCATCCTTCACCACCATGGTTGGCGTCATGCTGCTGAGCGGACGCTTGCCCGGAGCAATTGCATTCGCCTCGCCCTGCATCAGCCCGTACGAATTCGCCACTCCCAGCTTGGAGGTGAAGTCGTCCATCTCATCGTTGAGCAGAAATCCGAGACCGGGCAGAGTCACGCGCGAGCCGAACAAGTCGTTGAGCGTAGTGGTGACCGCAACCGCGCCTCCCACCTCGTCCACAACAGAGTAGTGTGTCGTGTTCTGTTTTTCCGGTCCAATATAAGGAGTATGAGCCGCCGCCGATTGATCAAGCTCAGCCATGCTCGGCCGCTGCAGTTCCGCACTCGCAGAAGCCTTTTCAGGACTGATTGAGGCGCGCCATTCAGCAGCGTATTTCTTGTCGATCAACTGCGCAACGGGGATATCCTCGAAATCCGGATCGCCCAGAAATACTGAACGGTCGAAGAAAGCGCGGCGATATGCCTCGGCAACCAGGTGCAGTTGCAGGGGAGAGTTGGGTTGGAGCGCATACAGGTCAAAACCCTCCAGAATGTTCATCGTCTCAACCAGCGCGACGCCTCCCGAGGAGGGCGGCGGCGCGCTGTAAATCTCATATCCCCGGTAGCTTCCGTGAACCGGTACGCGTTCAACAACCTTGTAATTCGCAAGATCGGAGAGCGTGATGAGCCCACCGCCGCGCGTGACCGCCGCAGCGATCTGGCTGGCAAGCGGACCACGATAAAATTCCTCGGGATTGTGAGCGATGCGCTCCAGGGTACGCGCCAGCTCCGGCTGCTTTAGGGTTTCACCCTCCTCGTAAGACCGACCGTCGCGTTGGAATATTCTTCTGGACTCTGGGTCATGCGCCAGCTCTGGATCATGCAGCAACGCTGCTTCATACTGCGTCACCACCACGCCTTCGCGAGCCAATCGAATCGCCGGTTGCATCACTTTCGCCAGTCCCAGCTTGCCCCAGCGCCGTTCAGCATCCACCAACCCGGCGACCGTGCCCGGCACACCGGCCGAACGGTAGCCGAAGCGGCTTTCGTCACTCACTCTTCCCTTCCTGTCCAAATACATCTTGCGCGAGGCCGCAGCTGGAGCTTTTTCACGAAAGTCGAGAAAGTGAATTTCGCCTTTAGCCGTGCGATAGAGCATGAATCCGCCGCCGCCCAGATTTCCTGCCGCCGGATGCACCACGGCCAGCGCAAAGCCTGTCGCTACCGCGCCATCAACCGCATTACCACCCTCGCGCATGATTGCTGCACCCACTCCCGAAGCCTGCGGATGCGAGCTGGAAACCATGGCATGGCGCGCCCGAACTGGCTGGGAACCCTGTGCCAAGAGCTGCATCCCGGCCAGCAGCAGGGCCAAGAGAACCTGCGTTCCAGTGCGGCGAAGGTTCGTGAGCATATGCCTCCTAAAACTTTCCAACGCTATCCCATGTGTGCCAACTGGTCAACGCGCGAGCTCGCAATCCCCGCAAACTTAGTTCCCGGATCCACTCTCGGGTGGCCCTCACTCGGGGAATCAACCTAGTGTCCACTCCACTGTGTTTTCCCGCAACCCTGAGATGCGAACCGGGTTCCATGAGAACGGGATATAATTTATTGACTTTGCGGACCGGGTAACCCGATGGAAAATATTCGAGTTCTCCGCCTTGGAGCAGTGGGATATTGCGCAATCCCGAGCGCGTGATCCCGCAATGTTCATCTCCCGACATCTGGAAGATGAGCAATTCATACGCTTTCAGGGATGGAAGCAAACTTGCAGCACTGCAATGTTCAGGGATATTCCCGTGCCGCGTATTTTTAAGCGGCCAGCTAAGCACCGCCTGCTTGCCGGAATATCGGCGGATCACACGGCGGCATGGTTTTACCAATTTGCAGGACGGAGAGCGGATTATGTCGGAGGCAAAAGCAATACAACTGGGGGCAAAGAAGGTCGGACGCGGCCATCCCTGTTATGTAATAGCCGAGATTGGAATCAATCACAACGGCGACGTGGACCTGGCAAAACGTTTGATCAGTATTGCCGTGGCTGCTGGCTGCGATGCGGTCAAGTTTCAGAAGCGCACCATCGAAATCGTTTACTCAGCCGAAGAACTGGCCAAGCCACGTGAAAGTCCTTTCGGAAGCACCAACGGTGACCTGAAGCGCGCGCTTGAATTTGAGTACGAGGACTTTGTCGAACTCGATCAGTATTGCCGCGCCGTCAAGATTCCATGGTTTGCCTCCGCATGGGACGAGCCCT
>Ga0316217_10003561_pt1 | contig 17611 bp, 13 predicted proteins | sample 1anoAmetaG_FD_203633 | JGI IMG/M metagenome (GOLD analysis project Ga0316217, IMG submission 203633) | Freshwater microbial communities from Trout Bog Lake, Wisconsin, USA - 1anoA | ecosystem: Environmental > Aquatic > Freshwater > Lake > Hypolimnion/Profundal zone | place: USA: Wisconsin...
GCGCGACGCCAAGCGTTCTGACGACGACCAGCGCTGGATCCAGTCGGTCTATCCCGAGTATCTCGAGGAACTGGCCACCGCCACGCACATGGGTACCGGCGCCTTCCCGGTGTTCGGCGAGCACGGCGAGCGACACACCGAACTGCTGGCTCGCTGGTTCCGCGACGAACGCTCTCATCCGCTGCTGATCCTGGATGACGGCCGCGCAGCGGGGTTCGCCCTCGTCTCCCGGCCGCTGATCGCCGCCGCAGGGCGGGATGCGGTCGAGTTCCGCATGGCCGAGTTCTTCATCCGCGGCAACTTCCGCCGCCGCGGGCTGGGCCGCGCCGCCGCGACCCTGATCTTCAGCCGCTTCGCCGGGCGCTGGCGGGTCTCGGAGGCGACCACCAATTCGCCGGCCGTGAGGTTCTGGCGCGAGACCGTGATGACCTACACGCGCGGCCGCTACGACGAGCGCGTGCGCGACGGCGAGGTCCACCAGACCTTCGTGAGCACCAACGCCCCCACCCTCGCGCGGGACTGAGCCGGCCTCAGCCCTTGCGGCGTTTCTTGTCCGGCGCCGGGTGCCGTGCCAGCTGGATCGCCAGATGCTGGCCGGTGTGCGAGCCGGGCAGCCGCGCAATCTCCTCGGGCGTACCGCAGCCGAGCAGCTTGCCGCCGCCGTCGCCGCCCTCTGGACCGAGATCGATGACCCAGTCGGCCGTCTTGACGACGTCGAGGTTGTGCTCGATGACCACGACCGTGTTGCCCTCGTCCCGTAGCCGCGCCAGCACGACCAGCAACTGTGCGATGTCATGGAAGTGCAGGCCGGTGGTCGGCTCGTCGAGGACATACAGCGTCCGGCCGGTGGCGCGCTTGGAGAGCTCCTTGGCCAGCTTCACGCGTTGCGCTTCGCCGCCCGACAGGGTCGTGGCGTTCTGTCCGAGCCGCACGTAGGACAGGCCGACGTCCAGCAGCGTGCGCAGCTTCTGCGCGATCACCGGGACGGGCTGGAAGAACGCGTGGGCATCCTCGATGGTCATGTCGAGGACCTCGTGGATGCTCTTGCCCTTGTAGCGGATCTCGAGCGTCTCGCGGTTGTACCGCTTGCCCTTGCAGATGTCGCAGGGCACGTACACATCCGGCAGGAAATGCATCTCCACCTGGATCACGCCGTCGCCCTGGCAGGCCTCGCAGCGGCCACCCTTGACGTTGAAGCTGAAGCGGCCCGGCTCGTAGCCGCGTGCCCGCGATTCCGGCGTCTGCGCGTAGAGCTCCCGAATCGGCGTGAAGAGGCCCGTATACGTCGCCGGGTTCGAGCGCGGCGTACGACCGATCGGGCTCTGGTCGATGTCGATGACCCGGTCGATGTGCTGCAGCCCGTCGATGCCTTCGCAGGGTGCGGGCTCGTCGCTGGCGTCATTGAGCGTCTGCGCGACGCGCCGATAGAGGGTGTCGTTGACCAGCGTCGACTTGCCCGAGCCCGACACGCCCGTCACGCAGGTGAGCAGGCCGATCGGGAAGTCGACCGTGACCTTCTTGAGGTTGTTGCCCGTCGCGTTGCGCACCCGGATCTGCCGCTTGGGGTCGTTAGGCGTCCGGCTGGCGGGAATCTCGATGCGGGTGGTGCCGGACAGGTACTGCCCGGTCAGCGAGCGCGCGCAGCGCTCGATGTCGGCCACGGATCCCTTGGCGACGATCTCGCCCCCGTGCACGCCGGCACCGGGGCCGAGGTCGACGACGTAGTCGGCCTGGCGGATCGCGTCCTCGTCATGCTCCACGACGATCACCGTGTTGCCGAGGTCGCGCAGCCGCACCAGCGTGTCCAGCAGGCGCTGGTTGTCCCGCTGGTGCAGGCCGATGGACGGCTCGTCGAGGATGTACATGACGCCGACCAGGCCGGAGCCGACCTGGCTCGCGAGCCGGATGCGCTGCGCCTCGCCACCGGAGAGCGTCTCGGCGCTGCGGTCCAGCGTGAGGTACTCGAGGCCGACGTTGGCGAGGAAGCCGAGCCGGTCGTGGATCTCCTTGACGATCTTCACCGCGATCGTGCCGCGCCAGCCCGCCAGCTCAAGGGTCGTGAAGAACTTCAGGGCGCTGCCCACCGACAGCCCGGTGACCTGCGCGATGTTGCGGCCGGCGACGAAGACGTGGCGGGCAGCCGTGTTCAGGCGGGTGCCGCCGCAGTCCGGGCAGGGCTTCTGGCCGAGGTACTTGGCCAGTTCCTCGCGCACCATCATCGAGTCCGTCTCCCGGTAGCGGCGCTCGAGGTTGGGAAGGATTCCCTCGAAGGGATGGCGCTTGCGGGTCGTGCCGCCGCGGCCGTCGAAGTAGCGGAACTCGAGGCTCTCGCCGCCGCTGCCGTTGAGCAGCACGTCCTGCACCTTGGCGTCCAGCTCGCGCCAGGGCGCCTCGACGTCGAACTTGTAGTGGCGCGCGATCGACTGGATCAGCGCGAAGTAGTAGGCGTTGCGCCGGTCCCAGCCACGCACCGCGCCGGCTGCCAGCGACAGGTGCGGCTGGGTGACCAGCCGGGCGGGATCGAAGAACTGCTTCACGCCGAGTCCGTCGCAGGTCGCGCACGCGCCGGCAGGGTTGTTGAACGAGAACAGCCGCGGCTCGAGCTCGGCCAGCGACCAGCCGCAGACGTTGCAGGCGAACTTGTCCGAGAACACCAGTTCGGGGCGTTTGGGTTCGTTGATGAACGCGATCGAGGCGATGCCGTTGCCGAGCCTGAGCGCGGTCTCGAAGGACTCTGCCAGCCGCTGGCCGATGTCGGCGCGGACCTTGAAGCGGTCGACGACGGCCTCGATCGTGTGCTTCTTGCGCAGGTCCAGGGCCGGCGGGTCGTCGAGTTCCGCGACGGCGCCGTCGATGCGGGCGCGCACGAAGCCCTTGCCCTTGAGCTCCTCGAGCAACTGGGCGTGCTCGCCCTTGCGGTCCTTCACGGTCGGTGCGAGCAGGAGCAGCGGCGTGCCTTCCGGAAGCTCCAGCACCTGGTCGACCATCTGGCTGACCGTTTGCGCGGCGAGCTCAAGGCCATGGTCGGGGCAGCGCGGCGTCCCCGCGCGCGCGTAGAGCAGGCGCAGGTAGTCGTAGATCTCGGTGACGGTCGCGACCGTCGAGCGCGGGTTGTGCGACGTCGACTTCTGTTCGATCGAGATCGCCGGCGACAGGCCCTCGATGGTGTCGACATCCGGCTTTTCCATCATCGACAGGAACTGCCGGGCGTAGGCCGACAGCGATTCGACGTAGCGGCGCTGGCCTTCGGCGTAGATCGTGTCGAAGGCGAGCGAGGACTTGCCGGACCCGGACAGGCCGGTCAGCACGATCAGCCTGTCCCGTGGCAGGTCGAGGTCGACCCCCTTGAGGTTGTGCGTGCGCGCGCCGCGGATACGAATCTCGTGCATCTTGGGTCCGGGAACTTCGGGCGAATTCGATAGAATACAAGGCGCGTCACTTTTCAGGTAAGACAACCCCGTGGATCAGCCCAAAGTCGGACCCGTCCCAGCTGCCGGTGGCGCCCCAGAACGGCTGCGCCTCGCACCCGCCGAACGGCAGGCACTGGCGGGGCTCGCGGCGATCTACGCCGCGCGCATGCTGGGTCTATTCCTGCTGCTGCCGGTGCTCGCTTTGTACGCCGGCAGCCTGCCCGCCGCGACGGCCGGGCTCGTGGGGCTCGCGATGGGAGCGTACGGGCTCGTGCAGGCGTGCCTGCAGGTGCCTTTCGGCATCGCCTCGGACCGTTACGGGCGCCGGCCGGTCATCACGGCGGGCCTTGTCCTGTACGCCGCAGGCTCCGTGATCGGCGGCATGGCGACCGGGATCTGGGGCGTGATCCTCGCGCGCCTCGTGCAGGGCTCGGGTGCGGTATCCGGGCCGGTCACGGCCCTGCTCGCGGACCTGACGCGCACCGAGGTGCGCACCCGGGCCATGGCCGTGATCGGGATCAGCATCGGCGGCTCGTTCGTGATCTCGCTGGTCGCCGCCCCGCCGCTGGAGGCGCTGATCGGCGTTCCGGGCCTGTTCTGGGTCATGGCGGCGCTCGCCGCACTCTGCATCGTGTTGCTGTACACAGCCGTGCCGAACGCGGGCAGGCCACCTGCCCCCAAGGCGAGTGGCGGCCCCGGCCTTGGTGCCGCGCTCACCGCGCAGCTGATCCCGTACCACTTCGGCGTGTTCGTGCTGAATTTCGTGCTCACCGCGGCCTTCGTCGGCGTCCCGCACGCACTGCGCGACGTGCTCGGCATCGGCCTGCAGGACCACTGGAAGACCTACCTGTGGGTCTTCCTCGCGTCCGTGCCGCCGACCATCCCGTTCGTGCTCTACACCGAGCGCTCGAAGACGCCCTGGCGGGTGCTGCGTCTCGGCGTGGCGCTGCTGGCGATCTCGCTGCTGGCCCTGGCGTTCGCCTATACCCGCTACTGGACGCTCGCGATCGCCCTGGTCGGTTTCTTCGCGGCGTTCAACTACCTCGAGGCGAGGCTGCCGGCCCGCCTGTCGCAGGTCGCGCCGCCCTCGATCCGCGGTGCCGCGCTGAGCGTGTTCGCGGTCGCGCAGACGCTCGGTGCGGGCGCCGGCGGCTTTGCGGCCAGCCTGCTGCGCGGGCACGTCGGCCTGCCCGGCGTGTTCATCGGCGCGGCTGCCGTGGCGGTCGTCTGGTGGCTGGTGGCGGGAAGCCGGGCCGCGGCGTCGGGCAAGCGCGAATAATCGGACATTCGCGGCGGATTCTCGGGGTGCGCCGCCGGCGCCCGAGGGTACACTCTAGGCATGGATTCGGCGGCCGGACCGAGAGGGCCGGCCAGGCATCATTTCAGGAGTCATGACATGGCGCGGGGCATCAACAAGGTCATTCTGGTTGGCAACCTCGGACAGGATCCGGAGACCCGGTCCATGCCGAGCGGCAAGGCGGTCACCAACGTGCGCATCGCCACCAGCGAGTCCTGGCGCGACAAGCAGACCGGGGAGCAGAAGGAACAGACCGAGTGGCACACGGTCGTGTTCTTCGATCGCCTGGCCGAGATCGCCGCCGAATACCTGAAGAAGGGCTCGCAGGTCTACGTCGAGGGTCGGCTGCGCACCCGCAAGTGGCAGGACAAGGCCACGGGCGCCGATCGCTACTCGACCGAGATCGTCGCCAACGAGATGCAGATGCTCGGTGGCCGCGGCGGCATGGGTGGTGGCGGCGGCGGCGGCGAGCGGCCGGCCTATGGCGGCAGCCGGCCGCAGGCGGCGCCGGCGGACACCTTCCACCAGGGAGAGGCCCCGTCGCACGACAAGAGCGACACCTTCGACGACGATATTCCGTTCTGAACGGCGCCTTGGAACAAGGCAAGTCACTGAATTGTAATTAATTACCGGCGGCGCGCCGCGTGCGCCGCCTTTGCCGGGCGGCGACAGACGCGGTACGCTTCCGGTTCCGCGTCCCCCCAATCCATGCCCGGCTACCTCTACCTCAAGACCTTCGGCTGCCAGATGAACGAGTACGACTCCACCCGCATGGTGGACGTGCTGCGGGCTGCCGAGGGACTCGCCCTGACCGAGGATCCGGCCCAGGCGGACGTGCTGCTGCTCAATACCTGCTCGATCCGCGAGAAGGCCGAGGACAAGGTCTATTCGCACCTGGGCGTGTACGCGCAGATGAAGGCGAACAAGCCCGGTTTGATCATCGGCGTCGGCGGCTGCGTCGCCAGCCAGGAAGGGGAGGGCATCCTCGCCCGCGCGCCGTTCGTCGACATCGTGTTCGGGCCGCAGACCCTGCATCGCTTGCCGGCGCTGCTTGCCGCCGTGCGTGCCACGGGCCGGCCGCAGGTGGACGTGAGCTTTCCTGAGAACGAGAAGTTCGACGAGCTGCCACAGCCCGAAGCGTCCTCGGCCACCGCCTTCGTCTCGATCATGGAGGGCTGCAGCAAGTACTGCAGCTTCTGCGTCGTGCCGTACACGCGCGGCGAGGAGATCAGCCGGCCGTTCGCGCAGGTGCTCGCCGAGGTGCGCCGGCTCGCCGCCCAGGGCGTGCGCGAAGTGACGCTGCTGGGCCAGAACGTCAACGCCTACGACGGGCCGCTCGAGGATGGCGAGCCGGCCGACCTCGCGCTGCTGATCGAGCATGTCGCCGCCATCGAGGGGATCGAGCGGATCCGCTACACGACCTCGCACCCCGTCGACTTCTCGGATCGGCTGGTCGAGGTCTACGGGCGGGTCCCGAAGCTGGTCGGTCACCTGCACCTGCCCGTCCAGTCCGGCTCGGACCGGATCCTGGCGGCGATGAAGCGCCGCTACACGGCGCTGGAGTTCAAGCAGAAGATCCGCCGGCTGCGCGCGATCCGGCCCGGCATTGCCGTGTCGTCCGACTTCATCGTCGGGTTCCCGGGCGAGACGGAACGGGACTTCGAGGCGACGCTCGCGCTGATCGACGAGGTGGGCTTCGACCAGTCCTTCAGCTTCATCTACAGCCGCCGGCCCGGCACGCCCGCCGCATCGCTCGCCGACGACGTCCCGCACGACACCAAGCAGCGGCGACTCGAGACGCTGCAGGCCCGCATCAGCGCCTTTGCCGCAGCCCGCAGCGAGGCGCTGGTCGGACAGGCGGTGCGGGTGCTGGTGGAGCGGCCCGCCCGCCGCCCGCAGCAGCTCGCGGGGCGCACCGAGTGCAACCGCTGGGTCAACTTCGAGGGGCCGGCGACCCTGATCGGGCGTTTCGCCGACGTGGTCGTCACCGAGGCGCTGGTCAATTCGCTGCGCGGCCGGCTCGTGCACGTTGCGGCGCCGGCCGATGCCGGTCCCGGTCGTGCCGCATGAGCGTGCCGGCCCCCACCGCCCGCGAGCTCAGCCTGGAGCCTGCCGACAACGAACGCCTCGCCGCGCTGTGCGGCCCGCTCGACGATCACCTGCGGCAGGTCGAGAACCGGCTGGGCGTCAGCGTCCACCGGCGCGGCAGCCTCTTCCAGGTCAGCGGCGCCCGGGCCGACGATGCGGTGAAGGTGCTCAGGCAGCTGTATGGCCGTTCGGTCGGCGGCGTGACGCCCGAGGACGTCCATCTGGCCATCCAGGAGGCCGGCATGCCGGCGCCCGCAGGCGTTCCGGACGCGCCGGGCCGCGCCGACGAAGTGCAGGTGCAGACGGCCCGCGGCACGATCCGCGGCCGCGGCGCGAACCAGGCGGGCTACCTCGCCGCCATCCGCCAGGCCGACCTGACGTTCGGGATCGGGCCGGCCGGCACGGGCAAGACCTACCTCGCGGTCGCCTGCGCGGTCGAGGCGCTGCAGGCCGACCGCGTGCGACGCATCGTGCTGGTGCGTCCGGCCGTCGAGGCCGGCGAGCGCCTCGGCTTCCTGCCGGGAGACCTGACGCAGAAGGTCGACCCCTACCTGCGGCCGATGTACGACGCCCTCTACGAGATGATCGGCTTCGACAAGGTCTCGCGCCTGATCGAGCGCAACGTGATCGAGGTCGCACCGCTGGCTTTCATGCGCGGCCGCACGCTCAACGATGCGTTCATCATCCTCGACGAGGCGCAGAACACGACGATCGAGCAGATGAAGATGTTCCTGACTCGCATCGGCTTCGGTTCGAAGGCGGTCGTCACCGGCGACGTGACCCAGACCGATCTGCCATCGAGCCGCGTCTCCGGCCTCCGGCACGTGATAGACGTGCTGCGCGGCGTCAATGGCGTCGCCTTCACGATGTTCACCTCGCACGACGTCGTCCGTCACCCGCTCGTGCAGCGGATCGTGCAGGCCTACGAGCGCGCCGGAGACGGGCTGTGACGCTCGCGGTGGACGTCGGTTACGGCACCCGCCGCCCGATGGCGCCGTCGGCGCGGCTGCTGACCCGCTGGGCCGTCGCCGCGGCCGGACGGCGCGGCGGCCATGCCGTGCTGTCGCTGCGCGTGGTCACGCCGCAGGAGAGCCGGCGCCTGAACCGCGAGTACCGCGGCAAGGACTACGCGACCAACGTGCTGAGCTTTCCGGCCGGGGACCTGCCGGTGGTCACGCCGCTGCCGCTCGGCGACCTGGTGATCTGCGCCGGCGTGGTCGCGCGCGAGGCGCGCGAGCAGCGCAAGGCCGCGCGGGCGCACTGGGCACACATGGTCGTGCACGGCGTGCTGCACCTGCTCGGCCACGATCACGAGGACGAGGATGACGCCAGGCGCATGGAGCGGCGCGAGGTCGCCGTGCTCCGGGCCCTCGGCTACGCCAACCCGTACAGGCAGGTGCCGCGTGGCTGAACGCGGACGCGACCCGTTGCGCCGGGGCTGGCTGCAGCGACTGCTGCAGCAGTTGTCCGGCGAGCCGCAGGACCGGGAGGAACTGGTCGAGGACATGCGCGAGGCCGGCGAGCGCGGCCTCGTGGACGAGGACTCGCTCGAGATGCTCGAGGGAGTGCTCGCGGTCGGCGAGATGCAGGCGCGCGACATCATGGTGCCGCGCTCGCAGATGATCGTCGTCGACCGCGACGACGCCTCGGAGAAGCTGCTGCCGGTCGTGGTCGAGTCCGGCCACTCGCGTTTTCCGGTGATCGGCGAGGACCGCGACCAGGTCGTCGGCATCCTGCTGGCCAAGGACCTGCTGCGGCACTACGCGGAGAACGAGCATGGCGACTTCGACATCCGCGAGGTCGTGCGTCCGGCGGTGTTCGTGCCCGAGAGCAAGCGCCTGAACGTCCTGCTCAAGGAGTTCCGCAAGAATCGCCACCACATGGCGATCGTGGTGGACGAGTACGGCGGCGTCGCCGGCCTGGTGACCATCGAGGACGTGATCGAGCAGATCGTCGGCGACATCGCCGACGAGTACGACGTCGAGGAGGACCAGCCGATCCGCCGCGACGGCGAGCGCCAGTACACGGTGCGCGCGCTGACCCGCATCTCCGAGTTCAACGACTTCTTCTCCGTGGCGCTCAGCGACGAGGAGTTCGACACCATCGGCGGGCTCGTGGCGCACGCGTTCGGCCGCGTGCCGCGGCGCGGCGACGTGGTTCGCATCGGGGAGTTCGAGTTCCGCGTCCTGCGTGCCGACCGGCGCCGCATCGACCTGCTGCGGGTCGTCGCGCCGCGCGACGTGCTGCCGCCGGACACCGCCGACTGATGGTCGCGGCCTCATGGCGCCGGCACGCGCCCTGGCTTGCGCTGCCGCTCGGCGCGCTGCAGTCGCTCGCCTTCGCGCCCTTCGCGCTCTGGCCGCTCGGGCCGCTGGCGCTGGCGCTGCTGTGGTGGCTGTGGGAGGGCGCGCGGCCGCGGCAGGCCGCGCTGACGGGATTCGCCTTCGGCGCTGGCCTGTTCCTGACCGGCACCTACTGGCTGTACACCAGCATCCATACCTTCGGCGAGGCGCCGCTGGCGCTGGCGCTCGTGCTGATGCTCGGCCTGGTCGCCATCATGGGCTCCTACACGGCGCTGCTCGGCGCGCTGCTGGCGCGCTTCGCGCCGCCGGCGGGTCCGTGGCGGTCGCTCGCGGCCCTGCCGGCGGGCTGGATCCTGATGGAGTGGCTGCGCGGCTGGTTCCTGAGCGGCTTTCCCTGGCTCGCGGTCGGCTACAGCCAGCTCGATGCGCCGCTGGCGGGCTACGCCCCGGTGCTCGGCGTGTACGGCGTCGGCTTGGCGACGGCCGTGAGCGCCGGCGCCCTGCTCGTGGCGGCCACCCTGTCGCCCCGCGGCCGCGTGCTGGCGCTCGCCGGGGTCGTCGCGCTGTGGGCGGGCGGGGCGCTGCTCGGGCGCGTGGAGTGGACCCGTCCCAGCGGTCCGCCGCTGACGGTGGCCCTCGTGCAGCCGTCGATCTCGCAGGACCTGAAGTGGCAGGCCTCCAACCGCGACCACACGCTGCAGCTGTACCGGCAGATGACGGAGGGCGCGCTCGGCGCGCGCCTGATCGTATGGCCCGAGTCGGCGCTGCCCGAGGCGTTCGAGGACGCGATCCCGTACCTGAAGTCGATCTACATCGACGCCCGTGCCCATGGCTCCGACCTGCTGCTGGGGCTGGTGCGCTTCGACGAGGCGCGCGAGCAGCCGCTCAACGGCCTCGTCGCGCTGGGCGACGAAATGCAGTGGTACTACAAGCGCCGGCTGGTGCCGTTCGGCGAGTTCTTCCCGGTGCCGAAGTTCGTGCGGGCGTGGATGCGCCTGAAGAACCTGGCGTTCGTCGATTTCCGCGCCGGTGATCCGCGCCAGCCGGCGCTGGAGGCCGCGGGCCAGAAGATCGGCGCGACGATCTGCTACGAGGATGCGTACGCGGTGGAGCAGCTGCCGGTGCTGCGCGAGGCGACGCTGCTGGTCAACGTCAGCAACGATGCCTGGTTCGGCGATTCGACCGCGCCGCACCAGCACCTGCAGATCGCGCGCATGCGAGCGCTCGAGGCCGGTCGCTGGCTGATGCGTTCCACCAACAACGGCGTCTCGGCGCTGATCGACCCGCACGGCCGCGTGGTCACGCGGGCGCCGCAGTTCGAGGCGGTGGTGCTGCGCGGCGAGGTCGTGCCGTATACCGGGCTGACACCTTATGCGGTGGTGCGCAACTGGCCGGTGCTCGGTGGGGCGGCGGGGCTGCTCGTGGCCGCCGCCGTCGCCGGCCGGCGACGGCGCGCGCGGTCAGTGGCCTGAACGCTCCACCATCCGGTGGATCTTCGCGACGCCCAGCGCGGTGATCGCCGCGATGATCGGGATGCTCATGCCGACGGTGAGCTCCGTGTCGATGTGCAGCCCGGCCGCCTTGAGCCCCTTGGCGCAGTAGCCGACCAGCCCCGCCGCGTAGTAGGTCACCGCCGCGACCGACAGGCCCTCGACGGTCTGCTGCAGTCGCAGCTGCACGCTCGCCCGCTGGTTCATCGATTCGAGCAGCGCCTGGTTCTGGCGCTCGTGGCTGATGTCGACGCGCGTCGCCAGCAGCTGGTTCGCGCGCGCCGTCCGCGCCGACAGCGATTCCTCGCGCTGCTCCATCGTGCGGCAGGTGTTCATCGCCGGCGCCAGCCGGCGCTCGGTGAACTCGCGGAACGTCTGCAGGCCCGGGATGCGCACCTCGCGCAGCTCGGCGATGCGCTGCTGCACCAGCGCGTAGTAGGCGGCTGCGGCGCCGAAGCGGAAGTCGTTGATGGCGATGCGGCTCTCGATCGAGGCGCCGAGCTGGGTCAGGCGCTCGAGCAGCTGCGGCTCGTCCTCCTCGCGGGCCCCGCCCAGGGCCGCGGTGATCGCGGTGAGTTCGGCCTCGGCGCGGGTCAGGAACGGGGCCAGCGCACGGGCCTCCGGCAGCGCCAGCAGGGCCATCATCCGGTAGCTGTCGATCTCCAGCAGGCGCTGCAGCATGCGGCCCATCTGCCGCGGCGTGAGGCTGCGGTCCAGCAGCAGCAGCCGCCCGAAGCCGTCGGCGCGCACGCGGAAATCGGTGACGGCGATCGCCGCCCCCTCGCCGACCTCGGCGGCGATCAGGGCGTTGCCGTCGAACCAGCGATGGGTGAGCGCGTCGTAGTCCGGCGCCGTCCCGGCCAGCTTCATGACCGACACGTGGGTCGCGACCATGACCTTGCCGCCGAGTCCGGCGACCCAGTCCGCCGGCACGCGGGACAGCGCGGTGCGCTCGAACGGGCCGCCGTCGTCGCCGGTGAGGATGAACTTGTAGCGCGCGAACTCGCTGTGGCGCTCGAAGCGCAGCCGGAAGGCCCCGAGGTCGAGGCTCAGGTGGATGCGCGGCGGGCCGTCGAGACGCACCCCGTGGCGGGCGGCGAGCAGGCTCAGGTGGGCCCACTCGGCGGCGCGGTCGCCATCGGGCGAGTACAGCGCCAGGAACGACGCCGTCAGGGGCGCGACCAGGGATTCCGGCGGCCGGGCGTGGACCTCGTCGTTGAGGACCGCGCGCAGCGGGTGGTCTGCCGGCATCGACGGGACAGGGGAGGTCATCGGCACGGTTCCGGTCAGGGGACGGCTTGCCCGACGGTACAACGGCGCGGCCGCCGCGACAAATCGGCAGGTCCTGCGCCGCAGCTACGGCGCCGGTGGCGGTCGCGCGGCCTTGGTCGCGGCGAGCGGCAGTGCCGTGGTGCGCTTGAGCACCCCCAGCTCGAAGCTGGTGTTGACCGAGCGGACCGCCGGCCAGCGCAGCAGCTGCCGGTCCAGGAATGCCGCGTAGGCGGCCATCGACTCGACGATGACCCGCGTCAGGTAGTCGTAGGCGCCGCTCAGGCGCACGCACTCGACCACCTCGGGCCGCCGCCGCACCAGCTGCTCGAACTGCTCGCCGGCCCCGGCACGGTGGGTGTCGAGCGTCACGAACGCGTAGGCGGCGACCTCCAGCCCCAGCTTCTCGCGGTCGAGCAGCGCGACGACGCTGCGCACGTAGCCCTGCTCCCGCAGCCGGCGGACCCGGCGCAGGCACGGAGCGGGCGACAGATGCACCAGTGCGGCGAGGTCCTGGTTGGCGATCGAGGCGTCCTGCTGCAGGGCGGCCAGGATGCGCACGTCGGCGTCGTCGAGGGTGTCGGACGGATGGGGGGCGGGCATGGGCCTAGGATTGCCCGGAAGGGGCATCTTGCGCAACCGGATTGCGCGAAGCGGCCCGAAAGATGGTTCCTGGGCAACGCCATTGCCGTCCGGTGCAGGGGCGCGCGCTTATGATCGTCGTCCCCGAGGAAGGAGTGCCCATGGATCCCGCAAACCCGATGGCGACCGACGGCTTCGAGTTCATCGAGTACACGGCTCCGGATCCGGACCTGCTGCGGCGGGTGTTCGACCGGATGGGGTTCCCGGCGATTGCCCGACACCGGTCCCGGAACGTCACCCTGCACCGCCAGGGTGGCATCAACTTCATCATCAACGCCGAGCCGGACGGCTTCGGCCAGCAGTTCGCGCGCGCCCACGGCCCGTCGGCCTGCGCGATGGCCTTCCGCGTCCGCGACGCGGCGTTCGCCTTTCGCCGCGCGCTCGAACTCGGCGCCGAGCCGGGTCCCGCGACCGCCGGCCCCATGGAACTGAACATCCCGTCCATCCGCGGCATCGGCGGCAGCCTGATCTACCTCGTCGACCGCTACGGCGGCCCATCGATCTACGACGTCGACTTCCGGCCGCTGGAAGAGGTCGCCGACGCCCCGGACCCGGGCCTGACGCTGATCGACCACCTCACGCACAACGTGCACCGCGGCAACATGGACCTCTGGGCGGGTTTCTACACAAGGCTGTTCGGCTTCCGCGAGATCCGCTATTTCGACATCGAGGGCAGGCAGACCGGCCTGCTCTCGCGGGCGATGGCATCGCCCTGCGGCAAGATCCTGATCCCGATCAACGAGAGCCGGGACGACAAGAGCCAGATCGAGGAGTACCTGAGCGAATACGGCGGCGAGGGAATCCAGCACATCGCCCTGGCGACCGACGACATCTACCGCACCGTCGACCTGCTGCGCGCGCGCGGCGTGCAATTCCAGGACACGCCGGACACGTACTATGATGCCGTGCCGGGTCGCGTCGACGGCCACGCCGAGTCGCTGGAGGCGCTGCGGTCGCGCCGGATCCTGATCGACGGCAGCCGGGAAACCGGCATCCTGCTGCAGATCTTCACCAAGAACGCGATCGGTCCGATATTCTTCGAGATCATCCAGCGCAAGGGCAATCGCGGCTTCGGCGAGGGCAACTTCCGGGCGCTGTTCGAATCGATCGAGCTCGACCAGATAAGACGTGGAGTGATCTGAACTTGTTCAACAACCTGGAACCGCAGCAGCCGGATGCCCTGCTGGCCGTGATGGCCGCGTACGCCGCGGACACGAACCCCGACAAGGTCGACCTCGGCGTCGGCGTCTATCGCGACGCGACCGGGGTCACCCCGGTGATGGCGGCGGTGCGCGAGGCCGAGCAGCGCATGCTCGACACCCAGGTCACCAAGGCCTACGTCGGCGCCGGCGGCAACCGCGCCTTCGCCGCGTTCATCGAGGAACTCACGCTCGGTGCCGGCCACCCGGCCCGCGCCGCCGGACGGGTCGTCACGCTGCAGACGCCGGGCGGCTGCGGTGGCGTGCGCCTCGCCGCCGACCTGATCCAGCGCGCCGCCGGCGGGGCCCGGGTGCTGGTCAGCGAGCCGACCTGGCCGAACCACCGGCCGCTGATCAGCGGCGCAGGCCTGGTCGTCGACGACTTCCCGTACTACGACCCCGCCACCGGCACCCTCGGCTTCGAGGCGATGCTCGACGCGCTCGCCCGGCTGCCGGCCGGCCAGGTCGTGCTGCTGCAGGCCTCCTGTCACAACCCGACCGGCCAGGACCTGTCGCCGGCCCAGTGGCTGGCGCTGGCGGACGCACTCGAGCGCCAGCGGCTGGTGCCGCTGCTGGACCTCGCCTACCAGGGCCTTGGTGACGGCCTGGACGCGGATGCCGCCCCGGTGCGCCTGCTCGCCGCCCGCCTGCCGGAGGTGCTGATCGCGGTATCGTGTTCGAAGAACTTCGGCCTGTACCGCGAGCGCGTCGGCGCCGTGATCGCCGTGGCCCGCGACGCCAGCCAGGCGTCGATCGTCATGAACCACCTGCAGATCCTGGCCCGCCGCATGTACTCGATGCCGCCCGACCACGGCGCGGCGATCGTCGCGACGATCGCCGCGGACCCCGCGTTGAAGGCGGCCTGGCAGGCGGAACTGGAGGCGATGCGGGTCCGCGTCGGCACGATCCGCAGCCGGCTTGCCGCGGCGCTGCGGGGCGAGTTCGGCAGCACCCGGTTCGACTTCATCGAGGGCCAGCGCGGGATGTTCTCGCTGCTCGGCCTGCCGCCGGCGGCGGTCCAGGCGCTGGCCGCAGAGCACCACGTCTACATCGCCGGCGACAGCCGCATCAACGTCGCCGGGCTCCCCGAAGCCCGGATCGAGCGGGTCGCCAAGGCGATCCGCGCCGTCACCCGCTAGGGCGGCGGCACCGGCCCCCCCGCCGCGGGGGGGCGGAAATGGCCGGCGGGACGGTCCGGGCCCGAAATCCAGGGCCCGTTCCGGTATCCTTGGCGGTTCCCCGCAGCCAGTTTTCCAGCCCATGCAAGAAACCTACGAACCGGCCGTCGTCGAAGCCGCCGCCCAGCGCCGCTGGGACGAGGCCGGCACCTTCCGCGCAGTCGAGGATCCGACCCGCGAGAAGTACTACTGCCTGTCGATGTTCCCGTACCCCAGCGGCCGGCTGCACATGGGGCACGTCCGCAACTACACGATCGGCGACGTGATCTCGCGCTACATGCGCATGCAGGGCCGGAACGTGCTGCAGCCGATGGGCTGGGATGCATTCGGGCTGCCGGCCGAGAATGCCGCCATGGCCCACAACGTCCCGCCGGCGCGCTGGACGTACGACAACATCGCGACGATGAAGCGCCAGCTGAAGGCGCTCGGCTTCGGGCTGGACTGGGACCGCGAGGTCACGACCTGCCGGCCGGAGTACTACCGCTGGAACCAGTGGCTGTTCCTGCGCATGCTCGAGCGCGGCGTCGCCTACAAGAAGACGGGCACCGTGAACTGGGATCCGGTCGACCAGACGGTGCTGGCCAACGAGCAGGTCATCGACGGCCGCGGCTGGCGCACCGGCGCGCTGATCGAGAAGCGCGAGATCCCGATGTACTACCTCGGCATCACGCGCTACGCGCAGGAGCTGCTGGACGACGTCGAGCGGCTCGAGGGCTGGCCCGAGCGCGTGCGCACGATGCAGGCGAACTGGATCGGCCGCAGCGAGGGCGTGACGATCGCGTTCCCGTACACGCTGGACGGCGAGGCCCGCCAGCTGAAGGTGTTCAGCACGCGCGCCGACACGCTGATGGGCGTGACCTTCGTCGCGGTCGCGGCGGAGCATCCGCTGGCCGCGCATGCCGCGCGCAGCGACGCGGCGCTGGCGGCGTTCGTCGACGAGTGCCGGCGCGGCTCGGTCATGGAAGCGGACCTGGCGACCATGGACAAGAAGGGCATGCCGACCGGGCTCAGCGTCACGCACCCGCTGACCGGCGCGGCCGTGCCCGTGTGGGTCGGCAACTACGTGCTGATGGGCTACGGCGAGGGCGCCGTGATGGGCGTGCCCGGCCACGACGAGCGCGACTTCGCGTTCGCGAAGAAGTATGCGCTGCCGATCGTCCAGGTCATCGACGTCGCCGGCCGGGCGTACTCGACCGACGCCTGGGCCGACTGGTACGGCGAGGAGGGCGTGTGCATCCGCTCCGGCCGCTACGACGGTCTCGACCACGAGGCCGCGGTCAGGGAGATCGCCGCCGACCTCAAGGCCCGCGGCTGCGGCGCGCTGCAGGTGCAGTGGCGCCTGCGCGACTGGGGCATCTCGCGCCAGCGCTACTGGGGCTGCCCCATCCCGATCATCCACTGCGACGCGTGCGGCGACGTGCCGGTCCCCGACAAGGACCTGCCGGTCGTGCTGCCCGAGGACCTGGTCCCGGACGGTTCCGGCAGCCCGCTCGCGAAGCTGCGCTCGTTCATCGATTGCGCGTGTCCCGCCTGCGGCAAGCCCGCGCGCCGCGAGACCGACACGATGGACACCTTCGTCGACTCGTCGTGGTACTTCCTGCGGTACGCGTCGGCGGGCAACGAGCAGGCGATGGTCGACGGCCGCGTCGACTACTGGCTGCCGGCCGACCAGTACATCGGCGGCATCGAGCACGCGATCCTGCACCTGCTGTACTCGCGCTTCTGGACCAAGGTCATGCGCGACGTCGGGCTGGTGAAGGTCGGCGAGCCGTTCTCGAACCTGCTCACGCAGGGCATGGTCCGCAACGGCATCTACTTCCGGAAACCGGCCTCCGGCCGCGTCGTCTACTACAACCCGACCGAGGTCGAGGTGCTGACCGACGCCAAGGGCACGCCGGTGGGCGCGCGGCTGAAGGCCGACGGCCAGCCGGTCGAGAGCGGCGGCATCGGCACGATGTCGAAGTCGAAGAACAACGGCGTGGACCCGCAGGCGTTCATCGACCGCTATGGCGCGGACACCGCACGGCTGTTCATGATGTTCGCCGCCCCTCCCGAGCTGTCGCTCGACTGGTCCGACGAGGGCGCGGAGGGTGCGTTCCGGTTCCTCAAGCGCCTGTGGAAGGCCGTCCATACCCACGTCCAGGGGGGCGGGGCCGCGCCGCTCGACAAGCCCGCGCTCCGGCCCGCCGACCGCGACCTGCGCCGGCTCGCGCACCAGACGCTGGCCAAGGTCGGCGACGACTACGGCCGCCGCCGCACGTTCAACACCGCCATCGCCGCGGTCATGGAACTGCTCAACGCCGTCACCCGCCACGACGCCGCCGTGCCGAGCGGACGCGCGGTCGTGCACGAGGCGCTGGAAATCGCGGTGCTGACGCTGTCGCCGGTCGTGCCGCACGTCACCGAGGCGCTGTGGCAGGCGCTCGGCCACGCGCGCGCGCTGGTCGACGAATCCTGGCCGCAGCCGGACCCGGACGCGCTCGTGCAGGACGTGGCCGAGCTGGTCGTGCAGGTCAACGGCAAGCTGCGCGGACGCATCAGCGTCCCGGTCGATGCGGACGAGGCTACCGTGCGCGAGGCGGCGCTCGCGGACGCCGACGTGCGCCGCCACGTCGGCGGGATGACCGTGCGCAAGGTGATCGTCGTCAAGGGCAAGCTCGTCAGCGTGGTCGCTGCATGAGCCGTGCGGCGCGCCTGGCCCTCGTGCTGCTGGCCGCCTGCGCCGGCGGCTGCGG
>Ga0316217_10003563_pt1 | contig 17603 bp, 15 predicted proteins | sample 1anoAmetaG_FD_203633 | JGI IMG/M metagenome (GOLD analysis project Ga0316217, IMG submission 203633) | Freshwater microbial communities from Trout Bog Lake, Wisconsin, USA - 1anoA | ecosystem: Environmental > Aquatic > Freshwater > Lake > Hypolimnion/Profundal zone | place: USA: Wisconsin...
CCTTATTCTAGTGAGCGCCTGCGCGTCACCACCTGAGGCAGGAGCCCGGTGCGGGCAATCCGCTCGCCGGGATCTGTGCGGGGGGTGCCGGGTAACCGACATTCCTACCGCGACAAAAGGCCCATCTGCTAATCCTTAAACTGAGTTGTCCCCACAATTCAGAAAAAGGAGTAACAGATGAGCCGATTTAATCGGCTATCGCAGGTCATATGGCATTGTCAATATCGTATAGTCTGGGTGCCGAAGTACCGCTTTCGCATTCTGAAAAGTAAGATTGCCGAAGAGGCGTTCTCCACGTCCCTGTCCGGACCGGACGCCTCAAAGTTGTTACTTCGTTGCGCCGGTACCGGTTCCAGATGTTGCCGAGGATCCTCCCCGCGGAAGTTTGATCAGTATGCCGGGCGGCAGAGTGTCCCCGGTCTCGATATCTGCAGGTTCCGGAGGGGTCGCGATGGTATCGCCCACGACATATTCCACGGCACAATATCTGTCCGTATCGCTAAGTGTCATCTGCGTTATCTCCTTTACGCCGCTCTGCTCACTGGCCATAGTTTCTTTGGACCCGCGCACCCGACACTCGTCGGGCACCTGAGTGGTGCCTTGCGTCTGCAGGCAACGCGAGAGCCTGCGCCCGCGCGCCAGCATATCCCTGTTCGCCGCCGATAGACTGGTCGGGTGCGCCAGCTCTTGGTAGCTTTCAGCTGCCGAGAAGGAGGTCTGCACCCAGCCGTCCCCCGACCTGGTTACCACCCAGAAGGTCACCAAGGCGCCGTCCTCGTGCGTAGTCACGGCAAGGCCGGCCGGACAGCCGGCAGGCGGCTTTCCCGACCATTTGTGCGTGCGCCCTATTTCGGAAAACACCTTGGCGGCACAAGAGGCGAGCGTGTCGACCGTAGACGCAGCGGCTGGCTGTGCCGCCAAGCCGAAGGACAATAGGAGCAGTAGCAGTTTCATGATCGTCTCCCTGGCCGGGTATCGTGTACTGCGGCCCCCGGGCCCCCTCGACGGGTGCGGTGCGATGACCCGTGGCTCTCCGATTTCGGTTGCCCACATCATACCAAGCCCCCGGGAAAGATCAAGAAATCTCCCAGGCCCGTATTTTTCGATCCATATTCAATAAATACACACGGGTCTTCGACAAGTCTCTGGGAGAGATTTCGTGATCCGCGTGGCCGGCAACGGTCCGGATGCTGGCGCACCCCTGTACGGGCCCGCTTCAGGACGCGGTCAGCTCCCACAAGACGCTGCTCATCTCCTGCGGGCGGTAGGGTTTGCTCAACACGGCAGCAAAACCGTAGTCCCGATAATGGGCCATGACTGGATCGTGGCAATAGCCGCTGGAGACTATCGCTTTGACCCCCGGGTCAATTTTCAGAAGCGACTCGATGGTTTCCCTCCCTCCCATCCCCCCGGGAATGGTCAGGTCCAGAACGACGGCGGAAAACGGCCTCCCCTCAAGCTTACCTTTCCGGTAGAGGTCGACCGCCTCTGCACCATTTTTCGCAAGTTCGACCGAGTACCCCAGTTCTTTGAGCATCCCCAGGGCCACTGCCCGGATGGCCTCATCATCGTCCATCACCAGTATGCGTCCGCTGCCGCGGATAAGTACCGTCTGATCTTGGGTCTGGTGGGGGGGCAGTTGATCCGAAGCGGGTAGCGAAAGGGTGAAGGTGGACCCTTTCCCCAGATCCGAGGCTGCCCTTATTTTACCTGCATGCTTTCTGATAATGGAATGGCAGGTCGCAAGCCCCATGCCGCTTCCTTGCGGCTTGGTGCTGAAATACGGGTCAAAAATCCTCGACAGATCGGTTTCGGAAATTCCGATCCCGGTGTCGGTGACTGAAATCCTTACGTATCTCCCGCCGCTGGTGCGGGAGCTGACATTTTCCCCCCGGATGGTGAGCGTCCCTCCCTCGGGCATGGCTTGCACCCCGTTCAAGATGAGGTTCTGTATTGCCTGGGTGAGCTGCCCTTCATCGGCCTCAACAGGCCAGAGTCCCTCCTCGAGGTCGAATTGGCATGACATGCCGGAGCCGTGCAGCGCGAAATCGGAGGCCCCCTGCAACAACTCCCTGACGCCGACGACCTTCTTGACCGGTGCCCCGCCCCGCGCAAAGGTAAGGAGTTGTTTGGTGAGGCTGGTGGCCCGCTCTATCGCTTTCTCCGCGTCATCCAGCCTTTTCCCGAGAGATTCGGGGTCCTCCAGGTGGAAGCGGGCCAGTGAAATGTTGCCGAAGACGGCCAGCAGCATGTTGTTGAAGTCGTGGGCGATCCCTCCGGCCAGCACTCCCAGCGATTCGAGCTTCTGATTCTTCGACAGGTCGTGCCTTGCCTGCTGCTGTGCGGTAATGTCCTCCAGGGTTCCCACGTAGGAGACAAGGGCGCCATCTTCGCCGACAATGGGACTTACCAAAACGCGCAACCACTTCATGGCGCCCTGAGGGGGCAACTGGCGGTGCTCATGTGAGACGCGGCGCCCTTTTGCCAAGGCCTCAAGCCAGAACCGACCGAACGCCTCGCTGTCATCGGGGTGGATGCCTTTGAACCATCCCTCTCCCATCCCTTCCGAGGCGGGGATCCCGGTGATTTCCGCCCAGCGCGGATTGCAGTACACGTTAGTCCCCGAGCGGTCTGATCTGAAGATTCCTATGGGTGCCGCATCGCAGAGGGTACGGAACTGTTCTTCGCTGGCGTGCAGAGCCTTCTCTATGCGCAGGCGCTCGGTGATGTCGCGGGAAATCCCCACCAGCCCCAGTTGCTCCCCGTCGGGACCGTAGTAGGGGGTCTTCAGGGAGTCGAGCAGGGCCCAGCTTCCGTCCGGATAGCGTACCCATTCCTCCGTGCGGCTCTGCGTGCCGTGCCGCAATACCTGTTGGTCGGACTGCCGGACGGCTTTCGCCTGTTCCGCAGCGAACAGGTCGAAATCGGTCCGCCCGGTCTGCCCGAGCACAGGCTGCCCGGCAAAGGCCTCGTAGGCCTTGTTGCAGGCTTGATACACGCCGCCGGTATCCTTGACGTACATGAGATCACCGGTTGAATCTATGATGCAGCGCAACAAGGCCTTATCCCGCAGAATCTCGGCTTCGTACTGCTTGCGCTGGTCGATGTCCGTCAGGGTGACCAGGGTTGCGACCCGGGCATGGCTCTGCTCCCGCACTACCACCGATTGGACATGCACCCAGAACGGGGAGCCGTCGGCTCTTAGCATGCGCAGTTCACCACCCTGGGCAAGGCCCGCCTCGACGAGGCTCCCTTGCAGATAAAAATAGCTGTTCCGATCTTCCGGCAGGACGAAGTCGCTCATGGGTCTGGTGACCAGGGCCTCCCTCGCGACGCCGAGCATGGCGGTTCCGCTGCCATTGGCTTCCAGAATAACCCCCTGCTGGTCAAGGGTGAAATAGCCGACCGGGGCCAAATCGTAAAGGTCGAAGTATTTTGACCGCGAGGCCTCCAATTCAGCCAGCATGCAGTGCAGTTCCTCGGTGCGCAATTCCAGTTCAATCTTGTAAACCTGGAGTTCGTGACGCAGGTGATCGAGGGCAGGATCGGCTGGGTGACGGTTTCCGCCCACCGCCGCTGCCGGCGCTTTGTCGCTGCGGCGTCGCTCTTTGTCTCTGCCGGGCGAGGCTACTTTCCATTCATCCATGACTTGGGGCCTCACCAGTGTAGTAACCGAAACCAAGACTGCCAAACGCCACCCCGGGCTGGAGTGTTATCCGTCCGGGGTGGCGGATTGGAGTGTGGGACCTGCCTATTCTTTCCCGAAATGCCCTAGAAGCGCTCCCGTGCCAGGGTAAAGTAAAACGCCGCCCCGTTGTCCTCGGCCGCCTCGGCCCAGATCCTGCCGCCGTGCCGCTGGATGATGTTCTGGGCGATGGCTAGCCCCACCCCGGTTCCCTCGTACTCGGTGGAATGCTGCAGCCTTTGAAAAACCCCGAAAAGCTTCCCGGCGAATTCCATGTTGAACCCGGCTCCGTTGTCTCTTACGAAATAGACGATTTGATCGTTACTCACGAAGCTTCCCACCTCGATGCGGGGCAGCTCCCTTTTCCGGCTGTATTTAAGGGCGTTGCCGAGCAGGTTTCTGAAGACTTGCCGCAGCAGCGCAATATCCGCCTGACATGCCGGGAGATCGCCGATGATTACCTCCACCCGCCGTTGCGGGGTTTCATTGCTGATCAGTTCGGCCATCACCTCACAGGCAAGGTCCCTCGTTTGAACCGTCGTCATTATCAAGGGTTGCAGGCTCAGCTTGCTGAAATTCAGCAGGTCATTCACGAGGCACTCCATCCGTTGGCATCCGGACTCTATGAACCCCAGGTAGCTCTTGCCGTTTTCGTCAAGCGTTTCGAGGCACTGTTCCCGCAGCATCCGGCTCAGGGCATGGACGTGCCGGAGAGGGGTCCTCAAATCGTGCGAAATCGAGTAGGAAAACGACTCCAGCTGCAGGTTGGCCTTCTCGAGTTCCTGGCTGCGACGCAACAGGTCATGGTTCAAGGTGGTGATTTCCTCGTTCGCCGATTCGAGTTGGATGGTTCGTTCGTGCACCCGCCGCTCCAGTTCCTCGTTAAATCTGAGGGCGGATTCGCTCGTCCGTTTGCTCTCGGTGATATCGACAAAGATCCATTGGTAAGAAAGAGGATTTCCTTCACTCTCACCATGCGGCACCAGGGTGGTGGAAACCCAGCGAACGGACCCATTCTTGTGGCGGATGCGATATTCAAGAGAAAGCGGGTCCCTTGCTTTAAAAAGGCATGACACCATGTCGAGCACTCGCTGCCGGTCCTCCTCGAGCACCATCCGGTAAATGAGTTCGGAATCTGCGGCCAGTTCCCGGGGGGTGTATCCGGTCACCGTTTCGCAGCCGGGTCCGTATCGGTTACCGACCGAACTCCCCTTTATTATGGTGTTCTGGCACCATTTGCCGTCTGCCGGGTCTAAAGGAACCCGGTCGCGCTCCATGCGCTCACCAGGGCGCTGCCGGGTCTCCAGGTCGAGGGGGGGAGCACCGGATGCCTGGCAGTCCCGCTTTTGGCTTAGGAGCCGTGCCCGCTCGAGAACCCTCCTGATTGCCAGGTCCAGTTCCGCCTCGTCTCGCAACGGCTTGACCAGATAGTCCCACGCCCCGAGACGGACACCCTCGACGACTTTGTGCAGGTTTGCCGGGTCTGTTACGACGAGCAACGGCAGATCCGGGTTCTGATGGCGCAAGGTTTCAAGGAGGTCGAGACTGTCCGCCCCTGCCATCCCTATGCCGACCAGCATAACGTCGGGAAGCACTCCGCACGGTTTTCCTATGGCCTGCCGGCTGTCGTCGGCCGCATGGACCAGGTAACCCAGGCCCTCCAGGCATACCCGGAAATCGTCCAAGCTGCTTTTTCCCTGGGCGACGACCGACACAAGTATCTGCTCCGCCATTAGGTATCCTTGTCCTTCCAAATACCGCACGGTGCATGCGGTGGAATGATTCAAGCCGGGTCTGTTACGCTGAACATGAGGCTGGTGCGGGCGTTAGCGTTACCGTGAAAAAATATCAGTAAAAAACAAGATTGCAAGTTCTGGTAACTTGAAAGTATCTGTAATTACAGCCTCTTCCTGGGAATCCATGGGCTTATCTCGGCGTCGTGATCAAATGCTGTAATCCGGGGCCAGCTGCGCCACGTCGAATAACTCTCCGAAATGCCAGGGTATTTGGCTTCGAGCGGAATGATTTGCCGCAGGTTGTCCTAACCCTGCTGAGAGTTTGGCGCATTTTTGGAGCATGCTGTTCTTAGCTAAATATAATATCGTGGTCCCCCTCACCAAGGGGCGACCTCCCCGGTTGCCCTGGTGGTCTGCTCAGCCGTCATGAAAGGTTGGGCCGCTACAGGTAATGCCGCTATCTCTGATTGCTTTAAATAGCAGATCTGGTTTGGAGAAAAGTCCCAAGGTCTAGCCTGCCCCCGTGCTTCTGCCGTGCCGTGTCCTTCCTGAGTCATGCCTGGTGCAGCTTGTCCGCCTCAGTCAATAGTCCCGTCCCCAGCATTGCTCCATTCTCCAGCCGGAGCACTGTCGGAACTTGTGTTTACCAATACCCCACTAAGTTTAAAGTACTTTAATCTGTGGCGGACAGATACCTTTTAAGTTCTTCGCCCGGCAGTCGATAAGGGCGTATCGACCCGAAAGCCACAAAACCCGCTTAGGCACTAAAACAGAGGAGCAACACATGAAGAACCTCAGGATAGGGACCAGACTGCTCATCGGATTCGGAATCGGATCACTGCTCTTGATTGTCTGCTCGGTTACGGGGATGATTTCCCTGACGGGCAGCGTTGGGCATATGTCTGAAGTCCAGGAGGTAAACAGCGTACGAAACGACGTCGCCAGTATCCTCACCTACGCAGCCAGCATTACCGATGCCATAAAGACGCTCGCAATCACCGAGGATGCCGCGGAGAGGCAGAACGTGCTCGACGGTATCGGGACTTTGAGGACAGCATACAAGGAGAAACTGGAGGCAATTACCAAGAACAGCAGGACTGACGAGGGGAAAAGGCTGCTTGCCAAGCTCAAAGAGGGGCTGACGATTGGCAAGGAAACCAACCAGAAACTGATCGAATCGGCCATGAAGGGTGACCATGCGGCATTCGTCGAGATCTACAAGAGTGAAGGGCGCTCGACCTTCGCGCGCGTGCGGGAGGCAGGCAAGGACCTAGACGCCTACTACAGCACCCTGGCTACCTCCCGTTCCGACCAGGCGTTCAAGAGCGCCGCACAGGCCAAGGTCGTCTTGATCCTGCTCTGTGCAGTGGCGCTGCTGATCAACATTATCATCTCGGTTCTCTTCACTTCGGCCATTACCCGACCCATCCGTGCCTGCGTCGAGGTCGCCGACAGGATCGCTGAGGGCGACCTGGCGATAAAAATCGATACCCGCGGCAAGGACGAAACCGCACTGCTCATGCGCGCCATGGATAACATGGCATCCAGCATGAAAGAAACCATCGGTGCTCTGGCCCGGGCTTCCCGGGAAGTTTCCTCTGCGGCCACGGAACTGCATGCGACCTCACACCAGATGGTGAGCGGTGCTGATGAGATAGTGGCACAATCGAACTCCGTGGCGACCGCCGGCGAGGAGATGGCCGCCACCTCCAACGAGATTGCACAGAGTTGCCACATGACGGCGCAAAATGCCGATCAGGCCAATACTGCAGCGCTTGAGGGCGCAGCAGTCGTCAAAGTGAGCATGGCTGCCATGGCAGCTATCGCCGACCGGGTCAAGTCGACGGCCCAGACCGTCGACAGCCTGGGAGGGCGCTCCGAACAGATCGGCGAGATTATCGGTACCATCGAGGACATTGCGGACCAGACCAACCTTCTGGCACTTAACGCCGCTATCGAAGCTGCCCGCGCGGGGGACCAGGGGCGAGGCTTCGCAGTGGTGGCTGACGAGGTGCGGGCACTGGCGGAAAGAACGACCAACGCGACCCGAGAAATAGGCCTGATGATCAAGACCATCCAGCAGGAGACGAAGGCCGCTGTGAGCGCCATGGAACAGGGGGTGTGCGAGGTGGAGAAGGGGACCGGCGAAGCCGCAAAATCCGGAGCGGCACTGGAAGCAATCCTGGCGCGGGTCAGCGCGGTGACCCAGCAGGCTACTCAGATCGCCACTGCCGCGGAAGAGCAGACGGCCACCACCGGCGAGATAAGTAACAACATGCAGCGGATTACCGAGATTGTGCAGCGCTCAGCCCACGGCGCGCAGGAGACGGACCTTGCCGCAAACAAACTCACGAGGCTTGCTGAGGAACTCCATAGGATTGTAGGTCGTTTCAACCTGGCCGCTTGATAAGGCAGCTGGGTCATGCCAGGCTTTATTCGTCTTGGGAGACAACAGCTGGTCCGTCGCCTTTTTGCGTTCCAGGAAAGCCCATCCCCAGCGCCTCATCGAGATTTAGCAGGGGGGAGCCCCAACCGTCCCCTTTCGGAAGGGGGAAAACCTCCGCTCAATGGGTTACCAACATGAGTCCCGCGATGCCAATCAGGAAGGCGAGCATGGCGGCAAGAGAGTCGAGCCCCAGTCGCAAATAACGTTTTGCGGGACGCAGGACGACCGAGGAGGCGTAGAGTACGGTCAAGAGGATCCCGACCGCTGCCAGCCAGCCGTTCTCCATTCCCGATTGCGGCAAGGCCGGGGTGCCGGCCATGATGTCCGCCAGCACGAACAGGCAGAGTTGGAAGGCATTGCCGCCGAAAACGTCGCTCATCACCAGTTGGTGGTCCCCCAGGCGAACGGCCGCTATGCCCGTGCTGATCTCGGGCAGGGCACTGGCCGCGGCAAGGATGGTCGCGCCGAACACGACGCCGTTGATGTGAAACCGGTCCGAGAGGAGCGTGCTGCTTACCGCAAGCGCCACACCGGCGGCCAGAGTCACCACTGATCCGATCATGAACAGCCAGAAAATGCGGCTTGTGCTCCATTTCTCATAGGGGTGGTGCACGGTCGGATGCGGCAGACGGCGGTGTGGACGCCCCGGCTTGCTACCCTGCATGGTGATCTCCCACGCCGGGGAATTGCGGACCTTGTTGAGAATGGCGATGCCAAGCACCCATACCAGGATGATGGCCACCGAGGCGGGGCTTACGCCGCTAAAGGCAATCGACTTCGGAAGCATAGAGCCCATGAACACGATGGCCACGATGGCCACGACGAGGGTCGCCTCCAGGACCGGCATCAGGCTTCCCACCAGAAAGCTGAGCGGCTTTTTGCCCTTCACGAACATGTCGCAGATGGCGAGCACCATGGTCTGCATCGCGATGCCGCCTATGAGATTGCCGGCGGCCAGCGGGAGGTTGTGTTGAGCGGCGGCGGACATGGTGATGGCCATCTCGGGCAGGCTGCCGGACACCGATAACAGGATCATTCCCCCGATGGCATCCCCGAGCTTCCATCGGAAGTCGAGGGCGTCGGTCGTCAGAGAAAGGTAGATGCCGGCGAGCCAGGTGGCCACGGCTCCTCCCAGGAAAATCCCTACCAGGGCGGCTGTGCTGAGGCTCTCCATATCTTTGAAGTATCCTTAACGTAAAACTGATTTTATCCCGCCTTCTCCCTGGATCTTAGAACTATTTGGCCCGTTAAGCAAGTAGCACAGCAGGCGTGGCTGCCGCCTCAAAGGCGGTTGGCCCGGTCCGCTCAAGGTGCCAATTTATCTGGCCCACTTGATAATTTTCTTAGAAGTGATAGTATTCATGAAAACTCTCTGGCGATGGAGTTCGCCATGACCGCTCGTCACAAGCTGATGACTCCTGCTCTTCAAACCGAGGGCAGGAGTTTTTCCATTTTGGGCTGTGACAGTCAAGGGGACCCAAATTGCCAGTTAAACGCCGCTGTGTCGTGAGATAGAGCCAGACATGCTTGAAATTGATGCTTGCGGTTTTGGGATTTTGAACCTTGCACATCTGGTCTGCGACTTCACGGGCACGCTCTCCCTGGACGGCCGCCTGCTTCCCGGATTTGCCCGAACTTCTCGATGAACTGGCCGCCATTGTGACCGTACAGGTGGTGACTGTTGATAGCTTTGGCCGCGTGCATGAGGAGTTGGCCGGGCTTTCCTGCACGGTTACCATCCTCAGTGGGCTGTGCCTGGATGTTCTGAAGAAACAGTACGTTCTGGCACCGGGTACGGACCTGGTCGCTGCCATCGGTAACGGCGCCAATGACAGGCCCATGCTCAAGGCGGCCAGGCTGGGCATTGCCGCCGTAAAGGGGCGGGGGCGCTGTAGAGGCCGTGCTGAACGCCGATATCCTGGTGCGAAGTATCCAGGAGGGTCTCCTGCCGCTCTTAAATTCGCTGCGGATTGCGGCGACGCTCAAGACTTAAGGCTTTTTGCCGGGAGCTTAGTGCCACTTTGGCAGAAGGGCGAGGGGGGCTTTAGGTAACTGCATGAATGTCGGTGTTGTCACTAACATTCATACTATCTGGAGTTCACTCTCCCTCGCCCTCTGGAAGGGGCGGGGGTGAGGGAAGATTTAAGGGTTAACCTGACAGAGTAGCATTGGTCGCAGTCCTGGCCGGGGATACCTGGCGTCCGGTTGACTACCCAAGGAGGCTCGTGATGACGAAACTGATTGGCGAGAATGTGCTTATGCGGATCTTCCTGGGAGAGAGTGACCTCCACCATCACCAGCCGTTGTACGAGGTGCTGGTCGAGTTGTTCAGGAAAGAGGGCTTTGCCGGCGCCACCGTGCTGCGCGGCATCAGCGGCTTCGGGGCCCACAGCGTCTATCACACCCAAAAGCTCCTGGATCTCTCGGCAGACCTCCCTCTGATCATCGAGGTGGTCGACACTCAGGAAAAAATAAATGCCATCATGCCTCGTATCGACGAGATGATGGGAGGAGGCATGATTACCTTGGAGAAGGCCACGGTCATCCGTTACCGGCACGACGAAAAGAAGTCAAAATAACTAGGGGAGGTTGTGCATGATCTATTCATCGGAAGTGGAAAAAATGACCTGCGTTGCCAAAGGGCCGAACCATGGTCCGGCGCCGATTCCACAGGAGGGACGCTGGGTGCAGGCCAAAGAGGTGAAGGACATCTCGGGACTCACTCACGGCGTGGGGTGGTGCGCTCCACAGCAGGGGGCCTGCAAGCTGACCTTGAACGTGAAAGAGGGTATCGTCCAGGAGGCGCTGATCGAAACCATCGGCTGCTCGGGGATGACCCACTCGGCTGCCATGGCGGCGGAAATCCTGACCGGCAAGACCATCCTGGAGGCGCTCAACACCGACCTGGTCTGCGATGCCATCAACACCGCGATGCGCGAACTGTTCCTGCAGATCGTGTACGGCCGCTCCCAGACCGCCTTCTCCGAAGGGGGGCTCCCCATCGGGGCGGGTCTGGAAGATCTGGGCAAGGGTTTGTCTAGCCAGGTGGGAACCATGTACGGCACGGTCGCCAAGGGGGTGCGTTACCTGGAAATGGCCGAGGGGTATGTCACGCGCCTCGCCCTGGACGACAACGGCGAAGTGATCGGCTACGAGTTCGTCCACCTGGGAAAGATGATGGAGATGATCCACAAAGGGTCGGACGCCAACGAGGCCCTGAAAAGGGCCACCGGCAGTTACGGCCGTTTCGCAGAGGCTTCCCGCACCATTAACCCGCGGCACGAATAAACAGGAGGGATTTCCGTATGGCACTCTTTGAAGGATATGAGCGAAGGATAGAAAAGGTCAGCGGCGTGCTGGCACACTACGGCATCGCCTCACTGGAGCAGGCCCGGTCCATGTCTGAAGCAAAGGATGTGAACGTCTATGGTATTGTTCGCGGCATCCAGCCGATCTGCTTCGAGAACGCATGCTGGGCGTACCTGCTCGGTGCGGCCATCGCCTTGAAAAAGGGGGAGACCCGGGCGGTCGACATTGCCAGGAGCCTCGGCGAAGGTCTGCAGGCCTTCTGCATTCCCGGTTCCGTGGCGGAGGACCGCAAGGTGGGGATCGGCCACGGCAACTTGGCCGCCATGCTCCTTTTGGAGCAGACCAAGTGCTTTGCCTTTCTGGCCGGGCATGAGTCGTTTGCCGCGGCGGAAGGCGCCATCGGTCTGGCGCGCTCGGCCAACAAGGCCCGCACCGAACCGCTGCGGGTGATACTGAATGGTCTCGGCAAGGACGCGGCGCAGATCATCTCCCGCATCAACGGGTTCACCTACGTGCAGACCCGGTTCGATTACGGTAGCGGGAATCTGGCCATTGTGCGCGAGGTGGCATATTCCCAGGGCGAGAAGGCCAAGGTGCGCTGCTATGGAGCCGACGACGTGCGCGAAGGGGTTGCCATAAACCATCATGAAGGCGTGGACGTTTCCATCACCGGCAATTCCACCAACCCGACCCGTTTCCAGCACCCGGTGGCCGGCACCTACAAGAAGGAGTGCCTGGAGCAGGGGAAACGTTACTTCTCAGTGGCCTCCGGCGGCGGCACCGGGCGCACCCTGCACCCTGACAATATGGGGGCCGGGCCGGCGTCCTATGGCATGACCGACACCATGGGGCGGATGCACTCCGATGCCCAGTTCGCCGGCTCCTCGTCCGTTCCCGCCCACGTGGAGATGATGGGGTTCATCGGCATGGGTAACAACCCGATGGTGGGGGCTTCGGTGGCTGTGGCGGTGGCGCTGGAAGGGGCGCTGCAAGGCAGCACCAAGTAATCGCTGACGTCACCAAGGTAAATTTGAAGATGCAAATAAAGAGAGAGGGGGTAGCCATCCGGCTACCCCCTCTCCGCGGGTCCTTCAGTTCCCGGGCACTCCTGACAGGATTGAGCCCCCGGGAATTGCCGGATAGGCGGCGTTGATCTTCCCGCGGCTCCCGCGACGGGCACAATCCATCAGTTTGCTGCCTTCCCTCATGATGGTAAGTCCCCACGCTGTCCCAGCAGGCTTAAACCGGATCCTCACTGAAGAAATTAACCTTGCTGTAACTCGGTATCCACTTCATTGTGATTTGACTGGATTAGTCTGCAAGCACCTGATTTATCGGTTCCTTGAGGTCGTCGCCTCAACGTGGACTGTGATGATTCTACCAGGGCGACAGACTACCTTGCTAGTATACTTGGTGTACCTTGGGAAAATTGCCTTTTCCCCTGTAGAGGTTTAATGCGCGTCTTACTCTTAATCCTGCTAGCCGTGTTCCTGGCAACGCCGGCGTTCGGTTCAGCAGAACCCGATGACCTCTTTGGCGTCTGGCTCACGGAGGGTGGAAGTGCAAAGCTGGAGATATATCCGTGCGGCGATAAAGCCTGCGGCAAGGTGGTCTGGCTGAAGCATCCCAACTATGTCAACAACAGTGATGGTCCGGTTGGTATGGAGAAAGTGGACCGGAAGAATTCGGACCCGGCTCTGCGGAACCGCTCCATCGTAGGACTCCAGGTTATGGAAGGTTTGTCTCTGGAAGGGGATTGGTGGCGAAATGGTTCTTGTTATGATCCCCAATCCGGTAATACATACCAGTGCAAGATGCGGCTGGAGTCACCTTCAGAGTTGCGGCTCCGCGGTTTCGTCGGCATCTCTTTGCTCGGGCGCACCTACACCCTCAACCGAGAACAATCCAGTCAGATCAAGACCGCAAATAATCGTGTAACGAAGAACGGTTTCCACTGAGGGCAATTTCAAGGCGCCGGTTAAGGGCGCTTCAGGGTTCCCCGCGGTTAACGTAATTTTATCTGCTGTGCTCCTTCAAAGGGAGACACTATCATCGCATTGAAGCGCTGCCATCGCCGGCAATCCTCAAGTCATGCCGCATATCTGCTGCCATGTCATTCCCCCTCCTGATTGGGTCGTATTTTCAGCTCCTCGACGAAGCTAGCTATGTAGATCGGCTCCCAAGTTTGACCCTGGATCGGCGCCAATTCTGACCCACCCACTTCGTAATTACAGCAGGTTATCTCTGGAAGGTAGGTCATTTTTGCCTGCTGATTCACACACGGGCCTGCCACTTGTCATAAGGTTTACACTCAGGCCATTTTTTCTGGCATAATGCCGAAAATCGCCCGCTGTGGGTGGACCATTAACAAAGATGCAAAGGAGGGTTTCGCCATTTTTTACCGAATCTTCGTACTATTCCTGTTCTGGTCTCTCAGCGCAGCCTGTGCTTCTGCTGCCGTGCTGCCGTCCTCGGTCAATCTCAGCGTGGTGGCTTCCGCTACGGATCTTGCCGCTATTGTCAACCAGTCTCTCCCCAAGGAGCTCTATAAAGGACAGGGCGGTCTCGGGACATCGGTAACCGTGCTCCGTACCGGCCCTGTTGTCGTTACTGCAAGCGATAACTACCTCTATGTCACGCTGCCGATTCAACTGACCTTCAGCTATGCCATGTACGAGAGTCTTCCTCTAAAGGCCGGACTCAGATTCAAGGCCCGGGTGGACGTCACTCCGGACTGGCGCCTCAAAACGGAACTTTACTACACCGGTCTGTCCGATGGCCTGGCAGAGTCCTTCAAGGTCGGGCCCCTCTCTTTGAAGCCGAAAAGCCTGGTGGAAAGTATCAGCCAGCCCGTCCAAAGGCTCCTTGCACCGATTATTGACAACAAGGTCAACGATGCGGTCCAGTTGAAGGCAAAGATCGCCCCGCTCTGGCTGAATGCGTTCAACCCGACGCAGGTGAGCAAGGAATTCAGCGCCTGGCTGAAGCTTACCCCGGAAAAAATCGTCATGAGCCCGTTGTTGGCCGCAAACAACCAGATCCAGCTCTGCATCGGGCTCATCACCGGCGCCGAAATTACGGTCGGACCGAAACCGGCGGCGGCGCCGGCGAAGGCGTTGCCGCCAGTTCAGCATTTGCCGGCCTTCGACAAAAACTTCCATGTCCAGCTTGCCGCCGACATCTTCTTCGCCGACCTGACGAACGCGTTGAAACCGGTGCTGCTGGATAAGACCTTTGGTGAGGAGAAGAAGATCACCATAAAAGGTTTCGAGCTCAAGGGGGAGGAGGGACGACTGGTCGTTGCCCTGACGGCTACCGGGGATTTCGACGGTCAGCTGATGGTCCTGGCCAAGCCTACCTATAACCCGCAGAACAACTCGCTTTCCTTCGAAAACGTCGACTTCGACACCAAGAACGCCGGGTGGCTGATTGGTGCAGGAAGCTGGCTCTTCAGCAGCAAGATTCGCAGCACCATCAAGTCAAAGCTCGATACCACGGTCGTGGAACAGTTGGAGAAAGCACGGCTTAAGGCGTCCTACGCGCTGAATTCGGTGCAGATAGGCGATCATGTCAGGATGTCCGGCGCGGTCAGGAAGTTGTCTCTGGGCGAGGCGAGCGTCCTGGACGACCGGTTATCGGTCCAGGTGGTCGCCCAAGGGGAGACGAATGTCAACCTGAAGTAAAGGGACCAAGCGGGGCGCCCAGAAAATCCCGGGTGGCGAACAGGGGACCAAGATGTTTTTTGATTTATCCTCAAGCTGCGGTCGATATGGTAGCCATGAGGTCAACTGGAGTGTCAGGCATGAATAAACCGGAACAGGATGATGCCACCGGGCCGGGGGTCGCCTCATTCACAGCGAACCCCGGTTTGCGGTATTCGAACAGTGGCAGGCGTCAGGCGATCCGATAATGACCATCGTTCAGAGTACCCCGTCAGGAATCTGCATCACTGACGAACATGGTATTTTCGAATAAACAACCCGGCCTATTGCGCTATATACGGGTATCGACGTGATGAATTGATTGGAACGCATTTCACGATTGTTGTCCCCGAGAGTCATAAGTCCAGGCTGATTGAGCTGCATGACAAGTTCATTGCAGGGACCGACGAGGTGCGGGGAGCGTGGCCGGTTCGGAAGAAGACTGGGGAGGAACCGTTCATTCTGGCCGACGCGGTGGGCATCGCCGGATTGGATGGACGCCCTAAGAAGGTCACCTTTGCCGATAAGGCTCATATTTCAAATCCGGTTTACACCTAGACAATATCTTCACTCCTGAAACGCTTGAAAAGCAATACGCCAAGAACAAGGCAGTAAAGAAGGATATTGATGAGAGGATATACAAGGCCGAATCCATGGATTGATTCGCTCTCAACCAATGACGAAGCCAACTGTTGAACTCCTAATAGCTTTGGCCATAAAATATAAACGACTTTCCACCACGCCAAGTCGGACTGTGGATGGCTGCCGGATTGCTGCACGAACGCCTGCGCTACCTGGCTGTGGCTGGCAGCAGCTATGCCATCAGCTACGAAACCAACGCTACCGACGCCCAGAACACAAAGAAAAGCGACAATATCGGGCATCAGAAGCGACAAAAATAGCATGGCAATAACCACAAAGAGCAGGTTGACAGAACACAGCAGTGAAGCAACCAGGTATTCCGGCATGAAAACCTTCAAATTTATGGATGTGATCAAAAACACAATGCCATGCAGGATGAACATGAAGAGTGCCGATAAGACCCATAATCCAATGATCTTTCCCATAACGTACTGCCACCGGGCTATGGGCTTGGATAAAATACACGATTGCATCCCCTCGTTCCGGTCGCGCCTGAATATCCGCATCGAAAGTAAAGCCGCTATGACCATCACGCCGGCACCAATGACGTGGAAGGTCACTTTCGATAAAGTTCTGACAACGGTTCCGGCATCAAGATACTGTCCGTTCACCATGTAATTGCCTTGAGAACAACCACGAATAAGAAATACGCAGATGGCGCAGATAACGAACATGATGACGAAACTTTTATGCCGCACTTCATCAACTATCGTATATTTTGTGATCCTTGTAATGGTGGAAAGCATTTTCGAAGTTTCCATGTCAACCTCTCACCAGTCGTATAAACACATCTTCCAGCGTCTCACCTTCCTTGACAATCGCCGAAATTGCGTCTTTTACCAAAAGCCTGCCGCCGCTGATTATGGCTGCGGTATCGCATATTTTTTCAACTTCTGACAGCAGGTGCGAATTCAGAAAGACAGTCATACCTCGACATTTAAGCGACTCCAAAAGCTGGCGTATTTCCCTGATACCGATTGGATCCAAGCCGGAGGTGGGCTCATCCAGGATTAACAGTTTCGGATCACCCATGAGGGCCGCGCCTAATCCGAACCGTTGAATCATACCCTTGGAATATGTGCCTACCTTCGCGTGTTCCCTGCCTTGCATTCCGACCTGCTCGACAATGCGCCTGCATTGATCGATGGCATCGGACTGGCTCATATCCAATAATTCGGCGCAACGCAGGAGGTATTGCCACCCTGAAAGACACGACGGAATATGGTGATTTTCGGCGAGATAACCGATTGAAGCTCGGCATTGTGCTTGTGTACTTGGGATGCCGTTTAATGACAAGCTTCCCGATGTAGGTCGCGTAAAGTCGAGCAGCATCTTGACGATCGTCGTCTTCCCCGCACCATTGGGTCCAAGCAGGGCAAAATACTCGCCTGTCTTGACAGAGAATGAGACATTTTCAACAGCCGTAAGCAGATGATATTGTTTGGTGACGTTTTTCAATTCGATCATATAGGATTCCTGGTAGTTGTGATTACGCAGAATTATTAGCACACCACTATAAACGCAACAAGGACAATATGGGGTCGGCTGCGGCTGCCGCCGGCCGGGACGCGACTTGCCCGCGCTTGGGCTCTCCTGCGCTGGCGGGGCCTTCAGGTGGCGGGGAGCTGCAGGTCTCCGCCCAGGGCCTTGTAGAGCGTCATCATGTTGTTGTAACGGTTCAAACGATTTTCGATGAGTGCCTTCTCTGCACTGCGCCGGCTTTCCTGGGCGTCCAGCCAGAGCTGTATCCCGCTTAATCCCGCACGGTAGCGCATTTCCAGCAAGGTTTCGGCTGATCTGGCCAGGGAAACCGCCTCTTCCAACTGCACGCTCTCTTGGGCATAGTGGTCGCGCGCGGACAGGGCATTTTCAACCTCGCTCAAGCCGGTGTAGAGCGCCTGGCGGAAATTGACGACGGCTTCCTCGTAGTGGGTCTGAGAAATCTTCACGCTGAGTGCCATGGTGTTCCACTGCACGAAGGGCAGGGTCAAGCCCGCCCCCAAGGCGGCAACGGGATCCTGCAGCACCTGCAAAAGGGTGGTGCTGGTCCCTCCCAGGCTTCCGGTCAGCGTGAAGCTCGGATA
>Ga0316217_10003564_pt1 | contig 17599 bp, 19 predicted proteins | sample 1anoAmetaG_FD_203633 | JGI IMG/M metagenome (GOLD analysis project Ga0316217, IMG submission 203633) | Freshwater microbial communities from Trout Bog Lake, Wisconsin, USA - 1anoA | ecosystem: Environmental > Aquatic > Freshwater > Lake > Hypolimnion/Profundal zone | place: USA: Wisconsin...
ACCTGGATGAAAAAGTTGCTGGCAATATGACCCGCCGGCAATGGTTTGAAGAACTGGCGATTCTTTTGCGGAATGGCTCAATACCGGAGGAGTATGGGCTAAAGTTCATGGAATGCCTTGAACAACATTGGGGGCCTTTGATAATTGAAACGAAAACCGGCAACGGCACGCAACGCGTGGTTAATCCTTTGACCTACTCGGCCTATTGTGCCGCCCGGCTTGGCTTGTGGTTCGACCCGCGAGAAGATGCTTTTTACCAATACCAAGCAGAACAAGGCATTTGGATATTTTTAATGGAGGCGGAGGTTCAGCGCTTGTTATTGGAGTGGATTCTTGAAGGAATGGTTCCAGAAGCAAAACGGACTTTGAAGTTCGTTGAACAAATTGTCAAGCACCTGAAAGTCATAGCCCTTTATGAAAAAACGGAGTTGCCGGAACTGTTTGTCCACTTGGCCGACGAAATGTTGTATCTAACGGAAGAACGTCAGCCCGCGCCATTCAGTCCGGCCTATTTTTCAAAAAATCGAATCCCCATATCATACGATTATACAAAGACCGCCCGGAATACGATGTTTGAAGATTTTTTGAAGCGCTCCCTTGAACAGGACGATATTGACCTTCTTCAAAAATGGTGTGGTTACGTGTTGCTGGGAAGAAATCCGCACCACAAGATTCTTCTCGTTCGCGGCGTTGGTGGTTCAGGCAAATCCACGCTAGTGGACATTTTTGAAACTTTCATCGGGGCTGAAAACGTCGCATCGCTGAATGTTGAGCGGTTGGATGACCGCTTTGAACTGGCGGCCTTTCGGGACAAGACCCTTTTGATTGGAAAAGATGTAGCCTCCAATATTTTCAAAAGCAAGGCGGCACATACCCTGAAAGCTCTTTCCGGCGATCAGGGAATCGAGGCAGAGCTGAAATTTGAAAATCGCCGGTTCAAGTTGCCGGGCCCGTTTAATATTGTCGTAACTTCCAATGCAGACCTTGAAATCGGATTGCGGGGCGATGCCGCAGCCTGGAACCGCCGCTTGCTAATCATTGATTTCAATAAGGCAGTTTCCGCAGACGAAAAAAGGCTTAATTATGCGGCGGAAATAATTAAATCCAGTCCCGAAGGCATTCTTGAATGGATGCTAAAAGGAGCCGAGAAAGTGCTGAAAATGGAACGCCTAAATGACAGGCTTTTCCTTTCAGTCAAACAGGAGGAACGGATTGACCGGCTGCTTAACCAGTCTTCATCCAGCGATTTCTTCATCGAAAAATGTATTGAGGCCTACCCAAAATCTGAGGTGGCTTCCAGCGATATGTATGACTCCTATAAGGATTTTTGCAATCAGCAGGTCATTAACCCGATGCCAGACGACTTATTTTACAAGAGAGTGTTAAAACCCTTGGTTCAACTTTACCAAGCGGTGCCAAGCGAAAACATAATCAACAAGGTTGGTGAGCGTGGCAGAGGCTATAAGCAAATTCGTGTCAGGTTTGTAACTGCTTGGCCACCCCGTTACAATTTTCAGGAGCCGGAACCGATACTCACAGCAATCTCCGAAAAAGACATTCTCAATGCAGAAGGACTAAGGGCAAAGTTTGCCGACAAGCAGAACCCGGCAAGCCAGTGGGTATGGAAATATTTTGCCAAAGCGGATCAGGAAATTATTTTAGCGAACAAGCCCGATGCTAAAGACCAAACAAATGGTGCCGAAAATCAAAAAAAGTCAGCGAGCATTCTTTCATCTCTGGTCGCGGGCTTGAACAAGTTTATCGGTGAGGCCATGCATTATAGTAAAAAAGAATTGGCCGCCATAGCGGCGGTCCCGCAACGCCCTGATACTATTGCCTTGTTAAAAATAAAGCCAAAGGGCACTTCTGATGTCAACCGGCTTAAGCGATTCTTGTTGGAGGACATATTCCCAAGTGAACTGGCACGAGTGCCGTCTTCGGCAAAAAACAGGCTGAAACAAGACTCGGATGATGTTCCCTTTGGATGATGCCCTTATTAACACGGGTATTTTTCAAAATTTACAGGGTATTTTGGATTGCGATTAAATATTTAATCTTGCCCGTGTTCCCCGTGTGATTTGGTTCAATTCGGTTTATTGATTCGGCATCTGCTTGGCACCTGCCTGTATTTCCCTTCAGATTTCGGTTCCACTTCAGCTACAAAAAAGCCCGGCAATAGGCTTTTAGGCTCCGCCTAAAACCAAGCCATTCACCCGCTTTTGCTTCAACGGAAATCGCGTCAAACACGATTTTCCAATGAAAAAAAGAATCGTTCAGAAAAACGTCGCCGCTAGTGGCCGCCCAAAACTCGCCAATTTCACCCATGACCGTGATTTACAAAATGGTAAAGAGGAATGGCTGACGCCGCCGGAAATCATCCGTGCGTTTGGCCCGTTTGACCTTGATCCCTGCGCTCCAGTGAAGCGTCCATGGGAAACTGCCAGTAATAATTTCACCATCGAAGACGACGGTCTGGCTAGACCGTGGCAGGGATTGGTTTGGTGCAATCCCCCTTACGGGCCGAAAACCGGCGACTGGCTGGAGCGTTGCGCCCAACACGGGAATTGCCTTGCGCTCGTTTTTGCCCGGACGGATACCAAAGCCTTTCAAAATCACGTCTGGCCGAAGGCCGCTTCGCTATTCTTCATCGCCGGTCGGCTTTCTTTCTTTCATTCCAGCGGCGAGCACGGCGGCACGGCGGGAGCGCCGAGCGTTTTGATTGCCTACGGGCCACTGGCCGACCAGCGGTTGCGTGAAAATAAAATCATCGCCGGGCATTACCTCGAAAACAAACCCGCTCATCCTTTTGGGCTACGCCCAAAAATTCAAAACAACTGAAACACATCAAACACAAAGTTAAACAACACCTATGAAAACTAAAAGAATCCAAGTCCAAGCTAAAACCGGTAAATCCTACGGGCATGTCCCAGGTCATCACTATCGCGACGTGGAAGTTTCGATTGAGCGGAAAACCAATGGGCGATGGATGGTGGACATCCTCGAAACTTGGGGCAGCAATCAAGGCTACGACGAAGAACAGGGTAAAAGGCAGGTCATAGGCCGGGACGCGACACTTGATGCAGCGGTCGAACGGGCCGAACGACTGGCGATGGCTGCAGGGATTGAAAAGTCATTTTTGGCGCAATCACTTAGCCAGGCCGCCAGCGAGGCCGAGGAGGCTGCCGAAGCGAATCAAGAATCACAATAAAACGCAGTAAAACATAAAAACCTATGAATGAACACGACAATACAAATACAACCGAGAACAACCTCACAGAAAATGCTGACGTAATTAGTCTTTTAACAATGCGGCTATTAACCTACAAAAATTATGTTGCGGCACTTCCCTACGCCAAGCAATGGACAAAACTCCGTCCGTGTGAATCTATGCCATGGACGGCTTTGTCCGACGCACTCAACGGCCTCGACCGACACGCGGAAGCGTGCGAGGCGTTCGATAAGGCTATTTTGGTCAATTCAACCGATTGGGCTTCACTATTCATAATGGCTGGGGTTGCTGGGAATTTGAAATATCGGTTGCCGGAAGCGGAGCAATTAATCCGCAAAGCTTTACGAATACAACCCGGCATTCAAGACCTTTGGTATGTGTTGGGTTGTGTCTTGAAAGAGCAGGGCAAAAAGATTGAGGCCATGCTTTGCTTGTTCCACGCCTACCGGATGAATCAAGATCCATCATTGAGCAAGGAGTGTCTCGATATAATTATTGAAATGGGTGGACCTGATTACTCCAAGAATTAAACCCATGTCTAAATCCCCCATAACATTCTCCACACTCCAGAACGTTTTCGACCCCTGCGTTTTCCTGAAATGGCCGCGCGGCGTGAAGGGTGACAAGCGCAAGTGGAAACACCTGACCCTCGATGACATGAGTGCGAAATACCTGTCCGACATTATGGACGGCAACATCGGCATTGCTTTGGGGCAGGTCTCGAATGGTCTCTGCGCCATTGACCTCGATGATGATAAATTGGTTCAGCCATTCTTGGAGGCTAACCCTTGGGCCGCGAATACCACCATCACCAAAGGCGCGCGGGGCTGTCAAATATGGGTGCGAATCAAAGGCGAGCATTCGCCTTCGGCGGCACTAAAGCGCAATGGTAAAAAGTGCGGCGAGTGGCGGGCGGATGGCTGTCAGTCCATCATCCCGCCTTCCATTCACCCCGACACCGGCAATTACTATAACTTTATTAAGATGCTGCCCGTGGTGGGGCTTTCCTATAATGAAATTAATTTCCCACCTCTACTACAGATAGGAACAGATAAAGCACAGATAGATACAGATAGCACAGACACCACTGAGTATCTCTGTAATCATAAACCGTCCCTATCTGTGCCTATCTGTAGAGAAGAGATAGGTAGCGATGATGAATTCTATTATAGAGACTTAGTGGCTCCCTTCGTTCCCACCGAGAAAGGGGCCAACCATCGGCTGCTGTTTGATCTGGCCCGTCGCATAACGCATTTGCGCGCGCGTGGCAGCCTCGTGGACGAGTCGCGTGCCTTTGCCGCATGGTATGACGCCAGCAAACTTTGGACGCGCCAAAACAAAACCATTGACGAATACCGCGTGGAATTCCTTGAAGCTTTGGAATGCGTCGCGGCGGATAACTTGAGCATGGCGTGGGCCGGCTCGGCAACTGTGAATGCCCCCGGTGCGGCCAAGCTGACTGACCCGAACAACCGCCGCCTGGCGGCTTTGTGTTTTCATTTGTCCCAACGAGCCAAGGACGGCGTGTTCTACCTGTCATGTCGCTCGGTCGCCCTATTGTTCGAGATCCATCATACGGATGCGGCCAAACGGCTGAAGATGCTGACCAAGCCGGTGATTGGCCTGCTTGAGGTCGTGACCGCCGGCACGCCAACGTCAGGCAAGGCCACCCGCTACCGCTACATCGGCAAAGACCCTAAACCATGAAAAAACCGGATTTTAATCCTGACAATAACCCCTTTGTCCAACGGGCCAAGGCCGTGCTTCGTTCACGAAAGCACATGGCTGATGCCAGCGGTGCAAAGTTAATCGGTGAGCTGGAGGCCGAACTGGAAATCTATTGGCGGCGCACCGCCGTTGAGACGGCGTGGCAGGAGCATTGGCAGAAATTCAAGTTGTATGGCTTGGAGGCGGCAGACGTGTTTGAGATTAAAGCCTTCCTGCACGAATACTTTGAAGGTGAGGACACCCACATTGAAGTCAGGGAAGCTGACAGGACGGTTGCCGTCAGCGTGGACATGAAAACCTACCAATTGGAAATCCGCGTGCCCGTGGTTCCAATGAAACCGAAGAATCCCCGGCGGCGGGATAATTTAGAAAGTATTCCCACCAATTCACCAGAACAAACCTAAAATAATTTATGAAAGACACAACCAGAAGCATCCTGATAGACCCCATCGCAAAAACCATAACCAACATTGAACTTTCATGCGTCAATGAAAATGACCAAACACATAAAATCATTGGCTGTGATTATTGCTGCCAAGTGTATTTCGGAGACCGCGTGTCCATGTCGGTAGATGATGAGGGTATGCTTCATATTCCGCGTGAACCCCACCCACCCCACGATGTAACGCAGGGATTCTTTGTCATTCATACCGGCGACATGGCGCGCAACCTTATTGCCGGCAGGGGCATTCTCTGGGCATACAACGCCGAGGGCGAAACCATTGACCTGCCAGATTGGATTCAACCGGGAGTAATTGCGGAGGTCATCAAGTTTGTCCCAGCCGGGCAGCGTAATGTCGCAGCTGACCTGTGCCAAAGGATTCTTACCGAAGGTGAAGCCAATTACGCCAAAATTGTGAATCAGGCGCTGGCTTTGTGCCGAAACTGAAAATGAACCCCAACCCCAACCCTGCGATGAATCCCCCGACACCTGAAGAAAACAGACCTTGCAAACGCAGCCTTATGGCCCACTGCGATGCGTGCATGGCGAAGGCACCCAATTATTATGCCGTTGCCAGATTGAACCGGATAAAATGGTGGATTGGGGCTTTGCCGGAGACCGACATCCCAACGGGTGATTATGTCAGCGTGTTTAACATCCTGTGTGAACGCTGGCAGGAAAATGAGCGCATCCGTGACCCGATGAATTTCTGATCCGGGCAAATCGGAAAATAAATCCTATAATAAGGCATGGAGCCATCCACCTTACATACTGCGCTCGCCTACATAGGCTGCAAATCATTAGATGAGTTTGCCCGGAGTTATGGCTTAGATGCCATTAACCTTGCCGACCCTACGGAACGCGCCTTAGTCGAGCGGAACCTACTTACCCAATCCCGCCGCTGTCAGGAGTGGTTTGAAAATAAATTGTATCTCTTCGTTGAGGCGACACCGAAGCGCACTAAAATAAGATAAGGAGGTGTGTAGGAATAAATTAAAGGGCTGGCCATCGCCAGCCGCCTACATATTTCCCCAACTCAAATATGAAAACACTCAAACTCGTGCAAGATAAATTCACCCTCATCGTTCCCGAAACTAGCATTCGGGGAATCGGGATTCACCCTCAATCCGCCTATGCCATCGTGCAGCTGGGCGGGGCTGGAACTTGGCGCGCAAATCTGGACCTGCCAAAAATCCGCGAACAAGGCATGACTGACCTGGCAAAGCTGATTTTTGAAAATTCGCTTGGCTATGATGTTTTTTGCACCGGCCTTAAGCGGATGGACGAAGGCGGCGGCAATAATGGCGGCGCTGCCCCCAATCCGCCCGCACCAGTTCCACCCACACCCATAGCCCCGGCGATTGCCTAGTCTCCATTTGCTCCATGAATGCCGCGAAATCCAAGATACCAAAAGAGCAAGGTGTAACCTCCGCTTCCCTTCGGGAGCTACGGTCAACCTTGCCTGGGTCTCACTTCGTTCGCGCCAGGAGCAGCCGCGTTGAGCACGATAAAAATATGCGTGGGGGACGGACGCATTGTGTTTCAACGCGGCTTCATGCCATCGAATTGGCCGCCCTCCAATCCGATGCCAGGGCCGCACACAAACGCATGGGGGAGTTGCTACGCGATGTTTATTTCAGTGACGCCTCCGTCCATGTGCCGCCCATCAATTTGCTCTACTGGCAACGCCTCGGCTTGCACTTGGAGGATTTGCACCGGCTCGCGGCACAGCTCAATGCCGGGATCTTGACCGAGGATGTCAGACCCATGCTGGCACGGTTGCTGGAGGATTTTCATGTGTTGCGGGCGGCGATAATCGGTCAACCGGACGAGGAGGGAGACGACGCATGAAAGGGAAAATTGTCCGGGGCAGCGGCTTTCGCGGCTGCCTTAATTACATTCTGGATTCAGAGAAGGAGGCTTACATCGTCGGCGGAAACATGGTCAGCCGCGACGCCCAAGGGCTTGCCCGCGAGTTCGGCCATGTGCGCCGGATTCGTTCGGGTTGCATAAAACCCGTCCTCCACATTGCGCTTCGGATGCCCAGCGGTGAAGACGTGTCCGATGCCAAATGGATCGCCATCTCACTCGACTTGCTCAGAATCTTGCAGCTTTCAAATCGGCCATGGTGCCTCGTGAAGCACATCGGCGAGCATGTCCATCTGGTGACGAGCCGGGTTGATAATTCTGGTGGCGTTTGGACGGGCAAATGGGAAGCGCTAAGATTGATTTCGGCCACGCAGGAGCTTGAAAAGAAATTCGGCCTCACCATCACGCCGGGGCTGGCGGGTCGCGACCGCCGGCAGACCCGTCTCACCAGCGGCCAAATCAGAAAATTCCAGCGCGAGGTTGAACGGGGCGACGCGCCGGTGATTCCGGCCAAAGCCGCCATCGCCGAACGCATCAAAAAATCCATCGCTGACAGTGACGGCACATTTCCCGATTTCAAAAAGCGGATTGAGGCTTTGGGCGTGCAGGTGCAGCTGAATACCGCCAAAACGACGAATCACATCAGCGGCATCATTTTCCAATTTGAGGGCATCGCAATGAAGGGGAGCAAAGTTGCCCGCGCCTACGGCTGGCAGGGTTTGAATGACCTTTTGACAGAAAGAAACCGACAGTATGAAAATTCACGAAATCCGCGACCGGCTCCAGAAATTATCGCGCAGCCAGATGTCAGCCGAGCAGCACAATCACGCCCTGCTGGAGCTGACGAGCAGCCTGACGTGTCTGGAATCGAACTGGCAGGCGCAGGCAAAGACGCTGCGCTGGCTTTGGATTTGGACGGCGGCGACGACGGTGATGCTCTTGGTGAGCTGGTCATGGTCGGTCTGGCAGACTCGCCAATTGGCGCAGTTGCAGACCCGCTGCTTACAGCAGCAAAAGCGGCTCGATTTTCACGAGGAAACGCTGGTGAAGATTGCGAATTGGATCAAGGCGGAGGGCCGGAAATAACCATCAGTTGACGCCGGGGAGATTCGCCCCAGCCAAAGGCGTTGCCTCTGGACTTGGCTGCGCCTAAATTAAAAACACGGGAAACATGGATAATTCTATTAATAGACAAAACTATATTATTACTGTGTAAAAATTGCTGCTTACCTGTGTTATCCGTGTAAAGAACGGCGCTGTAATGACTACGGAAATGACCATCATTTGGCGTCCACTCTCGCCGCCTATTTCGATGCTGTTGCCAGCTAAAAACAAAGCCCCGGTGATTTTCGCCGGGCTTTTTTATTCGTGAATTTTTCAAATTGCTGGTCACGCAATTTAAGGTCATCATCGTTACAAACGGCGAACAGACATCTCTTCAGTTCTGCCACTGGGCAACTGCGGCGGTGCAAAGATTTTCATGAAACTGCTGGAAGACGGCCAAATAATTCGAGACACCTACGAAGTGGAACGCTTCCTTGGCGAAGGCGCGTTTGCGGAGGTCTATCGCGTTAAACATCGTTTTCTTGGCCGGCAGGCGATGAAGGTATTCAAACGGGTCGGTATGGGGCTGGATGAAATTCAGGATATGCTCGGTGAGGCGGTGCTGCTTTCCCATATCAATCATCCCAACATCGTCCGCGTTTTTAACGCGGACATTTTGGACACCCCACGCGGAACTTGCGGGTTTTTCACCATGGAAAATATCGCGGGTGGCAGCCTCGATAAATTCTGGCGTTCCCACGGCAATAAAGTCGTGCCCGTGGAGACGGCGGTTGATCTGACCAAACAGGTCTGTCGCGGGATTGCCCTGGCCCACCGCGAGAAACCTCCCATCATTCACCGCGACATCAAACCGCAAAACATCCTCGTCGGTTACGAAGCCGATGGCTTGCGTGCTCGCGTCAGTGACTTCGGCTTGGCGAAAAAAGTCAACCCGCTCACCCTGCTCGCGACCGCCGCTGGCACATTGGCATTCAAGCCGCCGGAGGCATTTGCCGAGCGCAAGGGCGATTCATGCGCGGCTGACGTGTGGGCCATTGGTGCCACGCTTTATTTGCTCCTGACAGATCAGCTCCCATTTTTGATACCAGACGACATAAGTTGGCAGAGTAAAAATTTATTTGATAAACCCGTCACGCCGCCTTCGGAAACCAACCCCGACGTGAACCGGTCGCTGGATTCCATTGTTCTCAAAACGCTGGAATTAAAAGCAGATAACCGCTATCCGACCGCCAAGGAACTGTTGACGGCCTTGGAAAACTGGAAACCAGCGACACACGAAACCTCGTCCAGATCCAAAACCCTCTCCAGTGAGGCGGCGAAGACCGTCTTGGGTATGCCCTCACCAGTGAATGAGACACAAGCACAGGATTTGACCAAAAAGGCATTTCAGGCGAGACAGGCGGGGCGACTCGCCGAAGCGGCGGATTTAATGGAGGAAGCCTTTAACAAATCACCAGAATTGCGTCAAAAATATGCACATCAGGTGAAACTCTGGCGGTGTGGAATCAGCATGTAACTAAAAAATCATGTCCATTTCCAGCGAACAAGCCAGCGACCAATCCACGCGACATCGGGGCGCGACGGAGTGCAAGCCGTTGATTGCCGCCGCGACCAAGGATTTGTTTCGGAAGAATGCTTTTCGTATCGCGGGACTTGCCGTGGATGCTACGGGGCGCGAGGTGGCAGACCATTCCAAGAGGCTGAATTTGCTCAAGGAACTTGGCCAAAATGTGTCGGCTCACAACTCGGCTATGGCCCTTGTTCCGCCACCATCACATGAAGAAATTCGTGAGGCGCTGGAAAAGCTCAAAAACCCGGAAATGCGTTTCATTGACGAGTTCTTTTGGTTCTGGCCACAAGAGTTTGGCGATAGTAAATCCGACCCTGCTTTTCAAGCGCTGGCGCAAGGCAAGTTAAACGCCGCTGTGGAAATCTGGAACCAGAAAACCAAAGGCTCACCACTCGATGTCGTGGCCGCGCACAATCTGGCGGTGGTGATTCATGTCCATGCTTTGGATTTGGATAATTTTTCATTTGAACACGACCTGACCGCCACTCAAAAAGATTTGTTAGCGACGTATTGGAAAGGTGCTGTCAACGCATGGGAGCGACTGGCAACCAGCGAGCCGTTTTGGGAAGTTGTTAGAACCCGCGTTCGTCAGTTGAACGAACCGGCCCTGACCTCTGGATTTGTTAAACGAATGCAGGCCAGTTTCCCGGAGGCATTGGCAAAAATTAACGCCGAACTCGCAGTTTTGTTTGCAAACCTAGGAAAACCGGAAAACGTCGCTTTCCACTGCGACCTGCTGCACCAAACCAATCGGGGATTGGTGGATGTGGAAAAAGTGGCGGAATTGGCACTGGCACCAACGGTTACGCGATTGAAAGAGCAGATTAAAACTGCTAGGGAAAGTGCGCAGACAAATCCAGAGAAGGCAAACGAATCGGCTCGCAAGCTGGTTAGCCAAGTCCAGCCATTGCAGAAATTATTCAATCAGCTATTTGGCGAACAGGAACATTTTCAGAAGGAAGTTTTTGATGAAGCCGCAACTGCCGTTATTAACTGCATAGTTGCTTACCAGCGTAAATCCGGGGATAACGAGACATTCGTAAAAGTTCTGGAACAAACGCTGCCACTGGCTGGTTCAGTCGAGGTAAAAAATCGGATTAAAGAAAACATCCAAATTGGCAAGGGCAATTTGGCCGGAAACAAAGTTGACGCTGTCTTTGCGCTGCTCAAATCAATCAAGGAAAGCAAAGACAAACCAGCGACACGGCTGACTCGTTTTCAAAGTGAAGTGATACCTGTCATAGCTGAGGCGGCTGGAATATCCGGGTATTCCGAAAGCCATGGCTACCTTTCGGGCGACAAAACAGGATATGCCGAACTTTTTGACAGCGCCGCGATTGTTCTCCGGGACATCTCATTGACCGCCTGGAATGATTTCGATGATAAAAGGACGGCAGTTCAGGCCAACAAACTCGCAATCCAGCACGCCATCGGCGCGGAGTTAAAACAACGATTATTGGAGGACAGGGCGACACTCCAAAAAAACACAACCCATAATTTAGATGGACCGGGATGGCAGCGGCGGCATACAGGGGAAAAAAGTTCCAATGTGCATCCCGGCATGGTTGCTCTGGGTATCGTTGGCATCCTCGTGGTTTGGGGAATTATCGGCTCATGCAATTCCACGAACAATTCAACGCATAGCACCACTTATGAGTCGCATCCGGCGAGCACACCAGCCTATGCGCCGCCCCCGGCAACGAGTGCTGGCGATGCCAATTCGGACGGCAAGGTGTATCGCGTTCCCAGTTATGTAAGCAGCTCATTGGATCGTGAAAAGTTGGAAATTGAGGCTGACCGGGCAGTGTTGAAACAGCAAGCCGACCAGCTCGATGCTTTGGGCCGGGAAATTGATTCAGACCGTATTTATTTGGATAAAACCAGCGAATATTCGGTGAATGCGTTTAACGCAAAAGTGGACAGATACAATTACCTGTCGCAACAAGCCAAGGCCGCGAACGCCGCCTTCAATGCGCGAGTGGATAGTTACAATGCCAAATTACAGCAATACGGACATTGATATTATGAAACCAAAGCACAGACCAAGTATGTTTCAAAAGATAAAGGGGAAAGATCCGTTCGAGATTCGTAGCGTTGCGACATCGCCAGAAAATGAAATCATCGAAATGGCTCGGAGCATTGTTGCTTTCGGTGGGGCGGCTCATCCAAAACCGGTATCGGCGGAATCCAGTATTCCAACCGATTACCTGAAAGTATTTGTTTCCATTGCAACCAACATCTGGCGGGCGAAAAACAAAATGATGGATGCGGGCACCGGCGAGGTTCGCGAAGATATGAAACGCGTTGACCGTCACATCGAGGCGATCTGCCGAAGCCTCGCAGAAGTGGGCATCGTCATTCGCGACCACACCGGCGATTTCTATGATGAAGGCCAGCCAATGAAAGTTGTCGCCAGCAAGCCCACGCCAGGGCTGGACCGGAAGCGCGTCAGCGACACATTACTGCCTTCGATTTTTTGGAATAATCGGCTCGTCCAAAATGGTGAAATTGAAATTTCCACACCGGTCACGGCCAATAAACCAGCTAACTCTTAATATTTTTTACTATGAATAGAACGACCATAGATTTTGGAATTGATTTGGGCACCACCAATAGCGCCATAGCCGTCTTTACTGGCAACCAAGGAGAGCCGACAAAAGTAATTAAAAACACCACCGACGGAAACGAGGCGGACATCACGCCGTCGGCAGTTTATATCAACAAAAAAGGTGATGTTCGTGTCGGCTTGCGGGCGAAGAACCGCATCATTGATGAGGACACCGGGGATGATGTCCATATTGAGTTCAAGCGCCAGATGGGAACCGACTTCTTGTATCAATTCAGGAACAGCGGGCAAAAGCGCAAGCCGGAAGAACTTTCAATGGAAGTTTTGAAATCACTGCGGGCAGACGTTCAGCAGCGAACCAGCGAATTGATTGAGGCGGCGGTTATCACCGTGCCGGCCGCGTTTGAATTGCACCAGTGCGAGGCCACTCGCAAAGCCGCTCAGCTTGCGGGATTCAAAGAAAGTCCGCTCCTCCAGGAGCCGGTTGCTGCCGCCCTTGCTTACGGTTTCAAAGTGGATAGCGAAAAAGCCTACTGGTTGGTCTATGATTTTGGTGGCGGCACATTTGACGCGGCGGTGATTAAATCGGAAGAGGGAACCATCCATGTTGCCCATCATGGTGGCGACAATTTTCTCGGCGGTTCTAATATCGATTGGGCGATTGTCGAAAAATTGGTGGCACCCCGGCTGGCCAAGGAATTCAAACTTGCCGATTTTAACCGGGGCAACAAAAAATGGAAATGGGCCTTTGATAAGTTGAAACACTCTACTGAAATCGCGAAAATTGACCTATCCCGCAACGAGCGAGCCACGTTGGAGTGCAAGTTTAAGGATGATGACACCGGAGATCGGGTTGAGTTTGAATGTGAACTGACACGAAATGAGGTCGTGAATGTGGCAGAGCCAATCATCCTCCGTTCGGTGGAAATTTCTAAAAAGGTGCTGGCCAAACAAAAGCTTGGCACGGATGCGATAAAAAAAGTAATTCTCGTCGGCGGGCCAACGCTTGCGCCCTATTTCCGCGAAATCCTTTCTGATAAACTCGGAATTGCCTTGGATCACAATTCTGACCCGCTCACCGTTGTCGCAAGAGGTGCAGCCATGTTCGCTGCCTCGCATCGATTCGACATGCGCAACAGCGCTCCGATAGCAGTCGGCGAATACCAGCTTGATCTGGCCAAATCTTTCAAGCCGGTTGGCTTGGAAAGCGCGCCAATGGTTGGCGGCAAGGTGTCCGGTGCCGCGTCGCAGGATTTTACCGGATTCACCTTGGAACTGGTAAATGTCAAAACCCAATGGCGAAGTGGTAAAATTTCCCTGCAACCTGAAGGCGTTTTTGTGGCAACCCTACACGCGGAAAAGGGGGAACGGAACACGTTCGCCGTGGAATTGTATAATGGAACCGGTCGCAAACAAAAAATCAATCCCGATACCTTGACCTACACCATCGGGGTTGGTGGCGATGTCGAACAACCACTCATCAATTCAATGGGCATCGCTCTCGGAAACAATGAATGCTTAATGTTTTTTGAAAAGGGACGCGGGCTGCCATTAAAGGCAACCAAGGACTGCCAAACATCCGTTCCGATTCGACAAGGGCAGAATGAAGACGTCTGTAAAATTCCCGTGATTGAAGGTGAATACGATAAGGCCGACCGGAACCGTTTTAACGGAGCGCTGGAGATTCGCGGTGACAAAATCCGCCGAGACCTGCCGGCCGGTAGTGATTTGGAGGTTACCTTGGCAATGGATGAATCGCGCATTCTGACCGTGTCGGCTTACGTCCCGTTGCTGGACGAAGAATTCTCGGCAAAAATTGAAATGAAACGCCACCAGCCAAATCCTGATCAACTCAAAAAGGATTACGACGCTGAAATGAAACGGTTCCGGGAAGTAAAATCAAAAGCCGCTGCTACTGGCGGCGCGACTGCCGAGAGATTGGTGGAGGAAGTCGAGGCATCGCCCCTCGCACAGGAGGTAAAAGAAACTTTGTCTGCGGCCAAAGCTGACCCCACCGCAGCCCTCCAAGGTGAACGCCGATTGCTGGAGTTGAAACTTAAACTCGACGAAGCCGCCGATGCTCTGGAATGGCCGTCACTGGTTGCCGAATCACGCGACTGGCTTGGCTATCTGCAAAAAGTTGCCGTCCAGAACGGCACCGAACAGCAAAAGCAGAAGGCCGAGGATTTCGCCGCCGAAGTGGAGGAAATTATAGCTGACCGCAAGCCCGACCGCCTTCGCAAGCGCATCGAGCAAATTGCCCATCTCTATTATGATATTGTCATGGCCCAGCCCGGTTGGTGGGTTTATCAGTTCCAGCAGATGGAAAAACAGCAGTCGGAAATGTCCGATCCGGCAAAAGCGGACCGACTGATTGGTCAGGGTCGGGAATGTCTGGCGAAAAATAATGCCACCGGCCTCCAGACCATCATTCGACAGCTTTGGGAATTGTTGCCGAATGACGCAGTCGAAGAAGCCAAGCGCGGATATGGTGCGACAATTGTTCGCAAGTAACCTCTGTCGTGAGCGAACCAATTCAATCTTTGCCGCCGCCAGTGCGAAACATGATTGAGTCATGTGTCGCAAAAATCCGATTTGCACGCGCCACCGAACTGGCACAGTCGAAACGTTTTCTCGAAGCGGAAGCACTCTTGTCGCCCAAAGGTGTATTGACGGACGATCCGTGCGAATTGGATTTGCTGGCTCGTATCGCGGCAAAGCAGGAACAATTTGGCAAAGCCCGCCATCTGTGGGAAGCCGCGCTTCTAAAGGTTCCAAACAACGAGGAATATACCGAATGTCTTCAACAGGCTCAAAAATGGGAGCGCCTGTCCAACGGGCTGGATAAAGTCGTGAACTATGGAGTCTGGGTGGTTGTGGCTCTAACCATTGCGGTCATGGTCTATGTGTTCAAACCCCTGAAATGAAACATTCCGCCAGTTTGATTTTAGTGTGGCGCGTGGCCGAGTTTGAGGCACGGCACGCAAAGGCTTCGACAATTGAGCCGAACCATTTATTGCTCGGATTGAGTAAGGTAGTGGACTTGGACTTGCCGGAGTTTGTTGCCAAAGACACCCCCGACCGAGATGAAATCCTTGAAGAATTGCTACGGGAAGTCAGGAGGTTGCGCACCGTTTTTCGTGCTGCCGGTTTGGATGCCAAGGCGTTTCGTCGCAAATTACGCAGGTTTTCTCCCGAACGCCGATTCGCCTTGGATGATTCGGAACGATTGCGGCGGAGTTCGGCGGCCAAACAGATTTTTGCCGAAGCGGAACATTTCGCCCAACTCGGCAGCAGCGCGGTCTATCCCGTTCACCTGCTTTACGCGGGTTTGTTGGCCGATGACGAACATCGCGACGCAACCCTGGCAGAATTGAACGTTGAAAAAAAACGCCTGCTCACCGTTTCCAAGCGCGAGGTTTTGGGCAGACAAACTGGTTCAGCCTCCCCGTCCGCTAAAGCCAGAACAAGATGGAACTAATGTATGGTGTTTCAAGAACAGCAGCAATGAACGCATCTGATACAGAAATAAATACGGTTCTTGTCCAAATCCGCAACGATGAAATCGAGGTGGATAGGAACTCGATTCGATTAAACAAGAATGTCCTTCCTGCGCTAAACATTACAGGCATTCGTTGCAGCAGATGGGGATATTGTATTGAAGTTAAAGGGGACTTTTCGCCGCCTATCAAGATCGAATGTAAACGGTATTTCAGAGGAAAATCGAAAACCATCCGTGATTTTAACTCTATTCAGACCGCAATTAAGCAGTTGCTTGTCCCTAGAGTTGCACTGAATATCGCCCATCAGGTTTGTGCGGGCATAGACTTTGAAATTAATCCTTTCGTTAAATTTACTCAAAAAGGTTTATGGAAGAAACAAATGGATTGTATTCCCTTTTATGGCCGCACTGTTCCAAAGCCTAGAGTAGAGCCATCCTATTTTGTCACGGTTGCTCCTTACCGGGACTTGGAGATTAGAGAGCTTGAGAAGTGGATTGAGCTTGGTCCAAAAGGAGTTCCCAAAAAATATTTTCTCCAAACTGATTATAACGACTGGAACGCTTTATTATTGTTCGATTTAACTAATCACCTGATTTCAAGCGAAGGGCGAATTTAAGAATGTCATCTGAAATCTTTCCACGCATTGGACTGGTAATTTTATTCGGCACCATCTTGGTATCCGTTTCGAATATTGGAATTATTGTCGCCTGCTGGCTTGGGGGTGTCAAAATTGAGGCTATAGCCATTTTTTATGGCAAACCGGTATTCACCTTTAAGACTCGGTTTGGCCCTGTCTTGATTGGCTACATACCAGCAGGCGGGTATGTCCGGATAGACATGGACGAATTTCCAAAAAAAAGCCGAATCATTCGTTGTCTGGTTAACCTCGCCGGCTCGGTCGCCATCTTCATCACTTCGTTAATCACCCTTGGATTTCTGCATACGACGGCAAGTTTCCTTTCCACCTACTCACAATTTGCGGGCATTATTTTCTCGCCGTTGTCGTATGGCAAGGGACTAATTGGGGCGTATCTTGCCAACGCCCAGATAACTCCCATCGCCGGTTACGGAATCTTGGCGGCTAAATCTGCGGCGTTAAATCTCCTCCCTTTACCAGCGCTGCCTGGAGGCAGACTATTGATTGAAATGACAGAAAAGCGTGATGATAGCCGCCTGGCCAAATTGCTTGCCAACGTTGGCTCGCTCGTTTCGGTTGGGATCGTTATTGTTATTGTCGTTGTTATCATCAACTATTTATTTCAACCACGGTAAGGATATCACCGATTGACAAATTCGTCTGTGATTTTGGGTTTTCTGTGCGGTATCAGAAAAAGTCCGTTTTTAGTCCAATTTTAGTCCACGCCTCAGCCGCGGCAGGGAATATGCACGGGAGAGCACCCTTGACTTCGTTAATGGAAATGCGATAATCACCCCGTAAACATTAGCGATTAACAGGTCTTTTTCAGCTACGGATCAGCAGGTTTCAGGTTCAACTCCTGATGGGTGCACCACTTCAAAGCCAACAACCACAAGGCTTTGCAAATGTGCTTCTCCCGCCCGCTTCCGCAGACAAAGTCGCTGTAGTCCAGTTTGTAGTCCACTACTGGAAAACGACGCCTTCAAAATT
>Ga0316217_10003565_pt1 | contig 17596 bp, 10 predicted proteins | sample 1anoAmetaG_FD_203633 | JGI IMG/M metagenome (GOLD analysis project Ga0316217, IMG submission 203633) | Freshwater microbial communities from Trout Bog Lake, Wisconsin, USA - 1anoA | ecosystem: Environmental > Aquatic > Freshwater > Lake > Hypolimnion/Profundal zone | place: USA: Wisconsin...
CAATCAAAGCAAAAAATTTTTATAACACTATTGACCATGAGTCACGTGTGGGATCAAGAAAACTTTATCCTCCAATCAAAGTTCCGATTCTGGAGAGAAAAGCAATAAAAATGTCAGAAAGCAGTTGTGAGAAAAGTTATGACTCCTAGATATAAAAAGAATCCATGAGTGATCGTCTATTAGCTGAGCGAGCGAAAGTATTTGTGAGTAGGCTCAGAAAAGAGAAAAAGTATAGATAAGGAAGATTTTTGCTGAAAAAGAAAGAATAGGAACATAGACATTAAAGCCATTTGCTCAAAAGACTGTAGTAGCAAAAGTATAAACTTGCAGTCAATAAATAATACAAAGTGACAAAAGCTATCTAAAGTATACTCAAGCACGAAGAAAGGATTAATTCGAGGCTTAGTATCAACCTTTAAAAGATAAAGGAGCTCGACAAAAGGTACAGAACTGAAGATACCGGGCTAAAAACTGAGGAAGAGTAGCTAAGCTTATCCTTGAGTCGGCGTAAAATGGATGAGTAAACGGAAAAAGTCCTATCTCTACAGAGAAAAATCAAAGGATTGTCAGCAAAAATAAGGTAAATGTGCCAATAATGATTTTTCAAATACAGAAAATTTCATCAATCCTAATCCTGACACAAAGATTGGCCTATGCCAGAAATATCACAATTAGAAAGCTTCAAGAGAACAGTTATGAAACTCCACGCTGTCTTTCTAATGGTGATTAGTCTGCCAGCCCTGCAACTCTTCTTCCCTCAACTAGCTCCCACTTCTGTTCTATAGACTTCTGAAGACGTTTTTGTATTTTTCTAGCTTCTCACTGCTGAAAGACTAGTTTTAACAGTTAATTTTGTCCCTTTTGTATCTTCTTTTGAGCAGATTGTTAGATTTGTGGTAAGGAACCAATTTGCAGGATAGGGATGAGCCCAAAGTTGAGAACGATATCCCACCTATTTTACTTTATTATTGCTGCTTAATTTGGTACTACCTCTATTGCATAATTTGAGTTAAATTTGCTCCTATATTAGTTTTGGATAGTTTTTTAATCAAATTTTTGACAACTGAGTTTTAATTTTTGTAGGTAAGGTCCGAAAAACTACGATTATTGACTTGAGGTTAGTGTGGCTTTAAAATTTTAGCTGATTTGACTTTATGATAGCTATAGGACAAAGATTTGCGTAACTAAGTATTTCTATCTGAATCATAAAATCTTCGAGTAGTCCTGTTCCTTAATATAGTACTTGTCACATTGGGACTCTGGTCAACTATTTCAAGCATTCGGTTGAAACGACCTTTGTCTTTCAATCTTTCAAGAATGATTCTTCTTAGTTTATCATGTTCTTTTTTCTTTTTTTACTCTTTGTGAACAGTAAGCACAGGCACCTACATGATTTTTCTATTGGAGGATCTACGAATGAATAGTTTCTTTATTGCAATTTGATCCAAAGTTAGTAAGTTTTTGTTTTTATATTACATTTAATAACTTTATTGCTATTAATGATCAATAAAAATCATCCTAATCTTCCACTTTGCCATTATTATTCTTGACTACAGTTTGCTGCTTATAAAGATCCAAAACAAACTAATTAGTCGAAGCCTAATGCGGCTTTTTGTCTTCTCTCACTTTGATCAGCCTTGGGAAACGCAAACCAATCCCTCTATTAGGGTCAGCATCTCCAATCCCACAGGTATAAATGGGCGAAAGCTAAATAAATGAATCTTTACCTGAAAGTCTGCACCTTTGACCTACCAAACAGCGCAAGGGTTGAACCATACGTCCACAGTGTCTCCGTCCTTTGAAATTTTGTACTATCTGGGCATATTCGGTGTTATTTTATCCTGGAAAAACTCATAAGCTTTCTGCAGGACATCATCTGAAAATCCAGTCCCTATTTTGCAAATAGTTTCATATAACTCCATATCGTTGTTATAGGCAGCCAACAAATAAGACCCATATAGTCCTTTCCTCTTCCCCACTCCAAACACAGCTCCGATAGGCACCAAATCCAAAGTATCTCCTAAACCATCGATGTAATCTTTTTTTAGTTTGACCCATTACCAAGATCTCCTTGAACAAGTATACGGAGAATCCAGATCTTTGATCATAAGTCCTTCAGTTCCAAATTTTATGGCCGAGGTCAAAAACTAATCAATTTTTTAGAAATCTTCGACCTAAGAGTGCTCACTGATTCTCAATATATCAGAGGATAGAATGGGCTGTAGCTTTGCAAGATACTCTCTTCTCTCTATAAGCGGAAGATGAGTGATTGGTTCGTTGAAATAAAGAATATCGAAAGCAAACAAATTGACATGAACCTCTATTTCATTCATTTTGGTAGCTTTTCGAGAACGCGTTGCCAAGATCTGGAAAGGCAGCAGTTGCTTTGTTGCTTTGTTTATCGCTACAATCTAGCAATCTATTATGAAACTGCTTAGTTCATTTTCTTTGCCAGCCATATTTGTCTTGATGCTTTCGACTAAGTCAATATAGGCTTCGGTTATGTTTTCAAGATTACGTGAAAATATTTGTATGCTGCCCTCAAAGTAATGAACTTGGCCTCTCAAACCGTCATACTTGTATTCACAGGTCAGCCGTTTTCCTTCGAATCTACTCAGGATGTCTGAAATGCCTCTCGTCGGTTTAGCAAGCATAGGTTTACAAGGTATGCCTAGGGTCAGTTTACATATCTCTGATAATTTTTCGAAATCTTCTTTTACTTCAACCAAAGTTCTGATCAACTTCTCTTCATTGGGATACTCCGAGATAGCCTTTTTTATGGTAAACTCGTATCTCTCAAACATCTCTTCAGTTTGGAGCTTACTGGGGAAAAGCTCCTAAAACAAAGCAGTCATCAGAGCCTTCTGCATAGTCTTTTCACCAGCAGATATTTTCAAATTACCCTCAATCCAGCGTATAATAAATTTGGTCTACTCGTTCGAAGACTCCATCAAGAGATTGTTCAAAATGTTTTATTTTTACTGCTGTGAGTTATTGCCTTTCGTTTTGCTGATCTTGACAAATGTGTTAAAAACCTTTTCAATTGTGAGAGGCACTTTCTCGATCTTTTTGGTTATGAAGCTGTGCATTGTTTTTTGGCTTGATTTGGATTTTTGGGCGACCTGACCTAAATCTCCCTAAATGTTGACCTGATCTCTAACTTGCTTTGTTGACATCCCACAACTTCTAGAAACAGACTTGACTAGAATCTCCTTCCCAATAAAAAGCTCATTCTTTTAGTACTATGGCCCACATTTCACAATCGACAGCCAATAACCTCTAACAAGATCATCGGTGGATCTGCGGATGAGTTCCTTAAACATATTGGAGAGTAAATTCTTCTGCAGGTTTTTGGAGCTTTAACCTTTGGTTTCGCCGACCTTTTCGTAAACCTGTGTCAGTAAGCTGAAAGGAAGATTTATGCTTTTGTTATTGTTAGCGTAATTCTATTTTCGCTAAAGAGGTTCCATTAGGCGGGAAAGTTAATTTTATATAAAAATAATATACCCATCCTTATTGTATTTCAAAAAATTCTTTTGCTTACTTGGTTCAGATAAAAATTTCCAAAGTGCTAATATTCCTAATATAAAAAAATAGGTAACAATTTATTAATAATATTTATACTCTCTTACGTACTCTAAATAAAAGAAGCAGCGTTACGGCCTTATTAATAATTTATGCTGCGAAACTGCCTTCAACTGCAGGCAGCGAAGGGCGTAAACAACTAATTTAAGAGAAGGAAAGCAAGATACATTTCTCAAGCTCAACTCAGCTTGAGCAGCAGCTTTGAAAATCATGAGCTGTGATCACATGCTAGAATAATGTCGAAGGAAATTGATAGTAAATCTAATTCTCCCATCTTTCGATGAGTTTTAGCTGGTGAGCATCAGCATCGAAGAGTAAACAAAACCGAACTAAGCCCAATAAAAAGCTTTATTGTAGGCAAGTAAGCATTGGCTAAGGTTTACTTGGCGGCTGGTTGTAGCTAACTAAAGATTAAAAAGGAATACAACTAATTCTAATTTGAACCCGACTAGCCAATACCAAAGCATAAGCCTCAATGATGAGTGTGTAGCTCCAACGGTAGAGCATTGGACCTCCAAACCCAAGGTTATGGGTTCGAATCCCGTCACATTCAATCTTTTTCTTTTATAATATTACCTTATTCTACCTTATAAACACCTTTTGGTTAATATTCCTACCTTATGCAACCTGGAAACTCACCCAGCAAGAAAGCCTATGACAAACATGGCTTTTCGGTTGAATAAAAAGAGTAGCAAGCCATCAAATATCTGATTGATTCAGATGCTGAGTAATAGAGGCTTTGGCGTTGGTAGAAGCTAATGCCTCGAATACAGTAGCTTAGATAGGGCGGAAAATAATCTGAGAGGAAGCTGACCAATGCGATCAGAAAAGGAGTTGAAGATTCGCTTCGGCATTTAGTCTGGCCTCAGCTTATCCATAAGCCCACCAAAACCTTTGAAGAATGTAGAAATAAAACAGATCTAAAAGAAATCATCTTGGATCTCGATCGGACCTTCCCCACACACAAATCAGCCAAATCCATAGGCGAAAGAATGAAGATAGTCCTCAACGCAATAGCTTACGCTTTCCCGAAAGTAGGGTACTGTCAAGGTCACTGTAGATTTATTTAGGTATGAACTTCATCGTGGGGACACTGCTGTTGAAACTGAGTGACTAGTAGACATTCAACGTAGCCTGTCACATTATTCACTGGGAAAAGCACGAATAACTCTTGACCAACCTGAGCCTAATCCACTAAAAACTTTATACCCTCGATAGTAGGTCTTTCATAATCAAGAGCTGATCAGCAAAAACTTCCCCAAGCTGTGGAAACACTTCAAGGACCATGAAGTTGAGACGGTCCTATTCGCTGCTTCCTGGTTCATCACGCTCTACTGCAACACACTACCGGCATCCTATGCCTTTCGCTTTATATAATGCTATATAATGGAGGGTACCATGACAATGAACTAGGAGAAAAAGTTATGTACCGCGCCGCTCTGCAAATCTTGAAGATGAAAAAACAGGCACTGAAATCGGTCAATAAATTTGAGAAGATCATCGATGAACTGAAGAATTTTGATGAGTTCTTGGAGCCCAACATTGACGCTTTTTTTGAAGGCATGTATAAAGTAAACCTCAGTCGCACAGAGATCAATCTCTACATCAAGCAGTTCCGATAAAGCCAGGATAAAAAGAAAGCTTCATGATATTCGTCCTACCTCTTGCGTGCAAATAGCATTTATAACATAGCTGGGCCAGTTGTTTAGAGCATATATGATATTGGAACATTGTGATCACTTCTGCCGTCTCAGCCAGATTCCGTCATCTTCATTCATTCTGTATACAATCCTTTCGCCAAGCCAAAAAAGGAGAGGTCGAATCCGATTTTTTCTCATGGGGAATCGATTCTTTCTCTATCCAGTCTATTACTGTTTGTTGAGGAAAAAGGCTTCATTCCATTCGAAATAATTGATTTTCTGATACCAACCAGACTCAGATTCCATTTTCCGTTCAGTAATCCTCTGATGCACGAATTTAAATCTTCGCTTATTCTTATTGTTCATTTCGGCAGCGAAAGTTACTTTCTTTTAAACTGTAACATTTCTATGCTTTCTCTTATTGGGTTAATCTTAACCTACATCAGGATATTCTAAATCTATATTGAAGTACCTTCTCTTTCTTTGTGCTTGGGAGTTACTTTAAAGTCTACTTATTTATTCGAAATCGAAAAGGAATTCGACTTCTTGATTGCTTTGTCTATGCGCGGCTGAATAATCTAGTTTTGAGCTGAAGTTTGTGTTTTCAGCTCTAACATTTCCTCTTCCTATTTGATTATCTGGTATTGTAGTGGCTAGCTCTCTTCTTTTTTGAAGCTCCACTTTTTAGAGGTTTTCTAAAACTAAATTGAACTTTGAGAGTTGGAACTTTTCCGACTTCCATCTATGTTGTTGTGCTCCAGCACCCTCCAAAAATGCTATCTCTTACTACTTTCCGCATCATCCAAACTATCATTAATGGTCTTCTGGCTCTGAATGGGGAAAATCGGCTGGTATTGCACATAATCACATTAGCTAGTTGCAGGTTAAAATAGGTTGGGTCTAGAAGGAGTCTCTCTTTGGAAGACAAACTAGTTGAGAGAACTCTCGACCAGGGCAGCCCGAGGTATTTATGAAAACACCATGGAAGAGCTATTCGAAGACCTTCTTCTACTCTGCCGAACGATGCTTTCGTCTGGTTGGCGAGTTTTGGAGCTGCGAGATGGCCTTTTCATAAAGTAATATAAAAGTTGGCTGATTTTAGTCTAATGTAGTTTTATTATATTAGCATAAAAGCAAACTAACGAGCATTTTGAGAGATGATTCAGCAGAGCAAATCCTTTATCAAAATCAAGCAGCTTCAAACGCTCGAAATACACATCCAAAAAGCATGTATGATTATTTGGCCGTACTGAATACGATTGCTAAGTAACGTTCAAAATACAAATAAAACGATCCCAAGGAATCATATAATAATTAGTAGCTCAGCAAAGTTTATTGATGCTGCCCAACAATCGCCAACCTCTATATAAGCCTGTCTACTACCTGCAAAGGCCCGAAAGCCCCAAAAATAACATGCCCCACGTCCAGTCTGCCAAAAACCTCTCACTTACCTTGAGCATGGGAGCCAACCAGTCCCCTTTCAGCGTCCTCCCTTTCCAAAAAACCAAGCCCTAGTATCCTCAGCAAATCTCCAGCGACAATAATATCCCATGCTCAACCGACAAGTTCGAAAAGTTGTAATACGAGATGAAGTACGTTGCTAAATAAAACGCGTCTCTGCGGGAAGAGAACGAGCAACTCAGAAAGGAGCTGAACAAGTTCAGAAGAGACAACTACGATGTGCGGAGCAGCGAGAAATATCCAAGCGTGTCTCCGGACAATTTTATTGATTTGAGGGGGACAATAAAAAAGGAAAGCAGCTAAATCAAAGATCTCAAAATCAAACTGGACATGGTGTCCAAGCAGTGCAAAATGTACTAGGAAATAATCGATAAAATGGACGAAAGGATAAAAAAGATAACCCATTAGAACCACAAGAAGACCGCCCAACTCGACGACATGCAGTTCTAGCTCACCAAAATCGACCAGCTCAAAGAGAAGACCAACTCTGTCATGAGACTGTACAACGACCTAGAGTGCAAATTCAACAACGATCAGCTCTAGTGGATGAAGTGGAAGCAAAGCTGGCTCAGCGAAAAAGAGTTTTATATCAACAGAGTGAAGGAACTCGAAAACATGGTCTAAAAGAAGTTTTCTTGATCATCTTGGCTATTTAACGTTGCTTCTTAACAAGCAGTACTCGACAAGATAAGAGTCACTGTCTACACAGAAGCTAAATCGACATATCGCTACTATCATCACATAATAGCTCACATTTGTTGCCTCAACAGCGAATGGTCCTAAAAACCGTTCTTTAAGTATGATCTATGGAATGAGGTTTTTTAGATTGGGCGTGAAACACGAAAAAGAAGTGTTTGTATTGTTGTTGAGAATGTGCAAAGGTAGCTTGTGGAATATGGATGTTTTTGCAATGTTTGTGAAACAATATGATATAATATTAATTTATCGATGACTGAAGAAATCGAGCCCCACATCCTAAAAAAGTATGAAATTGTGGAGAAGCTGGGCAAAGGGGCCTACGGGATCGTCTGGAAAGCTGTTGACCGCAAGTTGAAACAAGTAGTCGCACTCAAAAAAGTATTCGACGCATTCCACAACGCCACAGACGCACAGCGCACTTTCCGGTAGGTGATGTTCCTGCAGGAGCTGAACGGTACTTAGTTGTCTAGACAGGCCACGAGAACATAATCAGGCTGCTGAACATCATCAAAGCCGAAAACAACAAAGATCTCTATCTCGTATTCGATTTCATGGAGACAGGTACATTATACTTGATTTAGATCTGCATGTGGTGATCCGAGCTGGCATCCTTGAGGAGATACATAAGAAGTTTATCATCTATCAGCTCCTCAAAGCACTCAAATATATGCATTCTGGTGAACTGATTCACCGTGATCTCAAACCCAGTAACATTTTGCTCAATTCTGAGTGTCACTCAAAAGTTGCAGATTTCGGACTGGCTCGCTCCATAAATTGCCCCAAGGAAACGTCAGAGCAAGTGTTGACTGAGTATGTTGCAACAAGATGGTACCGGGCTCCTTAGATTCTGCTTGGCTCCACAAAGTACTCAAAAGCTGTGGATATGTGGTCAGTTGGTTGCATTTTAGCTGAACTCATCACTGGGAAATCAACTTTTCCTGGCAATTCTACCCTCAATCAAATCGAAAAGATATTAGAGCTCATAGGTCGACCTAGCCAAAAGGACATCTAAGCTATTTAATCTCCTTTAGCAGCAAACATCATCGCAAGCACTAACATCCCAAAAAAGAAAACCTTTACATCCATGTTTCCCACAGCTTCGGAGGAAGCCATTGATCTCCTTAAGCATCTACTAACCTTCAATCCTAACCAGCGCTATACAGCTGCAGAAGCCTTGGCACATCGATATGTCAAAGATTTTCATGATTAAGCAGAAGAAATTATCTGTACCTAACCCATCAGTAAAGCCCTTATTACTTAGAAATATCGATGGATGACAACAAAAAGTTCTCTATTCGTTAATACCGATAGGCCTTGTATGCGGATATAGTGAAGAGAAAGAAAGAACAGAGAAAGAAATGGCAGGCCAAGTATCTTCAGAAACTTGGAGTAACTGACATCACCTAGCTTGAACATTCCCCAGAAAAGCTAGAGAAGCAAGAGGAGGCAGATCCCTATAAAAATATGATGCGGAAAAACGAGGAAAAGTATAATCGGCCAGTGACATCTTCCACGTAGAAAAAAAAAGACTAAAGCAAGAAGAAAGGTATGGACTATGCTCAGTATAAATAGAAGTATGGAGCGGGAAAAAGACCTCAAACAGGGATAGGTAAAAATTGAGTTTTTGTCTTTCTAATTCAACGTTTTAATACTATCATCTGTTAATTTTATTTGTTGAATATCATTAGACAGGCAACAAGCATATAGGCAGAGGATTCAGTTTCTTTTTTCTGATAAAGTTTTTATCTAAAATAATCGTGTTGCAAATATAATTCCAAAAAGTTTGAAGATCTTAAGAAGTGACAAAGTTAACTCTAGACTTCTTTATAGCTTGGGATTGAGAAAGAGCTATAGTTTATAAACTACAAAACTTATGCATAAATAAAAAATACCAACTTAGAAAGCATTCTTTAATCAACAGAACCCATAAAACAAAGACAAACCATATATCAAGCAGCCTAATCCACTCAATCGGGTTGAAAGACCAAACTCTAAATACTAAAACAACCCTTTAACTAAACCATCATCTATTAAAGCCATGGATGTACCTGGAGAATACCAAGTTTTGGTCTAGGATGTAGAAAAATTAGATATAAATAAGCCCGTTCCAGCTCATACTAGAGTAATTAACTGATTATGCAGATACTTAATTTTAGCAGTTTTTCAAAGGTATAATAGATAAAGTAGTCAGCTTTAAAACCTCGCCAATACTATAGCAAGCATAATAAAATTCAACCCCATATCCTAAGTAGAATGAGCTCAGGCAGCATCAAAAGACAAAACGTTAGTAATTTGAAAGCAAGCAACAAAAGTTAGCTAGCTGAAGTAGAAAAAGTACCTTGTGCCTTTTGCGACAAGCTAATAACGTTCTAATAGATGTAAGTGCATCATAACAATTGCTAATTCGCATTTACCTGCAAGAAATGCCATGATATCTTTCCCAGCTTTCTTATAGATTAACATGAACTTATTTGCTAGGGCAGTGTTAGCAAAGTAAGAAACCGAGAACCATCCTATTTGAAGTACTATAAGAAGCATTAGAGTAACTACAAAGTACCTAAACACTAAGAAATTGATGAAGATTAACTATACTAACTTCAGCTGATAGAATAACATCCTTAAATAGATCCTGAGATTCTCAGATAACATTTAAGAGCTGAAAAAGAAAATTGGAATCACCCTCATAATTATGAGCTTTATGACTAGAAATATGAAGAGTTTGGTGATGATGCCAACCAAGAAAACTAATACATTGATTAGCCTGAGTATTCTTTCTAAAAATCTAAAATCATCTAGGGTTTGAGAAACTCAGAAATGGAAGATTTGATCACTGACTTCTATCATCGAGGAGAGAACAACAGCGAAGAGGAATGCAGTATTTGTACTAAAGAAAAGGAATAGGGGGATATCGTCATAAGATTGCCTTGCTTTCATGTTTTTCATAAAGAGTGCATTGTTCCTTGGCTTGAGGTTAAATCCATTTGCCCAACCTGCAAATACAAAATTAAATGATAGTCCATTCAAGTTCTTTTAATCAAAGCTCGTAAAGTGGCTTACAAGTCTATCTAAATGCACTCAAAAAGGCTTAAATTCAATCGTTTCTTTATGAGATCCGTTTACAGCCATAATTAGATATAAATCACACTTTTTTAAACACCAGACCATACAAATGATAGAGCCAACTGTTTATATTGGTAAAATCCTGCAAAGGTATCCCTAATTCGATTTTATGACCGTTTTCAAATAACTTTACTATGAAGAATTCATCTTAAAACTCAAATCTCGTCCACAACTCAGAGATAGATCCCCTTTCAACTAAGAGCTCTCCTTTTTAGTTTAACTTCTTTTGGTAATATAGACCCTTTTCGTCGATGTAAGCGAATATTTCTGACCAACGGCTTATCATTCTTGATTTTTTCATGATTTTACCAGAAATGAAACTATTCTTCACTATAGCTTCAGGTAAACCATTATTCTTGGAGATAACAAAGGATGATATCTTTCTTCCCATTAGATTCAGCCTGGATTTGATAATCTTTGAAAAAATGAAATAAACTGTGGGAAGCTCAAATGCTTTAGTCTTGTGAGAAGCAGCAAAGATGGCCTACTAATTTTTGCAAGTGATCTTTATTTTGTAACAACTTTCTCCCACCTCATTAAAAATAAGCTTCATCTTACTCAGATCATAAAATGGGTAGCTTAAGCTTGAAAAAGCGATTATTTTTTAGTTTATACTCACCTCCTCTTTGATCCAATTATCTGTGCCTTTTTTGCCACTAAGTAATATCTAGATCTTATTTGAAGGAGCTGATTTCTATGAGCCGAACTTCAAACCTTTCTCTTTTTTTGATGGGCTATTATCTTTCTAAAAGCTATTTTCATAGCTTTTTTACAATCGTTTTTCTTCTTTTTTCGTAGGGCTCTGATCAGTGTGTTCATTTAAAAAGCTCTTCAATGATGTCTTTTTTTACTAAATCTCTTCATCTGACGAGCTCTGTCCAAACTATTCTATTTTCTTTCTTAAAGCCTCCTGCTTCCTCTTGTTTTTGAGTATCAAATATTGTTGATGCTGCATCTTGAAATCTTCCTCAAACTCATTCGAAGGTTTGGTCGAACTCTAAATGCAATATTCCTCGTTTTCTATCCATTGCGATTTCGAGTCTTTTGGACTCAATTGAGCTGGTTTTTGGATCTTGATTTGCTATTCATTCATGTTTCTAAATTACTTAAATAAGGTTTCGTAATTTAATTAATTTAACAAAATTTAAAGGCAAAATAAATTAGTAAATAGGTAAGTTAAATATTTGAATCAAACTTTCTTCAATCACTGTGGATTATCAAAATAGAGTAATTTCCTAACTCTGTAAACTTAAGTCAAGGTCATAAACATTTGTGAAGTTATTGATTTCCAGAACAAAGTATTACAGAATATTCAAAAACCAGTTTATTTTGTTTTAAATTACGACAAATTATAAAATTTATAAAGCCACCTCTAACATTCTAAGAGATTAATTATCTGAAAACAAATATAAAGCATTTGTCAGAGCTTTGTGAATCAAAGCTTATAAGTTGGCTCAGCAGGTAGCCTATTTTTATATTTTTTTGTCTAAAAGAATAATTTTAAGCTCTCTATGCAAAGTATCAAAGGACAGCAAAAGGCACTCTCCTACCTGGATGTTTCTTAATACATCATTAAATAAACTTCTCCCTTGATCAAGCCCTCATCGCCCCAACATCCGCCTTATCTCGAAGTAATATTGACTATACTTTATGCATAACTTATTGGGTAATTTATGATTTTGCTAGGCAACAACCCTAAAATTACTTCAATACTATGCATAATCTCTTTCATCTCTTTAATAAATAATCTAGAGCTATCGTCTGTACCAAACCCCAGAAATACAGCCAATAGACCACGACACAACCCAGTTCCTCCTAACACCTCTCAATAAGTATCTTAGGTTGGAAGATATGAGTGATTTTATCGATGATTTTTCGCTTGATACATTAAAACCTAATGCAAATGAAACAAAGAAGAAAACACTCAAGAATAGCGACTTCAAAACAAAAGCAATCTAAAACTAGGCATCATAACTGTTTCTGCTGGAATGCGATTTGTAAAAAATAGTTGAAGTAGTAGAAGAAGATGAATAGCTTCAGCTGTAAAGTTCAGATTTGTCATAAGATTCTGGAATATCTTAGGATCAAAGCTAAGTGCATGAAAGATATGAAGATGTAAAAATTGTTTAGGGCAACTCGTTTAGCATCAAAAGTCATGAAACTAATCTGCGAGATACTGAGGAATAAAAGCATACTATTTTTTAGTTATCTCCAGTAGACTATACTGAAATTATCGCAAAATTTAGCAACAGTCCCAAAACTTAAATCTTAAAAGCAATCAAAGAGCTAGAGTCCCAGTCATAGTCTATGAACCCAAATTAAAGGATTCATAACCTCAAAAAGTGTTTAGAGCCATATTTGCTTTAGTTTTAAACTTTTTGTCATGAAGAAGCCTGGAATAAACTGACTGGAGATTTCAACTCTATATTGCGTCTAATACGCTAAGGAATCTAGTAAACCTTTTCTAGAAAAATTGGACCTATAGATTTCGAGCAAAGAAGACTCAAATTGCTCAAATACCTTGAAAAAAAGTATCAATTGTGTTACCTCAGAAAAACAAGAATTTGCCGCAAGAAAGTCAGCTACGATTCCCGCAAAAAAGTAGCAGATGGCAGATTGAGGATTAAAGGCAAATTCATAAACCGTTCGCAGGCTTGTGAACAGCTCGGCGTTGAAAACCTTGATCACTACAGCCCCCAATAAATTAAATAAATGCTGTAGAGGAGGATAGACAGCTTGGGTCAGCATCACTGCTGACATGCAGGCGAATGTGAATGTCAGCTTTGACTTCACAGTTATCGTATTTAAACTTATTTGAGTATACGATTGCCGTGCGAAGGTCAATTTGAAGTCATTGGCCTAAGCCCTCCTCTTTATTTAATAATGAATCAACCAAAACTCCCGAGGGTTATTTTAGACTAAAAATTTCCATTTCAGTTGAAAATGGCATTTATTATAAAGATAATCGGCGCTACTAGGTTTCAGAAGGCAACAAAACCCAAATAATTTGTTCATTCAAAAAGTTGTGATTTTCCTTAGCTATCCGCTGCTGTTATTCTTACTCATAGCTAATAATAATTAATAATGATAGATCATCTCGTTTTTAACTCCCAGAAACCATCTTTCTAGTAAAACCCCGATTCCCCCCAGCTGCAGCTGAAGATCGTGAGACTGGAGTAATAAATAGACCGTCTCAATCAAATCATTTGCGAAAAAGATGAAATCTTTGAGAGCATCAAGGAGGCTTATTCAAATTCAAAGAGTAAGCACAGTTAGCTCACACAACTTTTCGAAAAGCATTTCCAAAATCTGCAATCGCAACAGGAGTAGTTCAAGTCCGTTACTGAAAAGAAAATTAGAGAATAGGCACAGAAAATAAAGAGCTTAGCATAAACGATATTTTGTGATTTGGAACACCTTTTAGCAAGGTCTTGCGATACATAACTCATTCCTTTAGCAACGCATAAATATTTTAATATCGCCAAAGGCGAAAGTCAGTACGAAAGATAGTCAAACGACACCTCTCTGGAGGAACAACAGACCAAACGGATTTATTAGGTACCAATCGAAATCGCAGTTTGTGAAGAGATCAACTAATAAGACCCTCAGTTTTAACTTTCTAGAAGCTATATCTATGAAGTCCCCATCTAATTCTATTCCATTCAGGAGATACCGGTAGAGCTAGACAAAGCAGAGGTAGAAGTTGAGTAGGTCATTCAGTACAAGAAGAGAATCTTCGAACTTGATGTCTAAATGGATTAAATCATAGAGATTCCTGGAGAATTGAATTAACTCGCTTAAATTCCTATAAGTCACTCTTACAATAAAAGCTAAACTCAAGATTACATTTTTGAGCTGCCGAAATAGCAGAAAAATCTGCAGATGGAGAATTAAAAATTGCAGCAAGAGCTTGATTCTTTGGCTGAGTAGATTAAAGTTCTACAATAAATGAATTAGGAGCTAAGTTTACAGAAGCAAAAGGTACAACTAGTTGAAGTTCCAGTCGAAGTTGTTCATCTCATCTAAACCCCTATTTAACTCGAACCATTCTAAGTTAGTTAGGGCTAACAACAATTAACCCAAAAACCTTAAACTGTAGAATATTCAACCCAAACTGAAAGTCTAGGCATAGCTGAGCAAAAGACGATCATTTAGAGATAGGTGATACTCAGATAAGTACCTATATAGGTAGTGATCTAAAGAATAGTGGAAGTTCCTATCGAGGTTGTAATTGAAAAGATTATTAAAGTGCCTACAGAGGTTATAGTTGAAAAGATAGTTGAAGTTCCAAAAATACAGATAAGGGAAACCCCGATCGAAGTTGTAATAGAGAAGCAGATTTACATATAAGTACTAAAGCAAGTTCCTGTGTTTGTGCCTATCATAAGGTAAGTACCCATTTAGGTTGAAATGCAGGTTGAAAGTGTTTAGATTCAAAAATTAGTGCCTATCTACGTTCCGATAATTAAGGAAGTTCCGATTTAGGTTTAAATAGCAGTCTAGAGAATTGAGATTGTTGAAAAATAAGTTACCAAGGAAGTTAAAACTTTAGTGGAAGTGCCTGTTTTGGTGTTTATGGAAGCTCCGAAATAACCCAATCTTTAATACTTCTAAATGCTGGATTCATCTCAAAGTAGCTGTAAGCTACTCTAACAATCGAACTTTAGAGCCAACAATAGCTAAGTCTTTTTCTAAAAGGAATCGAATCAACAGGAAAAATGCAGAATATTTGAACTGCCTATTTAGGTTGAATTAGAAAAAATGGTTTAAGTTGTAAAAATAATCTAGGTTGAAAAGATAGTGGAGAAAGAGGTCTTTGTATAAAAGATAGTGGAGAAAGTGGTCTTTGTATAAAAGATAGTGGAAAAAGAGGTCATTGTATAAAAGATAGTGGAAAAAGAGATTATAGTATAACAGATTGTGAAAGTTGAAATATAAAAGATAGTAGAAGTATAGAAGATTGTGGAAGTATAGAAGATAGTGGAAGTAGAAAGGATAGTAGAGAAAGAAATCATAAAATAGGTCTTCGTCTAAAGGATACACTAAATTCCTGTTTAATGTCTATTAGAAGTTCCTATCTATGACCAACTTCCTATCGAATAGCTAAATGACTAACAAAAATTGATACTTCTTAGTGCTCCAAAAGACAGAAATTCTTATATTGCTTAATAAAACTTCTAAGATGTGGAAGCATTCAAAGTAAAGAAACCAAAAATTAAAAAAAACTCCGTTTTGAAAACCCCATAAGATACAATTGTGTAGTACTTAATGTACAAAAAGAGAATGTAAGAGCATGTGATGGTTTTTGAAGGAGACTAGTATCTAAATTTATCAGACAGCAAAGATCTAATAGAAATCACGATCTAAATCCCCTTCCAAGACAACAAAAAGTAGCTAAGAGACTAAGCAATCCAAACTGATCTCTAAATTGCTGAAGTGGCAGTCTAAACTTAGCCATGCGAAAGTTAACCAAAAGTTGTAAACCAACTGACCATCTATGAGCTTCCAATTTAGCTGGAGATGATGGAAAATGAAAGAGCTCAACGAGAGCAGTAGCTGAGATACCATTAATCCTTAAATTTCACCAAATAAAAGCTAGAAGATGAGATCAGGTAGCTTCATGGAGTAATTCAGCAGTTGTAGCAAATAGTGCATTAGCAGCATTTATAGAGACAGCTTCTTGCCGAAAAAATTGACATCTACGCATTGGGCAAATCATAGATAGAGACCAAATACTACCACTAAATGAGTAAGTACGAGTAGCAGCTAACTCAAATCAATGAATAACTAGAAAGACAACTGTAGACAAATAGATATAATCAAACAAGCATCTACAGGCTTCAAGAGTAGTTGTCCAACCTTACAGAAACAAAAAATAAATTATATATTTATTAGCTTCCATGCGAACTTTAGCTGTTGAAGGAGCTAACTGAACAATAGCTTCAAACCTAAGATTTAGATCTCTTCTAGCAAATAGAGTTCATATAAGTGGCAGTCGATATTGAAAACCAGCAATAAATCACCCAACTGTAGATATAAAATGACTAGGAGTAAAATATAAACCAGTTTTTAGAGCCCATAGAAGAAGCATAGTACAATGTTGAGCTAAAAAAAATACAATCTTACATGATCGAAGAAAAAGCAGAGTCAAAAATATCCAACCTTTAATAACTCCACTCAGGACTCGCTTAACAATAGCCAGTTGTCTACTAGATTCCTGTTGAAATAATCAAAATTCCTGAGGGATACGAGTATGATGAACAGATTGCCTAGGAGGCAGTCTTTGAGCCTGAAGTTTATGAGGTTCCGATTTAGATCAAGTTACTTGTCTAGACCATGGATGTTGAAGTTCAGACTATCTTATAAATGCCTAAGTAAGTATAAATCTAAAAACGCATTTACTAAGTACCCGTATAATTCTTAGAGGTTAGATAAGATGAAAATCTGCCTGAATATGAGTTTGATCTTGAGTAAAATGCAAATATTAATCTTGAGCAAAGCAAGCCTAAAAGGGAATTCATTATTGAGCAAACTTATACAATGAGCATTAAGCCAGAAAGAAGCATTTCCAATCTGATTCTCAAAAACTAAAGCAATGAGCCCACGCCAACAGAAGATAAAAGCTGCTTCACTACCTAAGAAAAAGAGTCTAAAAATGCAAGAATTTACTAGATACCCATTGAAATGGATGTTTTCATGAGCTAACCCTACGACCATGTTACCTCTGCCACTCAAACTTAAATTATACAGCTTAGAATTGTCAACTAGTAAATAAAGATTCAATAAATACTGAAGCCGCAGCTAGAAAGCATAGAGACTCCTCCTGTAAATAGAAGGCGTAAAATCTAAAGCAAAATTATTCGCCTTCCTTCAGATATCACTATCAATATCCAAAACTCTTCACATGTACAATCGCTAACTCCTGGCGGCTTATTCGCTAGTCTTTAGAGCTATGATAAATTCCCTGCCCCTCAACTCCATAACATTTCGCTCATTAAGAAAGACTCCATGTCCTAAGGCAAATTCTTTGGATCCTTAGATATGAGAGAATAAATACTGAATAGATAAGATCCTATCGCTTCTTTGAGACT
>Ga0316217_10003566_pt1 | contig 17588 bp, 13 predicted proteins | sample 1anoAmetaG_FD_203633 | JGI IMG/M metagenome (GOLD analysis project Ga0316217, IMG submission 203633) | Freshwater microbial communities from Trout Bog Lake, Wisconsin, USA - 1anoA | ecosystem: Environmental > Aquatic > Freshwater > Lake > Hypolimnion/Profundal zone | place: USA: Wisconsin...
TTCAGCATAAAGACCACCCAAAGTTTATTATCCGAAGGAAAAAAGTCATTATCGAGATTTTTACCATCACAGCTCTTAAAAATATCCCTCTTCGAAAGAAAAACCCAACAAATATCATAAATTAAGAAGATATGACTCGTAAAGCGAATACTCCCAAGACTGCAGACCAACTTTTCCAAGCAACTCTAAAAAAAATAGTTATCCAGCTGGAAAGATAGTGAGCCAAAGCTAGAGTGAGAATGATTCTCGTTATTTGAAAAGGATGGAGCCAAGAATCCAAGATTTATCAAGAAGCCGGTTTTATGAGGAGCATGGGAGAAGAGATTTTGATTAAAGGAAGTATGAAGGACAATTTAGGTACAAAAGATGAATGATTCAGGATTTGTTATTGAAATATATATGAGCTATATAGCTGATTGACTTTATAATCAAGATTTGCTCTTATTATTTCTATAAGGAATAAGTTTAACTGATAAGAAGTAGGGCAAATAAATTAAACTGTTTTGTGGAGTAAAGCAATAAAAAGTTTCGATTAGCTTTAATATAGCAAAAAAAATAACTTTTAAGGAGATTAGTAAATAATAATTATTTAAAAGTTGTAGGCATGAAAAGTAAAAAACAGAAAAAAAGGGCTGAAGAGCAACCTCGTTAAAACCACTTTATTAAAACTTAAAGAGCCTCTCCCCTGAAGATAAAGTTTGATCTCCGCAAGGACAGTATAGCATGCTTTATCGGGCCAAAGAAAAGCCTAAAAAAGAAACTGCTCAAAGGCTCACATAGTGTCCAGAAAGGTAAAAACTCTTTGCCCAAATGCTAAAACCAAGCTTAATTGCCAAAAGGGTAAAAATAGCAAGTTATTGGGCCTAAAAAAACTTAAAGCTAAGAGCTAGTTCAAGGTTCACTGAACAGCATTTTAACCTAAATATAGGCAAAAGGTATCCTCTACGCCTGGAGTGAGGAATAACCAAATTTTCCTCCCACTGACTCCAATCACGAAAATTAAGCTAGTGAGCTTTGGAGAGTTTTTTCAAGAAATTAGTAATTTGAGAAAAGCCATGCAAGTACGATGGATGTAGTGCCTCCAATGAATTATTACATAGGCGATGGGTATAACTACCCTCCCTACAATTATCCCTACAGCTACAAAAATTTCGAAGAAGGAAGCTACATTTTGAAAAGAGATGAGATTCTCTGTGATCCTAGAACTACAGTGATGATAAGAAATATTCCTAACAAATACACAATAAAGGAACTCACTTAAGAAATCGACTTTCACCTGCCCAACACTTATGATTTTCTTTATCTCCCTTGCGATATCAAAAACCAGTGCAACGTGGGCTACGGCTTCATCAACTTCATCAGCACACAATTCTTGGCTGAATTCTACGAACTTTTCTAAGGCAAAAGATGGTCGAAGTTCAGAAGCTAAAAGGTACATCTTATCTTAGCTAGATATGTAATTTAACTTACGCTCGCTTGCAAGGACTCAACAACCTAATCGACCATTTCTAAAACTCTAAAGTGCTCACCCAGAAAGAAAAAAAATACAGACCCATCATTCGAGAGTTCAATAATATTGAACATCTCATCAAAAGTCAGCAACTCAATTGATTTCAATCATTTTGATCCAACTTTAGCCCTAATTCCGGAAATATCAATGGAAGCTCCTTTTTCCGAACTACTTGGTGGTAAGACTACAGCAGTATCATCTCTTTTTTCCCCTTTATTAGGGTTTTAAGTTTGGTTGCTACAATATCTAGACGCTAGGCAAAATATTAAATAGCAACTTAGATATTGTATAATTAGTGAATAATTAGCGAATAAACTAATTTCTACGGCAGGACTGATAAGTCACAGAACCAAGCAAAAAGTTTTATTTGGATTCGATTACTTATAATATTAAGGATGGAGGCGAGTGTTTTGCACGTTGTCTACAAAAGTGCCAATTGTATGGTTCTAACCTATTAGAATCAAGCAAAGGGAGTCGCGATCAAAACGGTGCCACTAGCGAATCAAAAGGCCTGCCAGCTTCTTAAAAACTAATTTAAGATTCTGCAGACCTTGAAACACCCCAACATTATTGAAGTTCACAAGCTTCAATAACTGTCACCCTTGGGTAAATAAGAACTGCCTTAATTAAGACAACCCCGGCTCGCGCTCGTCATCGAATTAGCCAACAAAGGCTCGCTCCTCCATTTCATTCAAAAGTAAGTAATATCATTAAAACTTATCAAATAGATTGCTTTACAAATTACCCAGGCACTCTCATACACCCATAGCCGCAAAATTGCCCATAGAGACATTAAGCTGTAGAATGTTCTTGTCCATAGCGGAATAGGAAGGATTATGGTCAAGATTTGTGACTTTGGGCTAGCTTCACTCTGTTAAATTTAGGGTCAAAAGATTCTCTTCAATGAGTTCCGAGGTACAGTCGGATATATGGCTCCAGAAATACACGAAGCGCTGAAAGACAAGAAAAAAACCTACGAAGCAATCAAAACAGACTGCTTTTCGTTGGGAGTTTTATTATTTGCTCTCCTCTTCAAATTGCATCCCTTCGAAAAAGCTGTTCCATCTGACAGTCTCTATATACTCATAATATAGAAGAAATTCGAGAACTTCTGGAACTTCCACGGCATACCAAGTAAATAGAAGTGGAAATAGTCCTAAAAGATTTTAGAGCCGTTTATGAGACTAATCTAGCAATTGATCTGCTTTGAGCCGAGTGAGCGACTGACTATGGACCAACTACTATAAAAGTAATTCTTTACTAGGCAACTATGATGGGTTCTGGCACTCAATGAATGATCTGTGTATATAATTTAAAAATATTTTGAATATCAAGTCCAAATAACTGAGCATTTGTTGATAAGTTGGCCTATTTTGTATATCTCCACGGGTTTTATGAACAGGAAGACGATCTCTTTTGCACTTGTTTAGTCTGCAAGGTTGAGCGTTGATTTGGAGTATAAAAATTCCTCAATCTCCTTCTAATTTATCTCAATGATTATTCTCACTTGGTACTTACTACCTTACTCAAGTTTGATCAACTCTTTCATAGTCTTTTTGTTGAAACTCTAGAAGAAAACGACAATGAATCTTGAAACCAAAAGACACTACTCAACTTAATCGCTGATTTTGTCCCAACGAGACAAATGCAGTAGCTTCAGTAACTGCTACTCCCTGTCCTTCTAGCTTTCGATGGAGAATACCTTTCGCAGTAGTTGCTTTGGGTTTATTCGTTTGATAAGCCTTAGTGTATAGTTGAAAGGTATTTCGTTGGATTTAGAGAGCTTGATTATACTTTTATAGATTTGCTATATTTTATGCTACTCTTAGGCGTTTAGGAAATGGCGATCTACAACCGAAAGCATCTCTCCATGTTTTTGCCTGTACTCCTAGAGTAGAAACTATAAGGTCATTATGTACAAAAACATCTAAGAACTATCCAATTTTTTCATCATCTCAATTTCCTTTACTAATTTTCGTTTAATCTCCTTATAGTTTTTCTTTATCTCCTCAAAATGATGCTATTTGTTACGAATTTGGTTCCTCAAAAGATCGTGAAACTTCATAAGCGAGAAATCTAGGTTCAATAAAGGGAATCTGATATTGATCTATTATAAAATGGCTTTGTTGTTTATAGATATTACTAGCTTCTACATAATGTTTTACTTTAAGTCGGAATGCTTGTGTTGGATTATGTCGAGGCATTCATCTATGAGCCGTCTGTGTTATTTCCAACCTTTTACAGTTGTCAGCCTCAGGCAAAAAACAGTCATCTAGAACTGATAGCCATAGACACGGTGCAAGTCATTCTCAGAATTAATGTAAATAATCTTGATTTTCATTTCTTCACATAGCCTTTCCATTCTCCAGTAAGGATCATAAACTATGAGTGACTTCTGCTGCTTAAAAAGGTCCCTGCTAAAGCTTTCAAACTCTCTTTAATGCTCCTCAAGAATGTATTAGTCCATTTGGGACTGAATGTCCTTAAAGTTGTTACTATATCTTGCTAAAAGACTTTGAAGTGGGTATTAACTTTATTCGACTACATAGTTCCTTATGATCTTCGTAAATCTTTTGTACATAGAATAACTAAATAACTATTCCTGAGAAAAGTTCATATGATAAATACTAGTCAGAATATCCTTAAGAGAGTCAATGAGCTTGAGTTTCCCAAAGATAGCCTCAGACTAGTTAATTATCACTTCATATTTGTTCTTGAGCTAGATAGAAACATCAAGCAAGTAAAAGTAATTGATCTAGCTGATTTCTTTTTGTAAGAAGATCTCATTAAACGAAAATTTTTGATACTCCTCCACAATGTTCAAAATGTACTTAAAATAGCGAAACAGGATGAAATCTTGTATTTCAGCGTGGTTATACTTCTAATATACCTTCAAAAGCATCGCACTCAAAATTTTCTGGCCTATAACCTGCAGGATACATTATGAAGTCAAGTTCAAAAGGACATATTCATGGTAAATCGTAAGGCAGCCTCCCAAAAAGATCTCTTTAAGCTCTGTAAATAGTTACTAATGTTTTTTAGTCTTCAGCTCAATCACATTTTTTTCTTGTAAGTTGAAAAAATTGGCACGAATTTTACTCAATTCCTAGAAGTAGATTTGTTATGTTGCTTAAGGGATTTCTATTTTTTTGTAGGCTCCAATGCAAGTCATAACCTCTTCAAGTATATTTTTGGCTTTAGATACTTTCTTCTCTTCTTCACACACTTCTTCCTTTAAGTGCTATTTGATAGTAATCACACTTTACAGCAATCTAAGCTTTTGTTTGGTATCTTCTTTCCTTTTTTACTGCTCTGCCACCTATAACTAGCTGTGCTCAATTATATCTAGCAGAAAATGCTCTAGCTTTTTTAGACTAATGAGCTCTAGATCGACCAACTCTACAAACAGGCTTTTATAAGGCAAGATAATGTTTCTGATGTTTTCTTTTTGGTCTCTGATAATTTTATCTGTGATAGAGTCAGCTATCTTAAGTTTGGTTTCTTTATCTAGCGTACAGTTGAAGAAGATGGCTCTCTAATGCTAGACATAGCTAACATTATATAGTTTGTTATTCTCCAAATCAACAGAAACCACAATCTTCATCTTTCTCTGCAATAGATCCTGTATTTTATCTTTAATCTCTATATTTAAGTTGATTTGACGATGTATAAACTCTTATTTGCTCACCAGTTCGTCTGTAAACTAAGTCAATTATTCGTAGTAGTTGATTATGTCTAGCTGATTCAAGTAAAGATAGTACCACTCCAACCAAATTTAGCTTGAGGCCAAAGGTTCCTCCACTATTAGATAAAATTCTTTGTCCTAGTAGTACATTGTTTAGATTATATTCACCAGCTGTTGAATGAATTAATGAGTTTTGAGTCTAAATATCTTTTTTTAGGACAAATGGGCTATGATCATAGGAAGCAGGAAGACTTCTTCAACAACGATGGTAATTTTTTAAGCAAAAGTATAAGGAAGTACTTTATTATAGTGCTCTTTCGCTATTATTTTATTCAAGCTGCTCTAACCAGCTAAAAACCTTTCAATTTTTTTGGTGAATTGGAGCTAGCAAAACTATTGACTGCCTGTGGGCTACAAATACAACCCCAAAGAGTTATAATCAATTTACTTTGCTAGGTACTCTTAAGTTTTCTCAATTATCTTCAAGCTCTTTTCTGCAAGAGACAATTTACTGTATACTAAATAGCGAGCATAGTATTTTCTGTAAGATTGGGCAGGCAACTTGGCTGTAGTTTTTAGTAAAAATTACACATATTCTTCTTTGCTGGCAAAAAAATGACTATTCCACAGCTGACGTGATTTCTGCTGGATTACTTCGAAAATGCCAGACTTGGTTTGAAACTTGAAAACTTCTTAAACATCAATTTAGCTGAAATGAATGGTTATATGTCTTTTCATACTGTTTTAGTGATTATGATTGTTTGCGAAGAGGAGATACTTCATATCATGCGGTTAGATCTCTTAGATGAAGTTTTTGAAAAAGGTCAACTTTCTTTTTTAGCGAGATGAACATCCTCTATCACATAGATCAAGTTCCTATATTTCAGATTTGAAAAGAGATGCATATATTGATCTTTGAATAAGATATTTATTTTCCTCTACTCAAACTTATTGACGTAGGTTTTGGCCATCTTCAATTAAAACGGGCTGTTGTAGACGCCAATAGTTACTTCACCATAGCTCAAGTACTTTTTGATGATCATCATTTCTCTTTGGCAAAAGTTGAGGTTAGAGAAAATGGATTTTTCCTTTTTTATAAAATTTATGATTTTGTCACACATTAGACCTTTGCAAGTAATTGACGATAGATCTTCACTTCTGTAATCTTATAAAAATGAGTTCTCTTTTATCTTCTCAACTAGTCTTTTTCTAAAACAAGGAGGCGTTAAGTAATAGTACAGCTCATGAATAATAATGAGAAATGACCTGATTAGATCTTTGTTTATACCTAGTTGAAAGCTATCTTGATCATTCTTGTCTAGCTCGTTTACATAATCAGTAATGTGTTTAGAAAAGACCCTCACTGCTAGTTCCATGCTTCCGAGAAGCGAATTCTTCTGGCATACTTAAACATAGCTGGAATGAACAATCGTAAACATCTTCCATAAAATCAAATAGCTCCCCTCTATGTTCAAGGCATGGATTTTATTTTTGAAGATCTGCTCAATACAGGATGGCTATAGTTCATTGATGTACATAAGCTTGCAATTTCCCAGTTCGCTTGGGTCAATCTCCCAAATGCTTCTGTCCTAAATAGCGAATCTGTATTTTTTTAAGCTTTCCTACTTTTCCAACTATAGAAACTACTAAACTCCTTAAACGTGATATAAAGTAGATTGAGCATCTTATCTTTTGTGGCAGAAGGCAACTACGCCAAGCTATTTGAGCAGTTGAGATTTTATTGAGGTAAAGCCATAGAGAATTATGTGTTTTTTTGAATTGTCTTAAAGAAACTCATGGAAATGCAATTTTAGCTGACTTATGAAGGTGTCTAGCTTTGAATCTTTTTTGAGACTTATTAAGTACTTCAATATAGAGCTAAGCTACTCTGTTTATATTTCAAAGTTGACTATGAAATGGGTATAACAAAACTTGTAAATATTTTGTTTTTCTTCCTTATTCATCAAGAATTATTTAAGCTTAGCTGTAAAATTCAAAACCTTCTTTAGCGTCACAGACTTCTGCTTGTTAATGTAAGATATTGCTCTATGAAGCACAGCAATGTCGATTCCACGCTTGTCAATCTAATCTTGTATTTTGTTGAGCTACAAATAAATGATCAAGTTCAAGTCATATGAGATTTAAGGTGTTCGAAAATTTCTAATCTTTTCAGGAAAGCAAGAAGGGAAAACTGTTTCATTTGAGTACTCAAAGAATATGGGCGTTTTTATGACTTAAGTCTCAATTTATTCCTTCTTAAGAGTCATTTAAAAGATCTTTTTGTGGAAATAGTTAACCTTTGTAAAATTGATTTAGTTTACGATTATTTTAAGAAAAAAGCAGTATTTCTTTATAATATTCAATAAATTCAAGTAATTGTGCTGAAAGCCGTATTCTGCAAGCCTGCTAAATGTTTTGTAAGGCTTACCCAAGATATAAGCACTTTCTTGATAGTAGCTGGAAGATTACTTGAATCCGTACGTAATTCCTGTTTATATCTGAAAAGCAGGATTGATATTTTGAGGTCTTTTGGGCTAAAATCCGTACTAGAATATTTTCTAGTTTTGTTATATTTTGGTAGTTTTGGCGCGATCATAGCATCTAATTGTTGAAACCCATTAAAAGTCAGTTAGAGCAGTAATATTTTTAATTTTGTCGATATGAGCTATGAAGATGTTAAGTTGTGCTATCTAGTATGTCATATGGTGCAGCTTCACATCATATCGTATTTGGCTAGCAATCTCAGTAACTACTAACATAAGACTCTCCTTTAGCTTTTAAATTGAATTTCCATCAGAAAAAAACTACAGCTAAACTTGCTGCGTGAAGTAAATGTGCCAAAACAAAATCTTTATTTGAACTGAGGCAAATTAGGAATGGTTCAAGCTGTTCCTAATAAACCCATCCAAGCTTATAAACACTGATTTTGATTTTTATATCTCTTTTTAAGAAAGTATGATGGGCTTTTAAAACAGAAGGTGATCTTTAGCCAAAGTCAGAGATTTGATAACGTTTTATTAGCTGACTTAGACGTTGTCTATCTACTCATACAGGATTCGGATATTTCTTTCGGTATCTTTGGAGTTTTCCCAAGAACTCAGGCAGATTATTTATTAAATAGAGTACAAGCAATAACGTGGAAAGATGCTGGTCTTCTAGTTAAACAAAATTTCCATATAGATTGCCTTCATTTCTGCTATCTTATTCTTCAGTATGCTTATACTAATTACTTCAACATTCATTTTCAGCAACTTTTAGTAAGATGTATTGATTTCTTCTGTGATGTTGTTTTTCATTTCACTGCTCAAGTTAGAGTCACTTATCAGAGTTATCATTTTGTTGAATGCAACAACTTCTAAGTACAGCTTCGACAACAGTTCTAACTTTTCCACAAAATGCTTATTTTTGACTGGACTCGTATGTTATAAAGCTACCCGCAATTCTTCTACATTCGAAATATAACTTATATTGAACTCTCCTTTTTATTTCATGATCACTAAGTTGTGCTGATGATATTAGTATCTTTTTTTGAACTAGCTTAATCTTGACTGCCGATAAATCTCTTCTATTGCTTCTACTCTCTTCTTTTCGATATTTTGATAACGCTTAATGATTGTTATTATTTTGTTAGATTTTTCGCTTAGTACATCAATTCCTAACTGTCTCAGGCTATCCAAGTCTATCTCTTTGTATTAATTGTACATAAAGATCTAAATGAGTAGAAGATTGGCTGCAATAAGATTGTAGACTGGCTTGAAAAGTTTTTCCAGCTTGTTTTACTAGATCTCTTTAATAAAGCTAGTAAACTCTTCATAAGAGGTGATAAAATCTTAAATCGTAAGTTCACTAATGACTGTGCTGGCTAGATTTCTGTAGTTCTTGCCTTCGAGAAAAACCAAAGACTTCTTCAAAAGAGTCATCTGGTTGATAAAGTATGTATCGTCTTACCAATATATCATTTCATTCTACTTCATGCTGATAGCTAACTTTTGGTTTGAAGCGCTGTAGCTTTGGAATTCGCTTTAAAGCTGGAGAATCGCTGCTTTTTCCTACAATATCATTTTTTAGCTTGTCAAAGAGTTTACTAGCTTTTTCAAGCTTTGGTTCAACTTTTGGTATATTTATTTGTTCGCTTTATTCTATACTTAGAGAATCTTTATGGTCTTTACTGAACTTTTCCTGTATTCCTATAGCTTCTGATCGAAGTTTTAGAAATTTTTTCTTATTTGCTAGCGAAAAGAGTATACAGTTAGCAAATAATCATCAATTTTCATTTACTTGAGCAAAGGAAAAAGGTGCTAAATAAGTAGCATAAGACTAGCAACAATAGAATTGTAGTTTTCTTCAATATTTTGTTTATATTATCGACATTTATAGTTGCTCAAATAGTCTACATTGACCACCACTGTTGCGTTGAGTTTAAGGTTCAGTTCAGCTACAGTTTTTTCGTAATAGCTGAAAAAATAGTTGAATATCTAATGAAATTTGTGCTGGATTTCCTTTAGAAAGATATCTTTAATGATGCCCATTTTAACGTAGATCCCATCAATCATGAGCTAGGATTTGAAGCCTATTTCGTTTTAAATGTTGTATTTCAATATCTACAATTGTTTTATAAGCACAATAGCCTATTTCTCTCTTTTGTATGAACCTGCAAGCAGCATTTTTATTTAGAGTGTCTTGAAGAAAGCAATATTTTTTTAGTATTAGCTTTTGCTTCTTACCAGCAATTATGAGATTTTTGAATAAAAGGTCTCAATTTTAGAAAGCTGATGCGGCTGAAAGTGAAGGCATGTTGGCAGCAACTTTTTGATTAAAGATTGAAAAAATATAAAAGGGCATTGGAATGTTTACAAAATTTATTTTTGTATGATTTAAAAGCTTTGCTAATTATGTGTTTTCACTAGGATAAGCTTACTTTTTTCTAGTAGTATCTTTTATAAAATCTTTTAGATATTTTTCAAGAAATTTTAGTGAAAGCTGTGCAAAACTAACCCTATTTGGATCTTACATGATAATTCCAAACTATGAGATTAGAAGCGCGAAGTTAATTAATTTACGAACTTGCACATTAAGTCTTTCTGCTCTTCAAGGCTGATTATGTATTATTTAGTGAAATTGGAAAACCTTTTGCCATAACTCTCAATGAACTCAAAGAATTATCTAAAAATACTTTGTCCCTAAGCTGTCAATAATCTGATGTGGAGTATCTTATTTTTAGTTATTTAAAACTTATTTCTTCTAATTCTTTTCTTTAGATTATAGTATTAGTAATTTCCATCTCTCCTTTTCTTAACCTAATCGAACTTTTCATCAAATATACCTGATAATTCTCGAATAAACTTAAGTATATCGATTTGCTTGATAGATTTCAGACTTGGGAGTATAAACACCCCAGAAGTAGCCCTAAGTATGAAATTTTAAATTTGTCTTTGAAGTAGTTTTTACTCATTTCCTTCATTATTTGTCGTATTCTTTCTTTCAGGTGGAATAAAACTTTTTTATCTATTGAGCTTTAGCTTAGGCTTAGCAGTTTCGTTGGGAACCTGAATAATCACCTTTTGGGTGGAAACATTTTTCTATTTTGAGTTTGATACTTTGAATCCTGATGAAGTATACTCCCTATTCTTATTTCTTTCACTTTGTTTCTTTGAATTCATCATCACAGAAGCTTAAGTCTTCGAGCGCTATTTGGATTAGTGAGTTTTTATTTTTTGCTATTACAAGAGTAATTTAGATTTTTCGAGTTGCTTCTGCAAAGGCTAACCCCTCTTGTGATTGGATAGGTCTGTTGATGTCCTTTTGGGCTGAAACTACACAAGATTAGATACTGAACTGGCTCTTTTTAAAACCCTACTTTTTTCATTTTCTTTTTTATTGGACAACGAACGAGCCTTATTCAATGAAACAGAAAACTTCCTAGCCATTTCCGTACTGGCCTATTATTGCTTATTCTCGCCCATCAGCAACCTCGGTAAACTTATTCTTTCAGTCACAAACTAGTATCTCCACTCATGCTCGCCATTTATGTACGAGATGTAGTTTTTCGATATAATGAGCTTTCCCAAAATAGATAAATCGATTATGTTTAGAAACAGACTTTGAGTCGCTCCTTGTATTAGCTTCTAAGTAGTTGTATATTTACTTCTAAATAGTCGATGACAAAGTGAATCGAGTAGTTTTATACCTCGCTTAGAGATTGCTGATGTTGATTGAGTCTCCAGCATTGCGGCATCAGAAAATACTAAAAAATGTTGACCATCGGTTTAATGCATCTCCATTTGTTGGCATACTTATTGCTAATCACTAAGTAAAGTGTTTCGTCGATAAGGATAATGGATCCTAAATAAAAGAATGAATACCGAAATTCTCAAGGTTGAAAATGGGCGAGGCAGGACCAATAGCTCTAAATAGACCGCATAATACTAAAGCACTTTTCTCCAACTTTTAGGGTAGTCAACATGTTTTTACCTCAAAATATGGTCAAGCTTAACTCTTCTTTACATTACCTTTTAATAACTTTTTGAAATTAATGCTAAGCTTACTTCTTTATTAGTGGCAAAAAGTCTCTTCTTCGTAACTTTTGTTTTTTGCTGAGACTTTGTGTTTATCTTTACAATCTATATAAACCAAGATAATAATAAATGCAATAAATTTGTAGCTTCTGTTCGGAACCCAGTATCTTACACTGCGTAATTCGCTCACTTTATCATAAGCACAATAACTAAGACCTAAACAAGGAACAAAGACTGATTGACTAGCTGATTTAGCTTTAAAGCACAGCCTCACTCATCAAGTACATATCATATAAATAGATATCGCGAAGTTTTACTGATGTGTGATGGGAGGTAGTTTATGAACGAATATATAAGTGGAGATTAAGCCCAAAAAGAATATAAATAGCTTTTGGAGTATTACAAATATCGTGTTTTTGTACCTATTTTTGCGAAATCTCCGGCCAGTGAAAGAGCTCTCAACTATTATTACTAAAAGCTCAAGGTCTACTACAAAAAAATCAAAAGAAAACTGAATATTACTGTCGAACCTTCGTCTAATACTTCCAGTTTCGTGTAATACTCCAACTCATAAGCTAATAGGAGCACAAAATAGGAGTTGCTAAAAGATCTGAAACAAGAATTGGAGATGGACAAGAAAAAAAAGAAGATTTAACCTATCGCGAAGTACAAATCTTAGTCAAAAGCTTTGTAAGAGCTAGTAAGCTATCTTAAGTTTAACAAAAATTTTGACAATATAAAAACTCTGAAAACCTAAGATTGTTTTAATTAGCAAAACATTTTTTAGTAGACACTACAAAAAAAATCCAACTTGAACCTTTATTTCAACTAGGAAGAACTCAAACCTAAGCTGAAGTCAAAACTATTCAAAAAAATAATTGAAGATGCGACCTGCAAAAAGTAAATTCCTGTCTTTTAGATATACAGAGAAAAAAGTAGCACTCAAATGAGATCAAAGTCTATAAAGGTAATCAAAAATTCTGATCAGAAATAAACAGAGAAGAATAGCATTGGTAAAGCATCTTAATTAAACATAAAGTCAAAAGAAAGATACAATCCACAGAGTATTCCCAAGAAAAATTCATCCCTAACAAAAATTACCCAAAACCATTAAACACCCTATAAAAGAAAGGCTATTTCGAATGAAAAGAGCAAAGCTGCGACAATAGAGATATCTAAGAAAAGCCGCAGCAGTAGTCTAGAAAATATGAAACTCAAAAATTTTGATAGCAACTTCAAAACGAAGTAACCACTAATAAAGGTTCAAGTAATGAAATTCCAAAACACCTAACCTTATAAAAGTATTCCAAGTAGTCCTCTGTCTTCTAGAAAACCCTACCGGCCAGGAATTTAAGTAACCAAAATCGACAATATTTTGAGTATCCGAAAGAAAAAGCTTGAGGCTTTAAAATAAAAGGCAAATAAAAAGTGAAATATTTCCATATTGATTAGTATATATTTAGCTTATTCATCATGAATTCTGGAGCTCAGGGGTTTGTGTGAGCTTTCTTTGGTCTTTCTCATTTTAATGCTTTTTGCTGTTGTAAGAATGGAAGGAATGTTTATCTTATCCATTAATCAAGTACGATTGTTATTTTAAACACTATATATAGTATCATCAGACTTGATGTGAGGTCCTAAGGGAAAACTTCTTTGAGTGACGGCTTATAAATGGCTGTGACATAATGTCTTTTATTGAAACTCTCTTATCTTCATTCATGTTGATCATTCCAACCACCAAATTCAAAAAATATTGAGGATACCTTGACTGTGCCAAAGCAATCGCCTAGTTCATGTTTTTTTCGTTGAATCGGATATAAGACTATTTGTAGCAGAGGGTTGAGGGCCTTGCTGTCATGAGCTATAGACAAGTCATTCCTAGTCCAAATATTTCATCGCTTTCTTAAATTGGAGGACTTTATCGCACAAAACCGTGCCGAATTTTCTCCATTTGGGCTGGACTGATAAAACCTTGTTCTCCCTCTAAAATTTTCTAATACGCTGAGACTCCTCCTTTGATGAAGTAGTTATCTAAGAGCTTCCATTCTCCCCGAAAATAGCAAATAAGCTTGGGCTGAATGTCCCCATGGCAATACCTTTGCTGATGTAGAAAAGTCAAAGCAGAGCAAATTGAAAATATGATCTTTTCAATCTAAATTTGCGGCAAAGGCTAATTTTTAGATACTTCTGAAAGTAGGTAATCAAAAGACTCATACTAAATGACGACATGATTGAAGCTCTAGCAGAAAAGGTTGGTACTATCTTCCTATTTTATCAGTCTCTCAACAGTACATATGTATGGAAATTTGAACTGCGATCGTTCTTTAACTATTCCTTCAAGCGACTATAATTCCTCAGGACTCATTTTGATGTTCAACCGTAATTTCCCTCGTCCATCTAAAGCTGCCTGTTGCTATTTTTGTAGCGAAGGACCCATTTAGTTCTTTTCAAAGAATGATAACTATAATATTATGGAAAAAATGAAACAATATTACTATGAACAATGCTGCCATATTTGATTGACAATACTCGCAGAAGTTCTCAATCCAAAGATGGACTAAAGAAACTTATTTTGGTACTTTAATCTATCTATTGCTCGTTTGACATTTTTGACCAATGTTGGTTGACTTGAAGCATTGCAGTATATTTCCTATAAAAATTTGATAAATAAGTCAGAAGACTGAAATAAAATGCTTTACTTTTTGGAAGCATATTGGTCTTTTTTAGAAGCGATCTTGCACAGAATGTAAAAAATTGGCATGGATAATCTTCATTTAACCGCAATATAGATAAATTTAGCTAAAAGATGGGTTTTCCTACGTTTTTAGCATGAAACAAACATTTTCCGTAGAAAAAAACTTTCATTTCACTACTAAATCCAAGATTATCGCACTTCTTCTTTTATTTGTTTGGTATAACATACACCTTGATTAATCGGTGTATGCTTTAAAAGGCTTATTCTTCAACATTTCTAATTTTCTTTTGGCCGTTAACCCAGAAATTATAAAAGCATTCATATCAGGACTTAATAATAGATTTTTAACATTTTCAAGAAAGCAAGCAGATTCGGTAAATATCAACTTCAGATCAACATTCATGAAAATTTTTATTAAGTTTGTTCTCTATAATTTAAATTTAGCTCTAATAAACGACTTCAATGAGTGAATTATCTTCTCATGACGAAATGTAATAAGAAAAACCGAAAAGGGCAACAATCAGCTCCCTGCATGAGAGAGCTCTGAAAAATAGCATTTTCCTGAATAATTAGTTTATAAATCGTAGTTCTTAAAAAGAAATTCACCTTGAACTTTTAATTGTCAACGAAATGGTTCGGATTTTCAGCCTTCTGCAATTGATCATAGTCAACTTTATGGCTGCTGGCATCCTTCCCAGCCAGATTGTCTGTAACATTCAAAACGCACTATAGCAGGAGTTAGTTATTTTAGAAATTGTAGTGGCTTCTTTAACTTCCATAAAATTTCTTTTCCTTTTATACCTATTGTTTGCAAAAAACCACTAAAAGTTACTTTACAAGCTAACGGTCAGAGTTATATTCTCTACCAGATTACTTTATACTCTGGTTGTTCCTGCTTATAGCTTGAGGTTTGGGAACTAATGGTATAAAGACATTCTATTCGGGGCAATGGCTCTTCTTATATTAATCTAGCGTCTAATTTTCAGTAACTTTGTTCACAGAAATAACGCTGATTACTCTTGCGAGATGAAGAATAGTGTCTTTCTATGTATTACGAGCATTTTAAGCGTCGGGCTCAACGCGCATTACATTACTTAAAAACGGAGGTTATTCCACTATTTTATAGCCATCCTTGGTTGGGTATATTTATTCTGGTACTTAAAAATCGGGCACTTCAATTATCTTGACAGCCTATTCCAAAAAACCCACTTTTTACTATCTTCTGGTTACTTTTCCTTGATCGTAGTGTTGACAGCTTCTTTAGCGAGTGACCAGTAAACTACCACTGTGGCTTTAACCATATGTATCATAATAACTTTCATCGTGATTACTGCCTTTTTCAAGTTCATTGAACCCTAATACATTAAAGCAAATAACATCAATGTCTAAGAACTCAAAAGTTTTGAGCTCAAGCTTTTAAAAATTGGAAAAAGCGAATCTATATTCTAAACATTTTAGCAAGGATTTATTAGTATTCATTAACAACAAATTTGCTCGAATGAGAAATGCTACACCATATCCAAATAAGTTTATGACTCCTAAAATCATGTGTCTTTTTCTTATGAAAAAAAGTCTTAAGCTGTTGAGCTTAGATTAAAACTGATCATTAAGTGCTTTTATGAATCTTCTTTGAAGGAGAATCCTTAAAACAAAAAAGTCATTCTTGACTACCTTTAGTTTACTTATAATGAGCTTAAAAACTAATGGACTCTGTTCAAATTATACAAGATGCTGAATAACCTTGCACTCAACTTTTTTGAAAGAATGAGAATGGAGATGATATTCTTACTGATGAAAGTTTAAAAGTAGGCTTTGAATCGTCGAATATATAAATCTAAGATGGAGATTTAGAATATACTCAGAGCTGAAGACACCTTTATGCATATTCTTAGCCTCATACAACAATATTTCTTGAGGAGAAGGGGGATTGTAGATTATCTTAGAAATGTACACACTATAGAGGTTTAAAGGCTCAAGAAAGACGCAGTTTAATCCTTTTAGATTCTACAAAAAATCAACAAGAAATGGAAGGGTTTAAAAATACACTAACGAATCAATAAAAAATGGGAATATTTTCAAATTATTTGCTCTCTGTTTCTCAGCAACAAAATTCTATCAAAGAAGATGATAGATAAATTATAAATACACGAAAATGACAAAGGATCTGAAGACAGGCCAATCTTTCTTACCAAAAACGAAAACTTATAAAATGAAAATACTTTGTTCCATTTCCAGTCTTTTTATATTCATGCAACCAACGAAAAAGAAGATATTATCATAAAAAGAATCAGCAAAAATGCTGAAAAGTTCCTTCAATATTAGTAGAATGAACTGATAGGCTCAAAAATAGAGAGATTGATGATCCAAGAGCTGAAAGAAGTTCACTATTCTAAGCTCAAACAGTGGTTCTAAAAGGGACTCAACACCAATTAATATACATATAACATCAAATTCGCCAAACTTGTTGACAAGTTGGGAGCTTAAACGGACGTGCTTAAATATTTCAAGATTCTGCTTACAGAAAAAGGTGAAATGGACTACATTTGCCTCATAAAGATCAATACTGAATAGCACACAGTAGCTCTGAGGAACTCCTAAAAGGACCTCAAAAAAGTCTTCTAGTTTTCTTCCTTTTTGAACGATTTCAACTAAATCTAACCAGACAGATTGGCCATTTTTTCGCAAGACAGTATAAAATCGGTAGCCAAACCAATCATGCAAAACTATATATCCGTATACAGAAAAAACTAGCTCAACATTTTCCTCAAAAATTAGAACTTCATACATATCGTCTAATAGTTTTAAAGTCTCTCACCAGTAAAAAGACTCAGTCGTCTCTTTTTCATGATTGTCGCAATTTTTATGGTTTCTACAGCGCAGTACACAAATAATGAGCTCATATCCACAACACAGTATAGTTCGAACTATCTCAACTGCATGACAGCTTATAGACTTCCCATTTTGCTTGATATCAACTACATGAAAACCATCATTAATATGGGGAACCAAACAACTATAAAAGCACAAATTAAAAGCCAGACTGCGCAGTTTGCAAGTCTTGTCAGTAATGCTAGCATTCTAAGCACAATTTATGATGCAAATTTAAACATGTAGCGTCTCTTTGCTCCTATTCCTGCAGACGAAGTTAATAGAAACTTAAGCTACGATCAAATCGACCTCTTT
>Ga0316217_10003567_pt1 | contig 17573 bp, 14 predicted proteins | sample 1anoAmetaG_FD_203633 | JGI IMG/M metagenome (GOLD analysis project Ga0316217, IMG submission 203633) | Freshwater microbial communities from Trout Bog Lake, Wisconsin, USA - 1anoA | ecosystem: Environmental > Aquatic > Freshwater > Lake > Hypolimnion/Profundal zone | place: USA: Wisconsin...
GTCTCGGCAAAGCGCCGCCATCTGAAAAAGAGAAGTTTGCGGCGCTCTACCGAGCCGCCGCTACGACGGCTGCGCCCCGCCCGGGCGGCGTCCCCGCCAATCCAATAATCCCCCCACCCGCCTCCTGCACGCTTGCGTTCACTTCCCGGCAAATTAAACTGCACCCCCGATGTTGAATTTGTCCGGTCTCGACCGGCTGCCGCGCTATATGTTCCCGTAGTTCACGATGGCTTTTCGATTTCCGGCTCGCCGCGCGCACCGTGCCAAAAGCGCAGGACATAAACCGCGTTTTGTTCCGGGAAGATTTCGTAAATGATCCGATAGGGACGATGGACGATTTCCCGAACCGAAGGTTCGGAAATTTCCGGGACAACACGCCCGCGTTCCGGCAGTTCGCCCAGCGTCAAAGCACGGTCAATCAATTCATTTCCGAAAGACCTTGCGCGTTGCGGATTGTTCCGCGCAATGAAAGAGACAATTTCGCGCAAATCGTCCTGCGACTGCGGAGTGAGAATTACTTTGAAGCCCATGAGTCAACCAGTTTCCGCGCGTCCTCAGCGGGAATCCCCTCCCCCCGGCGTGCCTGGTCGCGCGCCGCCTGAATGCCGGCCAGTAATTCGATCGCGCGCGCAATGTCCGCCAGCGGGGCGTCCTCCGGCAGCTTGTTGACCAGTTCAATAACCAATTCTCGACTGCTCATGGCGGAAATATCGGTGTTCCCGGCATAAAATGCAAAGATGAAGTGAACAAGATGAAGTGAACAACGCCGCCGCGACTCGGCAGAGCGTCGCAAACTTGTTTTTTTAGATGGCGGCGCTCTGCCGAGACGCCGCTACGACGGCTGCGCCCCGCCCGGGCGGCGTCCCCGCACCAATCCCCCAATCCATCAATCCAATAATCCCCCCTCCCGCCCCTGCGCGCTTGCGTTCGCTTCCCGGCAAATTAAACTGCGCCCCCGATGTTGAATTTGTCCAGTCTCAACCCGCAGCAGCGCCAGGCCGTCGAAACCATTCGCGGCCCGGTGCTGATCCTGGCCGGGGCGGGCACGGGCAAAACCCGCGTCATCACCTACCGCATCGCCCACATGGTGGAAAAGGGGATTGCGCCAGGCACCATTCTCGGCGTGACCTTCACCAACAAGGCCGCCCGCGAAATGCAGGAGCGCGTCCGCAAGCTGCTGCCCAAAGGACGGAGAACGGAGGAGGGCGGACGGCAGGAAGCAAAAGACAATCGCCCGACCATCTGCACCTTCCATTCCCTCTGCGTGAGAATCCTGCGGCAACACATTGAGAAGCTCGGTTACAAAAAGAACTTCGTCATCTACGACCAATCCGAGCAGCTTTCGGCGGTGAAAAAAATTCTTTCGGGCATCAACACCAAGGGCGAGAAGGCCGACCCCGGTGCGGTGCTGGGGGTGTTGAGCAAATTCAAGAACGGCGGGGAAAACTCGGCGATCTTTGGCGATCCGAACATCCGCGCCCTCGCCCATCACGTGGCCAAGCGATACGAAACCGCGCTGCACGCTTGCAACGCGGTGGATTTTGACGATTTGATCCTGCTCACCCTCCGTTTGTTCCGCGAACATCCCGAGGCGCTGGAGGCTTGCCGCGCCAAATACCGCTACGTCATGGTGGACGAGTATCAGGACACCAACGCGGCCCAGTTCGAGCTGGTCCATTCACTCACCAAAGAGCATCGCAATTTCTGCGTGGTGGGGGACGATGACCAGAGCATTTACGGCTGGCGCGGCGCGGAGGTCGCCAATCTGCTGAACCTGGAGAAGCATTTTCCCGAGGTCAAAATCGTCAAGCTGGAACAAAATTACCGCAGCACCACGACCATTCTCAACGCCGCCAACGCCATCATCAAACACAACGTCCGGCGTCGCGGCAAAACCCTCTGGTCCGGCAAGGGCGCCGGCGCCAAGATCCAGTTGCAGACCTATAACAGCGATGAGGACGAGGCGCGCGAAGTGGTGGGGCAGATCGAGTTCAAGCGGCTCGCGCACCGCATCCCGTGGCAGGATTGCGCAATCTTGTTCCGCACCAACCAGCAGTCGCGTCCGCTCGAAACCGCGCTGCGCACCGCCGGGGTGCGCTATCATCTGATCGGCGGCCAGAGTTTTTTCGACCGGCGCGAAATCAAGGATTTCCTCGCGTATCTCAAGATGTTCCTGAACCCGCACGACGACATCAGCCTGCTGCGCATCGCCAACGTGCCCGCGCGCGGCTTGAGCGACTTGACCATGGAACGCCTGCTTGGCGCCAGCCACGAGCGAAAATGCTCCGTGTTCACCGCCATGAAAAACCCGCTGGTGACGATTTCCTTCCAAAAGGGCACGCGGGAGAGCATTGAGGCATTCGTGGCCTTTGTGGAGCGGGTGCGCGGGCAATTGGCGGGCCGGCCTCCGGCACGGCTCGAGGATGAACAGAATACCGACGCGCCGGGCCCGGAGGCCGGCGCTCCATTGCTCCTCCGCACCTGGGCCGGGAATTTTCTGGACGAAACCGGCTACTTTGCCGAGTTGAAACGCCTGGACAAAGATCCGGAAGTCGCCGAGGCCCGCATCCGCAGTTTGCGGGAATTGATGACCAGCATGGACGGCGTCGGCAACGCACCCGGCGAGCGGCTGCAAAATTTCCTGGAAAACATCACGCTCGACAGCGACCGCGAAGAAGAAAAGGAAAACACCAGCGACGCCGTGACGCTCATCACCATGCACTCCTGCAAGGGACTCGAATTTCCGCACGTGTTCATCGTGGGGCTGGAGGACGGACTGCTGCCCCATGCGCGCTCCAAGGTGGAAGGCACGCTGGATGAGGAGCGGCGGCTGTTTTACGTGGCGGTCACCCGCGCCATGCAGACGCTGGCCATCAGCCATTGCGGCGGCCGGAAGAAATACGGACAGGTGCTGCCGTGCCAGCCCTCGCCGTTCCTCAAGGAACTGCCGGAGGAACTCGTCGAACATGCCGACGCCAAATCCAAGACGCCCGTGACGCAGGAATCGGGCAAGGATCTGTTCGCGGCCATGCGCGCGGCGATTTCCTGATTCACTTCAACTCAGTGCGCCCGGACACATCGGAAGCCGGTGCCGAAATAGGGAGTGCTAGGTGCGGCAACCCCCAACTCCTGATCGCGGTCGGCGCAACGGGCGGCGGAGGCGTAAGCACTCCAATAACCGCCCCGCAGAGTGCGGTTGCCGTTGCTGCTGGAGGCCGGCCCGCGTGGATCTGTGCCGCCGGCATAGGGCGTCCCATACCAATCCCAGCACCATTCACAGACATTTCCCGCCATGTCGTACAGGCCATAGCCATTCGGCGCAAAATAGCCCACGGGGTTGGTGAAAGGTGTTGCGTCTATATTGCCATTCGGCACGAAAAGGTTGTTATACTCATCCGGTCCAAAATCATAAAAGTAATCCTCTTTGTCGCCGTAATAATTGGCCTGGCTTTCGCGGATCGTGTTTCCCCAAGGAAATCGCTGGTTGCTTAAACCGCCCCGCGCGGCTTTCTCCCATTCGGCTTCCGTCGGCAATCGGAACCCATTGGTCGCCCAATTGGCATAGACGGCGTCAATCTGTCCGTTCGTGTACACCTGCGTCATTCCGGCATCGGTATAATATACCGGCGTCAGGCCCGCCTGCTGCGAACGGGCGTTGCACCACTTCACCGCATCATACCAGTTTACCGACTGCACCGGTTGCACCGGCTGATTCTGCGACTGAGCCGAACCACCGTTCATGGCATAACCGTTGGTGGCGGCCCAATTATAGACCGACTCCCACAGGCTGTAGCTCACCAGATTCGTGTCCAGGTAAAATTGCGATACCGTCACCGTCACGGGGGCGGCGTCGCCGTTGATATTGGTGTCCGTCACGTCTCCCATCGTGAAGGCGCCGGCGGGAATCAGCGCCATGCCTGGAAAGCCGGAGGCGGAAGTGGTGTTGGTGTTCAGCCACAACCGGAAAAACCGGGTGGCCGAGTTGTTGGTATAGGTGACGTAGTTGGTGCCATTGAGGGGCACCGTCAGGGGATTGGTAACGGTCAGCCAGTTGGTCGCGGACATGGTGGACAGGCTGACGATGCTTTGCAGCACGTAATTTGTGGCGGCAGTTGGCCAGGAGACGACGACCTTGCTGCCGGCCGGGGCAATGGCCAGCTTGTAACCGGCGGCGGTGGCGAGCGCGGGCAGGCTGCCGGCGCACAACGCCAGCAGGATCAAAAAACGACGACAAACAGTTCGCATAGATTAACGGCGTCGCACCATGACCATTGCTGACGCGAGTTGCTGCCGGTTATTTTCGCCGTGACCGGGGGGAAATGCAAATTCAATTTCGTTTCATCAAGAACGGGCTGTCCGCCGCGTTCGGCGCTTGCAGCGTGTCCCGCAGTTGGTGGCCGGTGTAATGCACAAACACATCGTCCAGCGTCGTGCTCTGCACGGAAAGCGACGCGATGCTTACGTTCGCGCCGCGCGCGGCCTCCAGCAGTTCCACCGTCGTGCGCGGACCGTTGTTGGACAAGATGCGAAAGATGTTGTCCTCGTTTTTCACCTCGGTCACGTCAGACAGCCGCTGCAACGTGCCGGCCCAGTCGCCCGGCGCCCCGGAAAAGCTGACTTCCAGGATGTTTTTGCCGGGAATCGAGGCCTTCAACTTCAGCGGGGAATCCAGCGCCGCGAGTTTGCCGTGGTCAATGATGGCGATCCGGTCGCACAACTTGTCCGCCTCGTCCATGTAACGGATGTTCCGGGCTCGTTTATTCATAACTTGATGATACACAGTTAGATACGCGTTTTTTACTGCCATTATGTAGCCACTAATATAATGCATTTAGTGCTTGCATTATGGTAATAGTATTGATATAGTGTGCTCACTATGTATCTCGACCGCTCCAAAATCACGGTCAAGGGCAAGACCTATCATCGCGTCCTGCTCCGCCAGTCCTTCCGGCAGGAGGGCAAAGTCAAACACCGCACCATCGCCAATCTTTCCGCCTGCTCCGAGGCGGAAATCCAAGCCATGGCCTTGGCTTTCAAACATAAAAAAGATCTCGCCGCGCTCCAATCCTCCCCTAGCCCGCTGCACCTCCGCCAAGGCCTTAGCTTCGGCGCCGTCTGGGTGCTGCACCAACTCGCGCAGGGCACCGGCCTGGTGGCGGCCTTGGGATCCGACCGCCAAGGCACCCTGGCCTTGTGGCAAGTCCTCGCGCGTGCCCTGGACCAAGGCTCCCGCCTCAGCGCCGTCCGGCTGGCGGGTTCCCATGCCGCCTGTGACATCCTAAGGCTGGAATCATTCAACGAAGACCAGCTGTATCCCAACTTGGCCTGGCTGGCGGAAAACCAAGTCGCGATCGAACAGCGGCTCTTTAAACAGTTGCATCCCACCGGCTGTCCAGAGCTGTTCCTTTACGATGTCACCAGCAGCTATTTGGAAGGCGACCATAACGCCTTGGCGGCCTGGGGTTACAACCGCGACGGCAAGCCGGGCAAAAAGCAAATCGTCATCGGCCTGCTCTGCGACGGGCAGGGGCGGCCCTTGTCCATTGAGGTGTTTGCGGGCAACACCGGCGACCCCAAGACCGTGGGCGCGCAAATTCGCAAGGCCGTCGAGCGTTTTGGCGGTCAGGCGGTCACCTTTGTGGGCGACCGCGGCATGATCAAAGGACCGCAGATCAAGGAACTGGGACAGGAGCATTTTCACTATATTACCGCCATCTCCAAACCCCAGATCGAAGCGTTGCTCGCCCAGAAGGTGTTTGCGATGGAACTGTTTGACCAGGAGCTCTCCGAGGTGGCCAGCCTCCCGGACAAAGTGCGCTACATTTTGCGGCGCAATCCCCAGCGGGCGGCGGAAATGGCAGGCTGCCGCCAGAGCAAGCGGATCGTGCTGGAGCAACTCGTGGAAACCCAAAACGCCCGGTTGCACCAGAAGCCCAAAACCCAAGTCAAGGCGGCGCTCAAAGCCGTGCGCGCCCGGGCCGCCCAACTCAAGCTAGACCGTTGGTGGAGCGTCCAGGCCAAAGCCCGTCACCTAGTCGTGACGGTCGATGAAGCCGTCCTGTCCGAGGTCAGAAAGCTCGATGGCTGTTACGTCATCAAAACCGATTTGCTGGCCGATTGGGCGACGGCGCAGGTGGTGCATGACCGCTATAAGGATTTGACCCTGGTGGAACAGAATTTTCGCACGAGTAAAACCGTCGAACTAGAACTGCGACCGATTCATGTACGACGCGAAAACAGCACCCGCGCTCATGTGCTGGTGGTGATGCTGGCCCATCGCCTGATTCGGGAACTGCAACACGCTTGGGCCGGAGAGAATCTGACGGTGGCGGAAGGCCTCAAGCAATTAAGCAGCTTGTGCGTCACCGAAGTTCTGGTCAACGGCACCGTGAAAGATCAGTTGCTGCCCGAACCCCGCGCCCAAATAAAGAAACTCCTGGAGTTGCTCAAAATAGAACTGCCCAAGAAACTCCACTACACAGGCAGAATCGTGCCCACTAAGAAGCACCTCAAACAATCCAGGATAACCCGTTGCAAATGAGAAGGTTGCATCCAAAATCCTCATCTAGCAGTTCAGGAACTTCCGATAAAATGCGCTCCATTCTGACCGCCCTCGGCATCATCATCGGCGTCGCCTCGGTCGTTGCCATGGTCGCCGTCGGCAATGGCGCGCAGGACCGCATTACCGGCCAGGTCGCCGCGCTCGGCCAGAATCTCCTCTCAATTTTCGCCGGCTCCCGCCGCACGGGCGGCGTCCAATCCGGCCTCGGCAGCGCCAGCGCGCTCACCCTTGCCGATGCCGACGCCGTCGGCCGCGAAGTCACCGATGTCGTCGCCCTCAGCCCCGAGGTCTCCTCGACCGCACAGGCCATCGCCGGCGGCCGCAACTGGTCCACCACCATTGCCGGCGAATCCCCTGATTACCTGAAAATCCGGGACTGGAAACTCGCTGCCGGCTCCATGTTTTCCTCCCGGGAAGTTCACAGCGCCGCCAAAGTCGCCGTGATCGGCTCCAAGACCGCCAATGAACTTTTTGGCCCCCTCAACCCCGTCGGCCAGACCGTCCGCATCTCCAATATCCCCTTTGTCATCATCGGCCTCCTGGAGAGCAAGGGCGCCGGCATGGGCGGCCAAAACCAGGACGACCGCATCATCGTTCCCTTCACCACTGCCATGAAGCGCATCACCGGCGATAAATACCTGCGGTCCATCAACGTCCAAATCAGCGCCGCCGACCGCATGGAAATCGCCCAGCAACAAATCACCAGCCTCCTGCGCCAGCGCCATCGCCTCACGCCCGGCCGCGACGACGATTTCAACATTTTCAACCAGAAGGAAATCGCCGACACCGTCAATTCCATCTCCAAGATCATTACTCTGTTGCTGGGGTCCATCGCCGGCATCTCGCTCTTTGTCGGCGGCATCGGCATTATGAATATCATGCTCGTGAGCGTCACTGAACGCACCCGGGAAATCGGCATCCGCATTGCCGTGGGCGCCCAACCCGCCGATATCCGCCTGCAATTTTTAATCGAAGCCATCACTTTGAGCCTGCTGGGCGGATTGATCGGGGTGCTGACTGGTGTGGGTAGTTCGCAACTGGTCGGCGTATTCGCAGGATTCAAGGCGGTCGTTTCCGTTGGCTCCATCTTGCTCGCCTTTGGGGTCAGCTCGGTCATCGGCGTGTTTTTTGGATTCTATCCCGCCCACAAAGCCGCGGCCCTAAATCCGATTGAGGCACTGCGATATGAATAGGCAGAGCGCGCAGCCAGGCCAGCGCACTGAAAGTTGAGAGCCTGGAGGCTGCCCGCCGACGCTGCCCGGATTCATCTCGGTGGAAGCGGGAGGTGAGCTGGCTGCAGTATTTCGGGCAGATGAAACGGATGCGCGGCATGGTGTGGCGTCCGTTGCGGCAGCCGTGGTTATGGGAGTTTGCCCTCGTCTGGCGGCGCGAAAAAATTTCCCGCCCGGCGGAGGAGTTTATCGCCTTGGCCGCGAAACAGCTTGCCCCGCCCGCCGAAAGTCAACGCGTGCCGATTTGACCGCGACTGGCAAAGCCGGGTAAAATGGCGCGTGATTTTCTTTTCCTAACGAGCCATGTGGTTCAGATTGCGACCGGACATTCGCTATGCCGATATCGGCTACGGGCTGGTGCGCTGTCTCCTGCCGGGCCGGCGCGAGCGCGCACTGGCGGAGCTTGCCCGTCTGTGGACCGGGCCGGAGCACACGTTCGCGTGTCTGTCCGTGCGCACCGGGTTCAGCGTGTTGCTTGAGGCCCTGGCGCTGCCGGCGGGCAGCGAGGTGGTGATGACCGGACTGAATATTCCCGACATGATCGAAATCGTTCGCCGGCACGGTTTGACGCCGGTGCCGCTGGATATTTCGCTGGCGACGCTGGCCCCCCGGCCGGAAGATTTGGAACGGGTTTTGACGCCCCGCACCAAGGTGGTGCTGATCGCCCATTTGTTTGGCGCCATCATTGACGTTGAACCTCTGCTTCCAGTATTGCAGGGGAGACAGATCCGGCTGCTGGAGGATTGCGCGCCGGCCTTCGCTGGCTGCCACGGTTACCAGGGACATCCACAGTCGGACGCCGCAATGTTCAGCTTTGGCCCCATCAAGAGTTGCACGGCGCTGGGCGGAGCCTTGCTGCGGGTGCGCGATCCCGAATTGCGCCAGCGGATGGCAGCCATCGAACGCGGGTTTCCGGTGCAGGAACGCCGCGCGTTCTTTTTTCGCTTAGGCAAATACGCCGGCCTGAAACTGGCGACCAGCAAGCCGGTTTGGGGCGGCATTGTGAAATTCTGCCAGTGGCGCGGGATTGCTTACGATGAAAAGATCAATGCCGCCGGCCGGGGCTTCGCCGGCGCCGGGGATCTGCTGGCCAAAATCCGGCGGCGTCCCTCGGCCCCTCTGCTCTGGCTGTTGCGCCGCCGATTGCGCCGCTTCGATGGGCTGGCTTTTGAGCGCCGCCGCCGCAACGGCGCGCAATTGGCGAACTTGCTTGCGGGGAAAGTGCCCTTGCCGGGCGCGGCAGCGCTGGGTTTTTCGTTCTGGGTGTTTCCCCTCTTGCATTCGCAACGCGGTGGGTTGATTGAGGCTTTGCGCGCCAGCGGGTTCGACGCGGCCCGCCACGACTCGCTGCACGTCGTGCCGCTGGCTCCGCCGCCGGTGACTGGAGGCAATCAGCAGGCGCAACAAATCCGGGAGCAACTCATGTTCGTGCCAGTGGGAAGCGACCTGCCGGAAAGGGAGATCAGGCGCTTGGCGGAATGCCTGCTAGCTTCGATTAGGCAGCCTGGTCAACCTCTCTCTTAAAGACCGCTAAAGCCTCTTGCAATGCCTTGACCACTCGCCGACGCTTCGGCTCCTCGCGAAGAAAGAGTGGCAGCCGCTCGAACCAACGCTCGCACTCCCCATGGTCGTAACCGCATAAATCTCGGCTCGAACTGGGCATGATTTTCCGGTTATAAAAATCAAAACAGGCCTCAAGCTGTTCAAAGCTCTGAAACGTAAATGTAAATGCGCAAACGCGAACCAAAAGGACTCTATGTATTTGAAGCGATGCGGTTCTCCAGCGGTGGTCATCAGGAATGCCTGGAACCGGCCGCATCGGGTTGCCGTGCTTCCTTGGATCAAAAACCTCTGACCAAATCTTTGCCATACGCGATTGCTGACTAACGAACTAGGCCACTCTTGGCCAAAAAACATGAACGCAGCGATGAACTGACTGCGCCAACCGGCGTTGGCTCTGCGAACTTGGCTCCGGAAGCTCAACCGGCGAAATCATGGCTGTCCTACCACAAGATCTCCAGCATGTGGGGTCAACAACAGCATGATGAACAAAATCACCAGCCAGCACCCTAAACTTGCAAGGCCGAGAATCCACCACGGCCAAGGCTTTGCACTCTTCCGTGTAAATGTTCCGACCAACAAAGTCACAATCAAACCGGCGAAGCCAACAACAAACAAGACCGTGACATGGTATTTGCTCCAAGGTTCGACATAATTTTAGAACGCCCACGACACCATGGCCAAAAAGACCACAAGGTTGGCTATGAGCGCGCGGATATATGAATTTACTATCGGCATGGCACATAATATGACCTAACAAACGGACGGCCTGTTTGCAATCAATCCCGTTTCATATGATGACTGCGGAATATTGTCAATCGCCGCTTTGCGGCTGGCGTAGTCTCAAAGCTTCACCCATTTTCCCTTGGCCGAGGATTCCTCAACGGCCGTCAGCACCCGCTGGTTTTTCAATCCGTCTTCGAACGTCGGCTGCACCGGCTTGCCCTCGGCGCAGGCATTGACAAAATCCGCCACGACATGAACAAACGTGTGTTCATAGCCCAGGCCGTGGCCCGGCGGCCACCAGTTGGCCACGTACGGCTGCACGCCGTCGCGCTGCGTCACTAGAATGTCGCGGAAACCCTGCCGGTCCTTCGGATCGTCGCCGTTGTAAAATTTCAGCCGGTTCATATCCTCGAAATCGAAATAAATCGAACCTTTGGCGCCGTTGATTTCCAGCTCGATATGGTTGCGCCGGCCCAGCGCGTAACGGGTGGCCTCGAGATTCGCCATCACGCCGCCTGCCATCCAGCCGATGAACGCCGCCGAATCAGGCGCGGTGACCTGCCCCAGCTTGCGCGTGCCCTGCGCCAGCAAATCCGCGCGCGGCCGTTCCGGGATGAACGTGTGGACCACCCCGCACACGTCCGTGAATTCGCCGACGAGGTATCGCGCCAGGTCAATGATGTGCGAATTGATGTCGCTATGGACGCCGCTGCCGCTGGTTTCCTTTTCCAACCGCCAGTCCAGCGGAAATTCCGGGTCCGCCAGCCGATCCTGCGCGTACCGCGCCCGGAAATGATAAATCCGGCCCAGCGCGCCCTCGCCGATCATGCGTTTGGCCAGCGCGATGGCCGGAATGCGCCGGTAGTTATGGCAAACCATGTGAACGGTCCGCGCCCTTTTCGCGGCGGCCAAAATGGCTTCGCATTCCTTCAAGTCCCGGCCCATCGGCTTTTCACACAGGACATGTTTCCCGTTTTTGAGCGCGGCCAACGCGATTTCCGCGTGGGTGAACGTCGGCGTCGCAATGTCCACGATGTCAATCAGCGGCGACTCGACGACTTCGCGCCAGTCGGTGGCGCAAAACTGCCAGCCCAGTTGCGCCCGCGCCGTCTGCACGGCGGCGGCATCGCGGCCACAAAGGGTGTGGAGTTCGACTTTGGCCTTGAGCGGGAAAAAGATTGGCGCCTGGCGCCACGCATTGGAATGTGCGCGCCCCATGAATTTGTAACCGATCAATCCGACCCGGAATGTTTTGGCCATAAAAGTTGGGGTTGAACTCAACCCGGCTGGCTTTATAGTAGGCCGCGACAATCAAGTCAATGACATGAATTATACCACTGGGGAAATCGCCCGGCAGCTCGACGGCGAAGTACACGGCGACGAAACCGCCGTGCTGACCGGTTTTGCCACGACGGACGCCGCCAAAACCGGCGACCTGACCTTTGCCGAAACCGCGGATTATTTCGCCGCCGCCGAGCAGAGCGCCGCCACCGCCATCCTTGCGGGCAGGGAATTTTCGTCGGCGCGCAAAATCATCATCCGGGTGGCCAATCCGCGCGTGGCCTTTGCCCGGGCGATGGGCGTGTTTTTCCCGGAACCGGCCTTTGCGCCGGGCATTCATCCCTCCGCCGTCATTGCCGCCAGCGCGCAGATTGACTCCACGGCCCACCTCGGGCCGCACTGCACGGTGGGCGAACGCGTGCGGCTCGGCGCCCACTGCGTATTGCAAGCCGGCGCCTATGTGGGCGACGATTGCGTGCTGGGCGAAGGCACGAACCTGTTTCCCAACGTGACCATTTATGCGCGCTCCCAAATCGGACGGCGCGTGCGCATCCACGCCAGCACCGTGATTGGCGCGGATGGATTTGGTTATGTTTTTGACGCGGGCATTCAGCGCAAAGTGCCCCAAATCGGCAACGTGATCATTGGCGACGACGTGGAAATCGGCTCCAACTCATCCGTGGATCGCGGCGCGCTGGGCTCCACGGTCATCGGCCAGGGCACGAAAATTGATAATCTGGTGCAGGTGGGGCACAATGTCACGATCGGCGAGCATTGCATTCTTTGCTCGCAGGTGGGCGTTTCGGGCAGCGTGAAGCTGGGGAATTTCTGTGTGCTCGCCGGGCAGGCGGGCATCGCCGGCCACTTGAAAATTGGCCATCGCGTGACCATTGCCTCCAAATCCGGGGTCATGCATGACATCCCGGATGGGGAAACGTGGCTGGGCATCCCGGCGCAGCCGGATCGGCAGGCCAAGCGAGTGATCCTGGCCCTCCAGCGCCTGCCTGATTTGCTGAAAAAAGTCGCCGCGTGGGAGCGAAAATTCGCCGGCGACTAAACCTGGGAGCGCAAGCGGCATGCCCGCGAGTTGTGGCGTCAGGCATCCTTGCCTGACGTAGAGGGCGGCATCCCTGCCGCCCGGAACCGGCGTGAGGAGTTTTGGCGCGTGAGGGTATTCCAACGCGTCTTGGTTTGCGTGAGGTTTTTTTCCGCCGGGCTGGGAAGCCCGGCTCCACGGCCGGCAAGGATGCCTGCCGCCACAACGTAGCGTCAGGCATCCTTGCCTGACGTGGCGAATTCTGGCAGCGGGGCGGGGACAGCTTGTCCCCGAGGTTGACGGACCAAAACTGAATTCAGGGACAGGAGCGATTACCCAGCGTAGGCCGATGGCATCGGCCAACGCTGGGCTGAATGAGCTTCATCCCTTCAGGAAACCAATTCTTGCCCCGCTGGCGGTTGAAATTTAACCTTCGCCCATGAACGTTTTTGCAACGCTGGCCCGTTCCGCCCGCCAATGGCCCGACCGCACGGCCATCATTGATGCCGGTGGTCCGCTGGACTACCAGTCGCTCTGGCGCGAAGTCGAGGCGCTGCGCCTCCAGCTCGACCGGCTGGGTGTGGGCGCGGGGCAAGGCATCGGCGTGCGTGCGCGCAATGGCCGCGCCTTCGTCATTGGCGCGCTAGCCGCGCTGGGTTGCGGCGCGGTCATCATGCCGATTCATCATCAGATGAAACCGGATGAAGTGTCCGACCTGCTGGCCCAGGCGCCCTTATGCGCGATCCTCGACGACGGCAGCGGCCCGGCGGCAGCGGGCAAAACCGTTCCCTTGGAAAACCCGGGCGGCAACGGCTTGCGCTTCACGCGGCTCGACAATGCCCAGCCGCCGCTCGCGCCGGGCATGGCGGACGCGGCGTTTGTGCGCTTCACCTCCGGCACCACCGGCGCCGCCAAGGGCGTGGTTCTCACCCATCGCGACGTGCTGGAGCGCACACGCGCCGCCAATTCCGGACTGGGCCTGACCGGCGCGGATAAAATCCTCTGGGTGTTGCCCATGGCTTACCATTTTTATGTGTCCATCATCCTCTATCTGGAGGTGGGCGCCACGGTCATTGTCAGCGCCGACTATCTGGCGGGCAGCCTCCTGGAAACCGCCGCAAAACATCAGGCCACCTTTCTATATATCACCCCCATGCACGTCCGCATGATGAACAGCGATCAATCCGGCCGCGGGTTGCCGCCCTCGCTCCAGCGCGTGATGTCGGTCTCCGCCAAACTGCATCCCCAATCGGCCCTGGATTTTCTCGCCAAGTATCGGGTGCCCGTCGCCCAAGGTTATGGCATCATTGAAGTGGGCCTGCCCATTCAAAATATCGCGGAAGCCGTCGAACATCCCGAGGCCATCGGCCGACCGGTGGCAGGCTTTGCCGCAAAAATCGTGGATGAAACCGTGAACCCGCTGCCCGACGGCCAGACGGGCCAGCTCGCCGTGCGCGGCCCCGGCATGTTCTCCGGCTATCTCAATCCGCCGCGCGCGCGCGCCGAGGTGCTGCACGACGGCTGGTTTCTCACCGGCGACCTCGCGCATCGCGACCCCGGCGGGCGCATCGTGCTGGATGGGCGGACCACTTCCGTGATTCACGTCGCCGGCCACAAGGTGTTTCCTGAAGAAGTCGCGGCGGTGCTGGATCACCATCCGGCGGTGCTGCGTTCCCGCGTCTCCGCCCGGCCGCATCCGCAAATGGGCGAGGCCATCCACGCCGACGTGCAATTGCGCCCCGGTCAGGCGGTCACCACCGTCGAGGACATCCTCGCCTTTTGCCGCCGCCGGCTATCCAGCCAGAAAGTGCCGGCCTCACTTGAGTTCGTCGCCGAAATCAGCACCACCACCAGCGGCAAAGTCCGGCATGGGTGAAAGTGGCACGGGCGTTTCGCCCGTGAGTTTCTGCTTCAGAAAACGCCCGCGATTCTGAAACTCACGGGCGAGACGCCCGTGCCACTATGCCCAGCGCGCCAGTTGCCGCAGCGCTTCGGCCAGGTTTTGGCAGGTAATGGTCCGGGGGTGACGCGGATAATGGAAAATCGCAAGGATGTTCAAGCCGATGTCCTTGGCCGGGTCCGGAATCACGCGCACGATCAGATTCACGCCATGTTGGTCAATCAAATCCATCGCCCGGCCCAATTCTGTCATGCACTCGGGTTCCATGAATTCCACCTCGCTCAAATCCGCCAGCAGCCGGAAACCGGACGGCAAATCGGCCACCACGACTTTGAGTTCGTCGTAGGCGGCGGCCAATTCCGCCGGGGTGACCCGCTGGACGTAATGCAAATAAAGCAGCCGTTGAGGCTGGTTCGAGGTGATCAAAAACATGGGGAGAAACTAACCTGTCGGGGGACGAATCGCAATTTATGAAGGTAAAGAAACATTCAACATTCAACATTCAATGCCCAATGTCCAACGCGCCGGAGCTGAGTCCGGTGCTGCGACTACTTCGAGATTGGGCGTTGAAGGTTGAATGTCGAATGTTTTTTCCTTTCAATTCGCGCCGCCCCACGAAAAAAGCGGCCTTCGTTTCCGAAGGCCGCTGGTGCTTGGCAAGCGCTTCCGCCGGCGGTGCTAAAACCGCTTCGTCAGCGTCAGCACGACCGCCTGGCCCTGCGGACGGTCTTTCGCGTCCACTTCATATTCATAGCGCAGGGATGAGATCAAACCGAGTTTTTCCCACATCACACTGATTTCCGGGCCGATGCCGACCACGTGCGACAGCGCCTGGGCCGCGCGCGGGCCGCTGTCCTGGGTGATTTCCTGCTGCCAATAGCCGACCAAGCCCACGTCCACGCCTTTGGTCACGGTTCGGCCCAAGCCCCATTCCAGCGAGTACATGTTGCCGGGCGTGATCTGCGTCTGGTCCTGTTCGGTGTTGACTTCGTAGCGGTTCAGCAGCGAAAGCGACCATAGTTTCTGCGCGTCCGGATGCCAGTCCACGCCGACCGTGATCATGTGCGACCAATAGCCGTTGCCGGGACTGTCCAGTCCTCGCAACGGTGCGGTGGGCGTGCCGGGTTCATAATTGCCGATCGGCGCCCAGACGCCATAGGCGGCGGCGAAGTCAAATTGCTTGAGATGCCACGACAGGAGCACCGGGGCCAAATAAACATCGCCGAGGTTGAACTGGCCGGCGGTGCCAAGCTGGCCGCTGAAGTTCTTGTAGAGGAACGGCACAATGGTGTCCACGCCCCAGTTCGCGCCGAGGATCTTAAAATCCGTGAGGTAAATCATCTTCACCGCGTTGACATAGACGAACGTATTCACATTCGCCGGCAATCCGTCCACCGAGTCGGAGGTGTAGGCGTAGTTGTAGTCGCGCACATAGAATCCCGGCGGCGGCAGTTCCGAGCCGTTCAGACCTTCGGCGCCAATGGGATAATGGCAGCCCACCGGCAGGCTTTGGGCATTGATTTGTGCGGCTGCGAAGATGCCCGCAGCCAGAGTGAGCATGATTTTGTTGCTATGTTTCATTTGCTTTTTATCATTTATTGTGGAGGTGACAGTGAGGGATCAAACGTCCTGGAGTTTTCCGTGCAGATAAGTTTCGAACGAACTCAAGTCGAGCAGTCCGTGCCCGGAAAGATTGAAGAGCAACACCTTCTTCTGCCCGGCGTCGCGGCATTTTTCGGCCTCGCGCACCACGGCGGCGATGGCGTGGGAAGATTCCGGCGCGGGCACGATGCCTTCGCTGCGGGCAAACAGTGTCGCGGCTTCAAACACCTTGGTCTGATGATACGCCTCGGCCTCAATGAGGCCGAGCTTGAGCGCGTGGCTGACCATCGGCGACATGCCGTGGTACCGCAACCCGCCGGCGTGAATGCTCGGTGGCATGAACTTGTGGCCCAGCGTGTACATTTTCAGCAGCGGCGTCGTTTCCGCCGTGTCGCCGAAATCGTAGCGCAATTCGCCCTTGGTCAGCGACGGACAGGCGGACGGCTCCACGCCCACCACCCGGTATTTTTTCTGCTCTTTGATTTTCTTGCGCAGAAACGGAAAGACCAGCCCGGCGAAATTGCTGCCGCCGCCGCAACAGCCGAAAATCACGTCCGGTTCCTCGCCGGCCTTTTCCATCTGCAAGATGGTTTCCTCGCCGATGACGGTCTGGTGCAGGCAAACGTGATTCAGCACGCTGCCCAGCGAGTATTTCGTGTGGGGTGTCTTGACCGTGTCCTCAATGGCTTCGCTGATGGCGATGCCGAGGCTGCCGGGGCATTGCGGATCTTCGGCCAGCAGCTTGCGGCCGTATTCCGTGAGATGGCTCGGACTCGCGTGGACCGTCGCGCCCCAGGTATGCATGAGCATCCGGCGATACGGTTTTTGGTCGTAGCTGACCTTCACCATGTAGATGTTGCATTCCAACCCGATCAGGCTGCACGCGAAGGCCAGCGACGCGCCCCACTGGCCCGCGCCGGTTTCCGTGGCCAGCCGTTTGGTGCCGGCGATTTTATTGTAATATGCCTGCGCCACGGCGGTGTTGACCTTGTGGCTGCCGGCGGGACTCACGCCCTCGTATTTGTAATAAATGTGCGCCGGCGTTTTGAGCGCTTGTTCCAGCCGCACCGCGCGCAACAGCGGCGTGGGCCGCCACAACGCGTAAATGGCGCGCACCGGCTCGGGAATCTCGATCCACGGCGCGGCGCTGATCTCCTGCTCGATCAAATTCTTGGGAAAGATGGCCTCCAGCGCCTCGGGCGGCATGGGCTGTTGCGTGCCCGGATGCAGCGGCGGCGGCAGCGGTTCGGGAAAATCAGCGTTGAGGTTGTACCAGGCCGAAGGGATGTCGGCCTGCGTGAGATCGAAGCGCGTTTTCTGGCTCATACGTGTTTGAGAGGTGCCTCATGATCCTAATGAACCAGAAATTAAACTAACCGTAGGCTGCCAAAAACTTGCCTTTTTTTGGCTTTCGCACCAAGGTTGTGGCGGCAGGCATCCCGGCCAATGGGTGTCAATTTAAGCATTTGGAGTTTTGAATTGGGGGCTGGCCGGCGAAGCCGACGATTTTTAAAATTATTTTTAGATTTCTTTTGAGTCATTTTTTTAAAATTTTTATCACTAGGGTCTCTCAGACAGGCCGCTGGTGACGCTTGGAGCCCTCGCCGTGACCGGCGCAAGCCAGCAACCAAAATAGTGAAGGGGACGTGTTTAGCTCGTCACTGGGACGATCTG
>Ga0316217_10003568_pt1 | contig 17570 bp, 6 predicted proteins | sample 1anoAmetaG_FD_203633 | JGI IMG/M metagenome (GOLD analysis project Ga0316217, IMG submission 203633) | Freshwater microbial communities from Trout Bog Lake, Wisconsin, USA - 1anoA | ecosystem: Environmental > Aquatic > Freshwater > Lake > Hypolimnion/Profundal zone | place: USA: Wisconsin...
GATTTAATACGTTTGGCATGGCCACGTTGCTGCGACTGGTCTGCGACACAGTCGCGCTCCGGCGGAGGGGACGAACTGAAAGGGGAAAGGGGGCGGGGAGCGGGGAGCGGAGGGCAGGGGCTTCAGCTCGTGGAGAACATTTGTACGCAGATTCAATACGTTTGGCAGGGCCACGTTGCTGCGACTGGTCTCCGACACAGTCGCGCTCCGGCGGAGGGGAAAGGGAGCAGGGAGCGGGGAGCGGGGAGCGGGGAGAGAACGCGTTCACCTTGATTGAGCTGTTGGTGGTCATTTCCATCATGGGCATCATCGCCGGGTTAACGATGGGGGTGGTGCACCAGATCAAGCGCACCGAGTATGTCAGCGTGGCCTCGGCGGAACTGGGCCAGATCGAAAACGCGCTGGAGAATTACAAGGCCAAGTACGGTGTTTATCCGCCCAGCAATTCGAATCCCGCCAATGATTACGCGGTTAACCAGTCACCGGCCATGTTCAGCCCGCTTTATTACGAACTGGCCGGCGTCACCAATAACAACAAAGGGTCGTTTGTGACTTTGGACGGCAGCGCGAGCATTCCTGTGAATAGTGTGCAGGCGGCCTTCGGAGTTGGCGGATTCATCAATTGCGCCAAGTCCGGCGACGAAGGCAGCCAAGCCCAAAGTTTCCTGCCCAGCCTGAAACCCAATCGCCTGGCTTCGTGCGGTTCCGATGGCGTGGCCATCACCAATCTCATCACGACCGTGCGCGGGCCGGACAGCAACTATAAACCGCTGGGGGTGGCGGACGCCAATCCGTTCCGCTACGTCTATCCGGGCACGAACAATCCCACGTCCTACGATTTATGGATTCAACTGGTCATCAGCGGCAAGACCAACCTGATCTGCAACTGGAGCAAAAATCCCATCATCAACAGCCCGTTACCCTGAACCAGATTATGTATACGAACGACGCCAACGGCCCGGATTGCTGGCAGTGCTCGCTGAATGTGGAGTGGCACGATTGTTCCTTTTGTCCGGTCATCGAAATGCGCCGCGGCATCCATCGCCGCAGTCGCACCCAAACCCAACCCTCGCCCGCCGCCGCCCTTTTGCCACATCCAACCCGTCGCCGAAATTTATTTAAACCTGTGAAAACCAAACTCGCCCGCTCGCGCCGCTCGCGCACAGCCTTCACGCTGGTCGAGCTGCTCACCGTCATTGCCATCATCGGCATTCTCGCCGCCATGCTCATGCCCGTGCTGGCCTCGGCCAAGAAGCACGCCCTGATGGTCAAGTCCAAGACCGAGATCAACGATTTGGTGACGGATATCCAGGCCTACGAACAGCAGTACGGGCGGTTTCCGGTGTCGCACTATGCGCAGTCCGTTGCGGCGCGCGGCCAGCTGGCCAGCGGCAATTATGACTTCACCTATGGCGGTTATTTTCAAACACCCAGCGGCGTGCAACCAATCGGTACGCTGTTTAACGGCAATGTCTATTCCAACAACGAAGTCGTGTCCATCCTGATGGACTACACGAATTTTCCCAGCAACCCCACGGTGCCCACCATCAATACGAATCATCAGAGCAATCCCCAGCAGACCAAGTATCTGAATGCCAAGCTGTCCGGCTGGGATCCGTCCCAGGGCGGCACCCCGCCCGCCGGCGTGGACAATAACCTGGTCTATCGCGATCCGTGGGGCAACCCGTACATCATCAGTTTGGACCTGAACTACGACGACCAGTGCCAGGATGCGTTCTACTGCAACTCCATAGTTTCTTCGCAAAACGGCAGTCCCACCACGGGCTACAACGGGCTAAGCAGCCCCGGCAACATTGCCAACCACTTTCAATATCACGGCAAAGTGATGGTTTGGTCGGCCGGACCGGATGGCAGGGTAGATCCGGGCGCCCCCGCCAATTCGGGCGTGAATAAAGACAACATTTTGAGCTGGCAGTAATATGACAAGCGACGGGAACATGCTGAATGCCGGCGGCCGGCGGCCGGCGGCGCCGGAGCGCGGCTGGGCTGACAGCCAGCCGCAGCAACGTCCGTCATTCAACGGGCTGGATCCGCTCGAAGGACCATCTCGCTGGCCACGTTGCTGCGACTGGTCTGCGACACAGTCGCGCTCCGGCGGAGGGGAAAGGGAGCGGGGAGCGGGGAGCGGGGAGCGGGGAGAGAACGCGTTCACCTTGATCGAACTGCTGGTGGTCATCTCCATCATGGGGCTGGTCGCCGCGCTGGCCGTGCCGGCGATCAAGAACCTCGGCAAATCCAACACCCAGACCTCCGCCTTGCGCCAATTTCTCGACGATATCGGCCGCGCGCGGCAACTGGCCATCAGCGATCACACGACGGTTTACATGGTGTTTGTGCGCACCAATTTTTGGACGGTGGCGCCGTGGAGTTCCACATTCAACACCCCGTGGTGGAACAGCCTCAACCCGGCCCAGCGGGGCGTGGCGACCAATATCTGCGACAAGCAATTGACCGGATACAACTTCGTGAGCCTGCGGTCGGTGGGCGATCAGCCGGGGCAGGGGCAGTGCCGCTACCTGGCCTCGTGGCAAACGCTGCCGGACGGCGCGTTCCTGGCGCAGCAAAAATTTCAGTACTATCCCACTTATTATTTCAACATCTACGGCGCCAACAATAGCTCGTACCCGATCTACGGATTTAATTATACCAACACGATTCCCTTTCCCACGCAGGACAGCCCGGCGGGTCCGATTTGTTACTACATCGCCTTTAATTACCTGGGGCAGTTGACGTTTGACGGCCTCAACATGGCTTGGCGCGATGAATACATTCCGCTGGCGCAGGGGTCGGTCACGCCGGCCATGAATCTGCCGGCCAAGTCGCCGGTGATTCCCGTCGGGGGTTCCGGCGCCTCGCCGCAAGTCACCGAGACGCCGCCGGGCAACAGCACCAATCTCTTGTACCACATCGTCCACATTGACCGGCTCACCGGTCGCGCCACGTTGGAATATCAGAAGGTCCAGTGACCCCGGCCATTTCAAAATCACGTCCATGAAAACCACACCGCAACTGAACTCAGAATCCTTACCAGCCTCATTTACCACGGAGGCGCAGAGAGGCACGGAGGCACAGAGAACGGCAAAACAAGCGCAGTTAGGGCGTGTATTGGTGAAACGCCTATACCGACTGAAAGCGGGTGTCACGGTGGGGCCGGAGCGCGGCTGTGCTGAAAGCCAGCCGCAGAAACGTCCGTCATTCAACGGGCTTGAACCGTTCGACCAACCTTCTGGCTGGCCACGCGGCTGCGACTGGTCTTCGACACAGTCGCGCTCCGTCAACGGGGGCCCTCATTCAAGCTTTGGACCAGGCAGAGGATTCTTGTCCTCCTTTCCTCCTTTTCTCTCTGTGGTTCAATTGGTCCGCGGGATTGGAAGTCTGCGCTACGCAAGCGGGCTGGTGGTCGCCGGGCTGTTGGCGGCGAGCAGCGTGGGGGCGCAGGGCATTTTTAACACGCCGTACACCATCCAGACCATTGCCGGCGCGTATGGCGCGTATGGCAATTTGGATGGCACCAACGCCGCCGCGCAATTCGAGCAGCCGGCCGGGGTGACGGTGGACACCAACGACAATGTATATCTGGTGGATTCCAGTGCGAATGTGGTGCGCCTGGTCGTGCCCGCCGGCACCAACTGGGTGACGACCACGATTGCCGGCACAGCCAATGCCAGCGGCATTGCCAACGGGACCAACCAGACGGCGCAATTCAACGCGCCGGCCGGCATCGCGCGCGACGCCGCGGGCAATCTGTATGTGGCCGATACCGGCAACAACGCCATCCGTAAAATCCAGTTGGTGGGGACCAATTGGGTGACGACGACCATCGCCGGCACGGCGGGCGCCTTTACCAGCGGCGCCAAAAACGGCACCAACGGCGCCGCGCAGTTTTACAACCCGGCCGGCCTTGCGGCCGACGCCGCGGGCAACCTCTATGTGGCCGATACCGGCAACAACGCCATCCGCAAAATCCAGTTGGTGGGGACCAATTGGGTGACGACGACCATCGCCGGCACGGCGGGGCTCTTTAGCTACGGATCCAACGACGGCACCAATGGCGCCGCGCAGTTCAATTATCCCTCCGGCATTGCCGCGGATCCTGCGGGCAATTTATTCGTGGCCGACAGCGGCAACTTCACCATTCGCGAAATCGTGCGGCAGGGCACCAACTGGGTGACAACGACCATCGCCGGCACAGCCAGCCCCTACGGCAGCTACGCCGACGGCACCAACGGCGACGCCCAGTTCAACTTCTCCATCAACTCCGACTTGGCTGTGGACGCCACTGACAACATTTTCGTCGCGGATAGCGAAGACGGGGTCATTCGCGAGGTCGCGCCGCAGGGCACCAATTGGGTGACCACGTCGCTGGCGGGCTGGATCTACGCGCCGGCCGGGAATACCGACGGCACCGGCACCAATGCCGTCTTCAGCGCGCCCACGGGCATCGCGGTGGACGCCGCCGACCACATTTTTGTGACTGATCCCCTCGCCAACGACGTTCGGGAGGGCGTTCTGGCCGCAGTGCCCAATCCGGTCATCAGCCTCACCGGTCCGGCCAGCGTCACGGTTTCCTGGTCCGGGTTTGGCGTGCTCCAGACCAATGCCACCTTGAATACGTCCAACTGGGGCAACTACGGCGGCAGCATCAGCACCAGCAACGGCACCAACAGCGTCACTCTGCCGGCGCCGTCGGGCAACCTGTTCTTCCGGTTGACGAACTGACCATGAGATTTACGCCACACGCTTCACGAGTGCCGGAGCGCGGCTGTGCTGAAAGCCAGCCGCAGCAACATTCTCCATTCAATGCGCTTGAACCGCTCGCCAGACCTTCTCGCTGGCCACGCTGCTGCGACTGGTCTGCGACACAGTCGCGCTCCGCCAAAGGAGCCGCTCATTCGAGCATTGGACCAGGCAGAGGATTGTTGGCCTTTTTGTCCCGCGCCCTGCGAACCGCGACGCCGGAGCGCGGCTGGGCTGAAAGCCAGCCGCAGCAACGTCCGTCATTCAATGCGCTTGAATCGCTTGACCAACCGTCTGGCTGGCCATGCGGCTGCGACTGGTCTGCGACACAGTCGCGCTCCGCCAAAGGGGTGGCGCATTCGAGCTTTGGAAGCACGACGGGAAGTTGGTGTGACGCCCGACCTCACCCCGGCCCTCTCCTCCGAGGAGAGGGACAAGGGTTCCCAGACTTTTTGAAAAACACGCGACTGGATTGGACGCGCTCCGGCGGAGGGGGAAGGGAGCGGGGAGCGGGGAGCGGGGAGCAGGGAGCGAGGGCTTCAGCTCGTGGAGAACACTTGTACGCAGATTCAATACGTTTGGCAGGGCCACGTTGCTGCGACTGGTCTGCGACACAGTCGCGCTCCGCCAGCGGGGGCTTCACCATGATCGAAATCGCCCTGTGCCTGGCGATCATCGGGTTTGCGCTGTTGAGCATTCTCATCGTGCTGCCGGGCGGCATGAACACCCAGCGGGACACCCGCGAAGAAACCATCATCGGCCAGGACGCTTCCGAACTGATCGAGGCCATCCGGACCGGCGCGCGCGGGGATGACGACCTGACCAACTACGTCTATGCCATCACCAACTATGTTTCGTACTACAACAGCCTGGGGAAGTTGGAAAACCAGAAACCCTATCTGTGTGTCTACACCTACAATTCGGCTTTGTTGAATGGCGCACCTGATACGGCCATGTACCTGACGAATGGCCTGCGCATCATTGGCCTCCTGAGCACGCCGGAATTCACCGCCGGCAATTCCCTTTATGGCGGTACCCCGCTGACCAGCCTCGCCAAAACCTATGGCCAGGCCTACACCAGCAACCATATTGTGGCCCTGGTCCACTCGTTCAGCGGTCTGGCCGCCGAGAAGCCGCCGCAAAACAACGAGCTCATGCAGGGGGACACCTTCAGCTACCGCCTGATCTGCATCAATGCGCCGATGGCCATGGATACCAACGCGCTGTGGATGAGCGGCAATCTGCCGGACAATGTCCTTTATTCCCAACAACTGGCCAACAGTCTGCGCGAGCTGCGGCTGTTGTTTGAATGGCCGCAGTTGCCCAATGGGGATGTCGGCAAGGGCCGCCAGAATTTCCGCCTCACCATCGCCGGCCAGTTGGTCGTGACCAATTACGGGAATTTTTATCAGAACATCAACTCGCTGTATTTTTACCAGTCGCAGTCTTTCACCAACGCGCCATGAACTGCCAATTGCCGATTGCCGATTGCCGATTGCTGCCCCGGATCTTGCGCTGGTTTGGCGGCCGCGGGCAACCGCGGCGTAGCGCAGGTTTCCAAACCGGCGGTGAATCGCTGCCCCGTAGCGGCGGACTGGCGTCCGCCGCCATCTCAAAAGTAACCCCCAAAAAACAGAGCTGCCACTTAATGAACCCAGCCGCAGCGGTGGTTTCCAGTCGTGTTCTCAGATGGCGGCGAACGCCAGTTCGCCGCTACGCTGGGTTGCACGCCTTTTCCATGGTCGAGTTGCTCGTGGCCATGTCGCTGCTCTCGCTCATCGTCCTGGCCTTGATGGCCGTGTTCACCAGCACCCAGCGCGCCTTCCGCGCCGGCGTCACCCAGACCGATATTTTGGAAGGCGGCCGCGCGGCCATGGACCTCATTTCCCGGGATTTGAGCACCATGACCCCGTCGGATGCTAGCAGCAATGTCATTTACAACAACGGCGCGGTGGATATCTATTGGGCCACCAACGGGGTGAATTTCTTCGTGGGCACCAACTTTTTCGAATATTACCCGCTGTGGCAGAAGTTGCCGGGCGCCACCGGCAATGCCCAGCGCGAGAATGAACTGGAATATTTCTTTGTCTTGGGCCGCGAAAACACCAAATGGACCGGCGCCGGTTACATTGTCAACGCCGGGGCGTCCAGCCCGCAGCCGCTCTATCCCTTGTACCGGTTTTATCAAGAAACCAACATCAGCTACAATCCCAGCGTGCTCTATACCAACTTCTTGAGCGCGGTCTATTATGCCCAAAGTTACAACATCTGGACCAACTTGAGCCATGTGATGGACGGGGTGGTCCACTTGCGGGTGCGCGCCTATGACCCGCAAGGGTATCTGATCACCAACACCGAACGATTTTCTTACAGCAGCGTGGCCGGCTGGACGACCAACTTCAACTGCAATGTCGAGTGCGTGCCTTCGCTGCCCGGCGGCGAGGCCGGCATGACCTTCCTGTCCAATGCGGTGCCTGCGGCCGTGGAACTGGAACTGGGCGTGCTGGAAGACCACGCGCTCCAGCGCGCCAATTCCCTCGGCATTCCCAACTCGGGCGATTATCCCGCCTCCAGTCTCAACGGGCCGCAGTGGCAGTTTTTGCAGAACCAGTCCGGCCACGTCTATGTGTTCCACCAGCGCGTGACCATTCCCAGTCTTGATTCCTCGGCTTATCAATGAAAATTCCCAGGCCATCTCAATTTTTCGATTTGCGATTTTTGTCTAAAAAATCGCCGGCTTCGCAGGGCCAGCCCGGTAGCGCAGACGTCTCAGTCTGCTGTATCGCGGGTTTCCAAACCCGCGGGGCGTCCGCTATTTCAACGCGCTCGACCTTGCGGCGCGCGGCCGATTTGGAAATCGGCGGTACGGCCGGTTTGGAAGCCGGCGGTACGTTCAGGAGGCACCATCGCAGGACCGAGGGCATCGCCCTGATCATCACCCTGATCATGCTGGCCATCACGCTGGTCATGGCCCTGGCCTTCCTGGCCCTGGCCAAGCACGAGCGCGCCAGCGTGACCACCAACACCGAGACGCTGGTGGCCAAGCAGGCCGCCGATTCCGCCCTGGCCGCCGCCGAGGGCCAGATCGTGGCCAACATGCTCTCCAGCTTCACCAATGGCATTAACGTCCCCGGCTTCACCAGCGGATATAGCAGCAACGCTTACAATCTGCACCTGATTGTCTCCACCAATTACATCAACCCGAACGGCTTTCTCTCCGGCGTCGCCAGCCCCACCAATGTCAATTACACCTACGCCAACGGCGCGTTTTTGAATTCGTTCGATTTGGTCCAAAACATCGCCAATCTCTGGTACCTGCCGCGCGCCCCGGTGTTCGTGCAAACCAACGCGCAGATTCCCGCTTTCGATTTCCGCTTTTACCTGGATCTGAATGAAAACGGCCAGTTCGACCCGAACGGCCTGCAGCCCGTCGTCAGCGACAATCCCACGGCGCCCTATTACGATAACCGTGGAAATCAATCCGCCTATAATCCCCCGAATGTGCTCAGCAATTTCATGGTGGGCGATCCCGAATGGGTCGGCATGTTGGCGCATCCGGATGCGCCCCACGGGCCCGACAATCAATTCATTTCCCGCTACGCCTTTATCGCCGTGCCGGCCGGCAACGCGCTCGACATCAATTATATTCACAACCAGGCGAACAACGCCACCATCGCGACCTCCGCGAACGATTACTATCGGCGCAATCAGGGCGTCGGCTCGTGGGAGCTGAACCTGGCGGCGTTTCTGGCCGACTTGAACACCAATAATTATCTGCTGAATGCCGGCGGTTGGGGGGCGAGCGTTGGCTCCGGCTTGGACGCGCCGACGGCCTCCGGATCGTTTTACCAGTACAACGAATCGGGCTTGGGCGAGGCGCGCCCCTTGAACAACTCCGGGGCGGCGTTCGCGGATGCCAGGGCCTTGCTCGCTTACCGGTACAATGCCAATCCCTTGTTCAGCGAAGACAGCGTTTTGGCCAATGCGCCGTATGCCATTCCGATCAGCGGGATTGATACCTACGCCTCCGGGCCGTTGCAGTACACGCTGGATACCAACGAGAATTTCTACACGTGGAGGTCGCCGACGATCTCGAGGACGTCTTGGTCGGGCGCGGATAACAATAACCTCAATCACTATTTCACGATCAGCGACTTTTTCAACGAGCCCGGACTGGCCGGTTTCACCAACCGCCTCCGCACCACCGGCGCGTACCGGGTGGCGGCCAGCGGCTTGATGCCGACCTACGACCGCTACACCTACTACCGGATGCTGGATCAACTGGGTTCGGATTCCACGCCGCAGGACGGCCGGCTGAACCTCAATTATTCCAATGCCATCGTGCGATATGACTCATCCGTTGTGCCAAATGCTTCTTCGGGTATGGCCACGAATATTTCGGTGGTGATTGGCGCGGAGACGAATCTGGTGCGCTGGCGGCCGATTGACTTTTTCACCGCCGCCGCCGACCAGATGCTGCGCACCTACACGAGCAACTGGTTGTATTATGTGGATGGTTACCAAGCCTTTACCAATGCGTATGCAGTCACCGCGCCGTTTAGCATCACCAACATTCCCGTGTGGGTGAGCAACCGCTTTGTTTATACGCCGGCGGTGAATCGCCTGCTCCAGCTTGCGGCCAACCTTTACGATGCCACCACCAACGGCAACAATAACCTACCGCATGTCTTTCGGCCTCTCTTCCGGCGGGTTTCACATGGGGGGGGCAATTACGATATTTTTATAATCGGCTATACCCCGGTTACCTATGTGACCGGAATACGCGACACCCAATTGTCACCCCCCTATGATGTGACATATTTGGTAGGATCCGCAAGCGTGCCAAATATGGACGTCAGTGGCCCGGCAATTGCAGCTGGCGGCGTTCCGATAAATGTCTATGGTGTGCCTTGGATTATTGGCGCGAAGAAAGGGCTGCCTAATTTCAACCAGCTTTCTTTGTTGAATGCCGCCTCCGTCTCGCGAAAAATGGAGCTGACCCGCACTTCGAGCAATCCGAGCCTGGCTAAATATGGCACGAATCAGATGTATGTCATCGGCATCAGCAACAGTTTGGGGCTCACTTTTTGGAACTCCGCCAGCAGTGCCTATCCCCGTCCGGTTCGGATTTATGCGGCAGATTCTTTAAATGTGGCACTGACGAACGGAGTGAATAACTGGTTTAATTACTACAATTATACGTTCAATTATTTGACCAATTCCTGGCCGGGTTCTCAATGGAGCGGGCCCAACAGCCAGCCAAATCAGAACTCATTCATCAACTTCCCCGGGTGGGACATTTTCCAATCCCCCATGACCTATAACTTCGCTACTGCCTTGTTCGATCCCAGTGGACAATGGCAGGCGACGACGCCTCCCTTGCCGAATCTGCCGCAGTTTGGACTGCTGATCACGAATTATTTGCAAGCCTACATTTTGGACGGCAACAATGTGATAGATTATGTGCAGTTGCGGTCGCCCATCACCGTCGGCGGATTGAATCAGGCGTTGGCGGATCCCGATTATAATGGCAATTACGGTACGAGGCCACAATGGAGCACTAATTCGCCCTCCGCTCCAACTCCTTGGGGGGTGCTCAATCAGTTGGTGGTCTCAGGGAATCCTAGCCTTGCGCCGGCGATTGGTGGCGGATGGGAAGGGCGGCCGCCTGGCTTTCCGGCTTTGGCTCAGCCTACATATGCAAATGAAGCGGCATTTTTTCGGGGATTCTTCACTCCAACGTACAATGTATCGGGGATTGCAACTCCACAGGTCAACCGTGAGCTGGTTATCCAGGTGCCTTACACGCCGTCCCGGACGGTGTACTCCTCCTATTTGCTCCAGGCCAATGATCCCTTGGTCCATTATACCGCCGACGACTTGAATGCCCAAGTGGGTGCCACCGCCGTCTGGGCGAACCAAATTTATCACAATGGAGTCTGGGCCCATAGTGACGATCCTCTTGCCCAGCCACTGCCGATTCCGCCACTCAGTCCCATCGGCGGCCGCTACCAGCCTTGGGGGCAGAAGGGGCAGTTGGCGGCAATGACCGGAGTTGACGGCAACCCGTACAATCTGGCCTATAAGGATCCATTGGTGTGGGATTCGGACAACTGGGATTTTCCGACGAATCTGTATCCGACCGTCGGATGGATCGGCCGCGTTCATCGCGGCACGCCGTGGCAGACCGTTTATCTGAAATCCAGCAACGTGCTTTCGGCCACGGTAACGTCGGGTACTACTTCGCTGAATGTCGGCTCGCCCACCTGGCAGAATTGGACCTGCGACATCACCTCCAACAATTACCCCAATTTGGATTTCATCCACTCGTCGCCGCAGCAGGATTACACGCTGTTCGACCTGTTTACGACGCGGCTCAACGACAATTCCGTGCGCGGGACGCTGCCGGTGAACGCGGGCATGAACCGTCCGGACGGCGGCTTGGCGGCCTGGTCGGCCCTGTTCAGCGGGATGGTGGTGGTGTCCAACAATCTGCCGGATCCAACTGCGAGCAAAGCGCTGTCCTATGGCAGCCGGATCATTGATCCGGCTGGGCCGCAAGGCGCCGCCTCACCGCTATGGCAGATTGTCAATGGCCCGAATGGCATCAATACCATTCGCACCAACGCGGTCATGTTTCCCAGCCAGGCATTCTCGCATGTCGGCCAGATTCTGGCCACGCCGGCGCTTTCCGTGGCCTCGCCGTTTATTAATACCAACACCATTATTGGCACCCCGGTCAAAACCGGACCCTATGTCGCCGATCAGGTTAAATACGGCATCAACGACGAGGAATACGAATGGCTGCCGCAGCAGATCATGGGTTTGGTGCGGGGCACCGAGCAGCGGTACGTGATCTACTGTTTCGGCCAGACGCTGAAGCCGGCTCCGGGCGGCACGGTCTTGAGCGGCAATTATTTCCAAATGGTGACCAACTACCAGGTGGTGGCCGAAAGCGCCATCCGCGCGGTCATCCGGGTGGATAATGCGAACACCCCCGCGCCCCATGCCGTGGTGGAGACGTATAACGTGCTGCCGCCGAATTGAGGCGGGGCAGGGGAGTTTAGACTGAGATGAATATGAAGAGTAAAACCAGGATCATGACGGTGGCGGGCCTGCTGCTGGCTGCGGCAGGCGTGTGGCTGTTTTGGGCGCATGAACCTGCGCGCACCGCCGGGCCCGCAGTCGCGCCAAGCCGCCCGCTGGCCGCGTCCGTTCCCAATTCCAGCCCCGCTTTGGCGGGGGCGGCGGCCACCAACGCGCCCGCCAAGTTTCCCACGCTGAACACCAACAAGCTGGCCTATCGCCTGTTCAACACCACCAATTCCATCCGCCAGCTTCAGAATAATCCGCACGCGATTCTGCTGGCCAACGCCTTTATTGACACGGACAAGCCGCTGGGCCTGAAAATTCCCTCGCACTTGCAAGCCGCCGGCGATCCGCACGCCTATATTGTGCAGGCCCGGGGACCGATTGACGGGCGGTTCCGCAATGTGCTGCTGGCGGCCGGCGCGCAGGTGGTGTCGTATATTCCCAATAACGCTTACTTGGTCAACCTGCCGGCCAACCTGGCCGGAGCGCTGTCGGCCAATCCGCTGGTGCAGGCGGTGCTGCCCTACCAGCCCTATTACAAGCTGCAGTCGTCGCTGCTGGGGCTGGCGGTAAACGACCAGCCGCTGCCGCCGGGCACGGCGCTGACGCTGGGCATCTTCGGGGCGGACGCGGCCACGGCCGGAACGCAACTGGCGGCGCTGGGCGCCAAAATCATCGGCCAGGATCAGTCGCCCTTCGGGCCGGTGTATCGCGTGGTACCGCCGACGGATTGGACCACGCTGGCGCAATCGCCCGTGGTGCAGTACCTGGAACCGGCGTTCACGCGCCATGCGGCCAATGATCTGTCCCGCGTGACGGTGGGGATTTCGCCGGACACCACCTCGCCCATTACCCAGGGTTATGCAGTTAACGGGTACATTTTGACCGGTGCCGGCGTGATGGTGGACATGAACGATTCGGGCGTGGACGCGGCCCATCCGGATTTCAGCCTCACCGGCACGGCCGAGGCGCCGGGCACATCGCCGCCAAGCCGCGTGTTTGGGTTGACCCCGCTGGATTTGGTGGACACCAACGGCCACGGAACCGTGGTGGCGGGCATCATTGCCGGCAACGGTTCAGCGAGCTATCTGATGACCAATGAGCCGGAAGGTTCGATTCCAGGAGCCGATTTTCGGGGCAAAGCGCCGTCGGCAGATTTGTTTTCCGTCAACGACGCGGGTTATTCGGATTACCAATTGCAGACCAATGCCGCGCTGGCGAACCCGACGAACGGGCTCAGCCCGCTCATCTCCAACAACAGTTGGGATTACGGCAATGGGGACGCGGCCTATGATCTGGCCGCGGCCAGCTATGATTTCGCCACGCGGGACGCCGTGCCGGGGAACACCGGTTCGCAGCCAGTGCTCTTCGTGTTTGCCGCAGGCAATATTGGCGGGGGTCAGGATGACGGCACCGGCGGCAGCGGCGACACCATCCTCTCGCCGGGCACGGCCAAGAACGTCATCACGGTGGGCGCGCTGGAGCAGTTCCGCTATATCACCAATATCGTCACCACGATTACGTATAGCACGGGCACCAACGGGCAGACGATTAGTACGACCAACACGTCGGCCTATTGGGAGCCCAAAACGGATTCCAGCGACCAGGTGGCGTACTATTCGTCGCGCGGCAATGTGGGCATAGGCACCGAAGGCAGCTTCGGCCGGTTCAAGCCGGATGTGGTTTCGCCGGGGACCATGGTGGTGTCCACCTCCAGCCAGTTCAACAACCAGTGGGACACCAACGCGTACTACAATCCCACGAACGACCAGCAATCGGTTTACACGGATCAGGTGGTCACCACCAACGCCCTGCTGTACTACAACGTGGCAGTGCCGCCCAATGCGGTGGGGGTGAATATTACGATATCGCGCAACGAATTGTCGCCCGATCCGCTTCCCAATCTGGTGATCTATTGTCAGCAATCCAGCTACCCCGATCCGGTCAACGCACCAGGCAAAATTGACATCACCAGTTACACCAGCCCGGTGACCATTCCTCCGGGCGGGGGCAATTGCACGCTTCCATCCCTTCTGGGCAATGGCTTTTGGGCGGCCGTGGCTTCCACCAATAGTTTTCCGGTCAATTTCAATCTGACGGTGGACATCTATGCCACGAACGACGTGGGGGATTTGTACTCGGTGCTGGAGGGCATGAACGACGGTTTGGGCGGCTATTACCGGTATGAATCGGGCACGAGTTTGGCGGCGGCCGATGTCTCCGGCGTGCTGGCGCTGATCCAGGATTATCTGACCAACAGCTTCACCCCTGCGGTCATTCCCAGCCCGGCGCTGATGAAGGCGCTGCTGATCAACGGCTGCCGGTCGGTGGGCGACTACGGCATCGCCTTCACCAATGGCATCAATTTCCAAGGCTGGGGGCTGGACAACATCCAGTACTGCGTGCCCGATAGCGGGCTGTTCAACGTCGCCAGCGCTTCCACCGAGGGTTCGAGCTTCTTCGTGGACCAGAATCCGACCAACGCCCTGGCCACCGGCGACAGCCATACTTATATCGTCAATATTGACACGAATAATTACGGCCAGGACCTCCAAATGCAGGCGACCCTGGTCTGGACGGATCCGCCGGGAGATCCGGCCGCCGCCATCAAACTGGTCAACGGCCTCGAACTGGTCATCACCAACCTCGATGTGAACGACCCGAATTATGGGGCGGTTTACTATGGCAACGACATCGTGCCGGGCCTCGGCATCAACCTGCCGTGGAACACCAACGGCCCGCCGAACATAGACACCATCAACAACGTGGAGAACATCCTGTTGCCGCAAGGGCTGGGCGCGCAGTATTCGGTGACGGTTTTGGGCCGCAGCGTGAATGTCAACGCCGTGACCGCGCAGACCAACAACGCGGCGGGGCAGTATGCGCCGAACATCGTGCAGGATTTCGCGCTGGTCATCTCCGTGGGCGAGGGCGAGGTGACCAATGCCTTTTCCGTGACCGATCTGGGGGTGGCGAGCAACCCGACCGGCGGCCAGGATTTCAGCGTGATCACCTCCACCAACACGCCGCTGATGAACCAGCTAGTGGGCGCCAATTCCCCGCTGCTGGGCACGAATTTGCTGGCCCTGGGCACCAACACCGTCTGGGGGCCGAACGGCGTGCTGGCCATCGGGCAGACCAATCAGTGGCATTTTTATCTCATCACCAACACCGGTCCGACGTCGGATTATACCAACGCGGCGTTCATCACCTTTGGGGTGAACACGCTCTCGATCCCGCGCATGGGCGTCTATGAACAGGATATCGCCAACGCGACCAAGCCGGAGGCCAACATCAACATGTTCGTGACGCAGGATCCGTCCATCACGAATTTGAATCCGGTGGCCATCTCCAACTGTCTGGCCGGGGTGGGCACCAGCCAGGCCGCGCTGGCCAACGCCGGCACGCAGTATGTCTTTTACACCAACTCCGCGCCCGGCCTCACCTATTACGTGGGCATCCAATCCGAGGATCAGATGGGGGCGGAGTATGATTTTCTGCCGGTGTTCACGGATGTGCCGTTCAGCAGCCTGGACCAGAACGGCAACCAGATCGTGAACGGGCTGTTGCTGCCCACGGCCACGCCCACGGGCAACAATGCCCACCCGGGCGTCACCAATATCTTCGCGCTGGCGATCATGCCCATGGTCGTGGAAAAAGTCATCGTGACCAACCTGGATCAGCACCAGAACTTCGGCGATTTGTACGGCTCGCTGTCCTTCGGCGGCCAGTCGGTGGTGCTGAATAACCACGACGGCTATGGCAATACGTTTAGCCATCTCCCGATCGCCTATGACGACAGCCCGGATCGGCCGCTGGGCACCACCAATACCGACGGGCCGGGCAGCCTGGTGAATTTCCGCGCCAAGTCCGCACTGGGACCGTGGATTCTGACAATCCTGGACGACTCGGCCGGCGGGTTCACCGGGCAGGTGGCGCGCTTGACGCTGCTCATCCAGCCGCACCGCGATTTGAAGGAGCCGGGCGTGATTGTGGATGTGCCGCCGCTCGGCTGGTTTGTGGATTACGTGGATGTGCCGGCCGGCTATACGAACCTGACATTCTTTGCCACCAACGGGCCGCCCATTGTCCAACCTTTGCCCATTCAGATGTATGAGAAGTACGGGGACGACCCCACGCTCACCTACTATGACCAGGAGGTGTTGCTGACCAACACGCTGCCGGGCGCGCCGCCTTACCCCAACTCGCCCTCGGGCAACTCCATTTCCATCGGACCGCCGCTGGCCGAGGGCCGCTATTTCATCGCCCTCTACAATCCCAGCTCCACCATTGATGCCACCAATGTGTTCATCACCTACACCCTGGGCATCGGTTTGGCCAACAACACTTATTCCTACACCGCCAGTTCCGGGCAGAACCTACCCGATGACGCGGTGACGCCCGCGCCCGCGCCCAGTTCCACCGTGCCCAGAGTCGGCTTGCCGCCCACCACCATTGCCGTGACGGCCACCAATATCATCTCCTCGGTGAGCGTGGGCATTGTCATGCAGACGCCGCGCATTTCGGATTACACCTTCACGCTGGTCAGCCCCACGGGCCAGCGCATCCTGCTGATGGAGAATCGGGGCGGCACCGACACCAACGGCGCGGGCTCGGTCTTTGTCTATACCAACGTGTTGAACTCCACGGCCACCGGCGGCGCGGCGGCCAACACCAACTATCTGTCCGTCAATCCCAATCCCCTGGGCATGAGCGTGCCCATTACTTGGAACTTTTACACCGTGCCCGACCAGATGACGGTTTATGGCAGCACCAATCCGGCGGATTTCAATCTGCTCAGCCCGACTTTGCTCTACAACACGGGCATGACCAACAACGTCCCGACCGGCGGCGGTGGGGGGGCGCAGGACACGATTCCCGTCACGTACCCTGTTTGGGTGCCGCCGCTGGTCACCAACATCACCATCATCATGAATCAGTTTGGCAATTCGTATGCCAAGAACGGCGACGCGTGGACCTACACTGCCGGGGCGCCGATCACCAACTACGAGTATCTGGTGTTTACCGACAACACCAACCAGGCGAACGTGCCCATCAAATTCGCCCCGACGCCCTTCAGCTTCACCGAGGCGGCCACCAATTTCGCCCTGTCGGATTTTGATCTGGCCACGAACGGCGATTACTTTGGGCTGACGAATATTTACGATGCCTACGGCGGCTGGACCGTGCCGACCAACGTGGTGACCATTGCGCAGGTGTATAACAGCACCAACTTCATTTACGTCACCAATGTGGTCCTGCTGACCAACAACGTGGTGAGCATTGTCACCGACCCGTCCAGTTGCCTGACCGGCGACAGCGGCGGGAGCAATTATCTGGCGCTGGCCAACGGCACCATCACCCGCGCGATTTCCACCGTGCCGGGCACCACTTACAATGTGACCTTCTGGTACCGGGGGCCGGGCATCGCCGGCTGGTGGCGCGGCGAAGGCAACGCCAACGACAGCTCCGACCCGGAGAATGACAACAACAACGGCACGCTGTTCGGGCCATTTAGTTTCGCGGCGGGCGAAGTGGATCAGGCGTTTGATTTCGAGAACTTCGGCAGTCCCTATCTGTTCGCGGGCACCAATGCGTATGTGCAGGTGCCGGCGTCCGCGTCGCTGGACGTGGGGACGGGCGGGGGCTTCAGCCTGGAGGGCTGGATCTGCCTGACGAACCTGAATCAGCCGCAGCCGATTTTCGAGTGGCTCTCGCGC
>Ga0316217_10003569_pt1 | contig 17570 bp, 4 predicted proteins | sample 1anoAmetaG_FD_203633 | JGI IMG/M metagenome (GOLD analysis project Ga0316217, IMG submission 203633) | Freshwater microbial communities from Trout Bog Lake, Wisconsin, USA - 1anoA | ecosystem: Environmental > Aquatic > Freshwater > Lake > Hypolimnion/Profundal zone | place: USA: Wisconsin...
CTCCTTGCGGAGGGCCAATCCGAGCAACCGCAACGCGCGAAGGTGCGGCTGGAGGTGACGGTGGATCTGTTCCTGCCGTCCTATGAGCAGAACCGGACGCAGATTGATTCGCTGCGCACGGCGCTCCTCCTGCCCAATGCGGTGCTGCGCTGGAACAATGACGCGGTGGGGGTGGACTATGTGAACCAGACGGCGGTGGTGGTGAGCGAGGACCTGCCGGAAGAATGGGGCCAGTACCATCAGTCGCTGCATCTGGTGTTCAGCTACTACGAACAGGTGCCGGGCGGCGCCACGAATAATTTGCCCCTCACCTTTTCTAAGGAGGGTTCTGCCACGGCCTACCAGTTCGACGTGGTTAATCGCTGGCAACACTCCGCCGGCACGGAACGGTTTTCCCCGTTGCGGAAGCAGCGGCGGGAGACGCGCGGGAAGATTCATGTTGAGGGGCAAGTCCTTGCGGACGGCCAATTGCCGCTGGCGCAGCGGCGGACAAACCTGTCGGCGGCGGCGGCGGCGATGACGGAACAGATGAACAGCGCGGAAGGGGTGCTGCAATTCGGTCAGGGTGGCAGCGTGTTCAACGGCATGGTGCGCATCGAGGAGTTCTCGTGCGACTTGGATCAGCTCGTCAACGCGATTAACTTTTCGTTCACGTGCAGCTACACGCTCTTCCCCGACGAGACGGCTTACGCGACGGCGGAGTTTACGGTGGAAGAGCAGGACAACTTCACGGGCGTGCTGTCGCTGACGGTGGCGGGCAAGATTCAATCGCAGGATGAAGCTGGGGCGCGCGTGAAGCTGGCGGCCATCTTCGATCAGGTGTTGACGGGTCGGGGGTATCTGGCCGGCCAGCAGTTGAGCCTGGTGACGACGCCCAATGCCATCAGTGCCAACGAGGATGGCGACACGTTCGCAGAGTTGTCGTTTTCGGGGAGCTGGCGGAAGTGGGAAGCGACGAACCAGATGGCGACGGTGCAGGGCGCTGGGGCGGCGGCGCTGGGCTTGGGCAACGTGAGCAAGTGGGCTGACCGCGTGGACACCTCGCGGTTCACGCCGCTGCGTGCGCAGCGCGAGCGGACAACGGCCGTCATTGAAGCGGGAGGCACGCTGGCGGGAGATCCCACCTTGGGCGTGGTGGACCGGCGGGCGCAACTGCTGGCGCTGCAACGGGCGTTGAAAGCGGAAGTCACGTCGCAAGCATCCATCACGCTGGCCTATGGCGACTGGACCCAGGTGTTGCGCGTGAACAGTTTCACGGCGGAAATCAACCAAGCGGAGACCGGCATTGATTGGAGCCTGTCGGCGGATTACATCCTGTTTCCAAATCTGGCCAGCTATGCGACTGCGACCTACACGATTACGGAGCGGGACAATTTCACCGGGGAATTGCATCTGGCAATCGGCGGGCGGATCCAAGCGCAGGATGAACCCTCGGCGCGCGTGAAGCTGGCGGCGATTTTGCAGCAGGCGTTGACTGACCGGAATTTTAATAAGGGCGCGCAGATTCTCAATATGGAGACGGCGGCCAACACCATTGATGATGATACGGATGGCGCGACGTTCACGGAGCTGACGTTCTCGGGCGAGTATCGCAAATGGAAGAAGTCGAATCTGATGGCGACGTTCGGCACGCCGGCGGTGGGCTTGGGCAATGTGAGCAAATGGCAGGACCGCGTTTCGATTTCGCGGTTCAATCCGCTGCGCAGCCTGCGCGAGCGGTCGAGCGACACGATCACCGCCGCCGGCACCCTTGCGGGTGACCCGAACCTCGGGTTGGCAGATAGGCGGGCGGCATTGCTCGTCATCCAGCGCAAGCTGAAGGTGGCGGTCAATGTGCCGGATGGCTTGCTGGTGTATGGGGATTTCAGCCAGGTGGTGCGGGTGACGGATTTCTCCGCGGAAATCAATCAGGCGGAGACGGGCATTGATTGGAGCCTGAGCGCGACGTACACGTTGTTTCCCAACGAGAGCACGTACACCACGACGGAGTGGACGGCGGACCAGAAGGATAACTTCACGGGCGAGACGACGCTGGTGCTGGCCGGGCGGATCCAAGCGGCGACGCTCGTCCTGGCGCAGACGAAGCTGGCGGCCTTGACGACGGCGGTGGCGTTGCAGAACGGCTACACCAAGGGCGCGCAGCAGCTCACCAACGATTCGACCTCGAACAATCTGTCCACGATGGACGGGGACACGTTCATTGAACTGTCGTTCAGTGTGTCCTGGCGCAAGTGGAATACCACGAACCAGATGGCCACGTTCAAGGCGACCAAGGGCGGCACCTTGCGCGGGCTGGGCAACGTGAACCGCTGGCGCGATCATTACGCGGCGACGCGCTTCAATGAACAGCGGTCGCAGCGGCGCCATGCCACGGGCAGCGTGGATGCGAGCGGCACCCTGGCGGGAGACCTGACGCTGTCGGTGACTGCCCGCCGCGCGGCCCTGCTGGCGCTGCAACGGCAGTTGAAGGCGCAAGTGAACTGTGCGGACGGAACGCTGACCTACGGCGACTGGAGCCAATGTGTGCGCGTGGATGACTTCCAAGCGGAGATCAACCAGGCGGAGACGGGCATTGAGTGGAGCCTGAGCGCATCGTACTCGCTCTTTCCCAACGAGGGCGGCTACGCCACGGCGGAATACACGGTGAACGACCGGCAGGACGTGGAGTCGGGGGATGAGGCGTTTGTGTTCAACGGGAAGATCAGCGCGCCCACGGCGGCGCTGGCCACGGCGAAGCTCAACACGTTGCGGACGGCCGTGCTGCTGATGTATGGCTGGTCGGTGTCGCAACGGCTGAACAACGAGTCCACGGTGCAGAGTGTGTTTGCCAACGGCGATGCGACGTTTTACCCGGCGGGGTCCGTGCCGGACGGGCCAACAAGCGTGACGGACGCGCCGGACGGCACGACGTTCATCGAGCTTTCGTTTGGGGAGAACTATCGGCGGCGCATTCAGGGCTTGCTGGTGGGCAGCACGCTGCAAGTGAGCAACCGCGAAGATATTCCGGCGCAGACGCTGATGACGACGTTTGCCGGGACGGTGACGGCGACGGGGGCGAACCTGGGGGCGGCTTATGCGGCGGCGCTGGCACAGGCGCAGGCCTTGGGGGCAGGCCGGGAAGCGGCGATTGACAGCACGGCCTTCCTGCGGAACAGCCTGGTCAGCTACGACCAGCGGCAAGTGACGCAGAACAGCGCGCTGGAATTCCTGCGGGTCACGTTCAGCTACGAATACCAGAGCAAGCTGAGCGCGAACCGGGCGTATATGGAGATGACCACCCATGTGAACCGCGACACGTTCGGGGTGGACGTGGAGACGTGCAGCGGCTTCGTGGCGGCGCGTGATCAGGCCACGATGCAAACGCTGTACGCGGAGCTGGTGCTGCCGCTGTACGCGGGCCGGCTGGTCAACAGTTCACAGACGGGGTTCAGCCAGACGCAGAACCAGACGGAGGCGGGTTTCAATGAGCAGGATCTGCGGATGGAATTTAACCTCCAGGTTTACTCGCCCAAGCTGGCGGGTGAAGTGGGCATGAAATACAGCGTGGAAGTGACGCGTGATTTTCTGACTCTGGAAATGCGGACGGCGCTGGAGGGGAGTTGCTTTGCGCAGGACCGGCCCACGGCCGACGCGGCGGTGGCGGCGCTGCTGCTGGCGCTGAATTTTGGATCAAGTGTGCGCAGCCGGCGGCACGAGGACCGCGAGTCGGACGGCACGACGGACGTAATGCTCAAGTTGGACTTCCAGGAGGAGTTCGTCGGGCGGGTGACAGGCCAGGCCGGTGTGATCGAGATGAAGCTGTCGGAGAAAGTGGTGTATTCCGAGACGCGCTGGAGCGTGCAGAACATGCCCTTCGAAATGGACGGCAGCGGCGGCGTGTCCATTCCGCAGCCGTCCGGCGTGGATCCCGGCAACCGGACAGTGAGCGGCAGTGTGACGGCGGCGACGCTGGCCACGGCGCAAGCCTGGGCGGTGGCGCAACGGGCACTGCTGACGGGCGACAAGCTGGGCGGATCGTATCCGCGTCAGGAGGAGTGGGAGACTGACTTCGAGTTTGTGCCGCGCATTGACGGCATCCCCACTGGCAACACGGCCAACGTGCGGCTGTACCGGGTGAACTTCACGTTTGGGGAGATTTTGCCGCTGTATCCGAAGCAGGCTTAGTTCGACCTGCATTAATTCGCGTTCTGAATCTTAACGTCTGTTTGAGGGTTGGCGAGTTTTTGACCAGGCAATACAACGCGGCTGAAACTCACCTTCGCCGTCAGATTCGTTGTTGCAAAAGGTTGCGGGCTGGTGATGACGAAATTGAATGTGGTGCCAGCTTTCGGCTGCAACGCTGGGCGGTCTTTCATGCCACCGATAACCCATTTCGTGGACTGGCCAATCATCTTGCCATGGTCGTCCAACAGAAAACAGACGGCACGGGCGGATTCCACTGGCGCGGAAAGGCTATTGGTCATTGCCAGCATCACAACGGCCTTTTGGCCAGTGAGCTTCACGGGCGAAATGGTGACGGCAAGCTGGGCATGGATCGCCAGTGCGCAAAACCAGAACAGCGATGAAAGTTTAATTGGATTCATTTGGTGCGACTATGGGTAAGTTTTGGGCTTTGCCTTATTCTCAACTTTTCACCATTTTGAATCGTGCCCATAGAGATGCCCTTGGCATAGAAGTCTGCCGTCTCATGATCCAGAACTCAAACTTCATAGTATTATCGATTAAGTATTCTTCCCTTTGTGCCTTAAACACTGTCTGCGTTGGATTCCGAGCCAGGCAACCTCCGAAGATTCTCAAACACTTTACCTGCGCTGATTGCCGCCTCGTGTAAATCCGCCTGCGGGTTTTCAGCCCGAAAGCCCGGTAGTTGACTGGGACAGTACTGGATGTCGGTAGCCCTGGTTTTGAGCAAGGGTGCGAGGTTCATTGATTTCGTTTTCCCTGGTCTTTGAACCATTGGATGTCACTTCGGCTGTACTCAACCATTGCTAGGAAAAAGTCATCAAAATCCTTAAATCGTTCGACTTCTTCTCCAGCAAACCATATTACAATCCCCGGCCTTCGGGAAGCTAATCGTGTTATAACAAATAAATCCTTGTCAACGGATGTTACCGCAATAGGGAGTAATTCGTGCCGTTTCACTCCGCTTTTCACTAGTATACTTTCGTCCAACATGCTCAACAAAAACTCTCCGTTCTCCCTTCTTGCCCCAGCAAAGAGGTCATTGGCTCCAAATAAATCTGTGCTGTGCCAAAAACAAGGCCAGCCGTTTGCGAATTTCAAGAAGGCCCGATACTTTTCGTCCAATTTACAGCCAAGTGCTTGTTCGGCTGTAGCTATTTCCTCCTCAGTAGCGGCCATGTTTGGCAGATGATACGTAAAAATCCTCTTCTTATCTAATTCCATGCAGGACTGTTTCACAAACCAAGCAACAGCAATTTGTTCCTTCCAGTTTTGCATATCAAAGTCCTGGCGGTGGTGGGCCGACTTGAAAGTCCGTCGGGACGAAGCCTAGTGGATAGCCGTTTGCTTGTCCACCGATACTCAAATTCACCCGAGGATCTAAATCTAACCACATAAATGGCTGCGGGGTCCCTGTCCATGTTGTATCGGGCACGTGCCCAACTTGCCCCTGATAGGGAGTGCCTGCTGCAGCGGCGGTTTGACGCTCTGCCGCTGCCGCTAACGACGCCGCATTGCGCAGTGGTCCCGCCGTTGAAACTCGTCCTTGGGCCGATAGCGCATCGGCTAGAACTGCTTGGTTCGCACCATCTACATACGCCTGGACTTGTTGAATCTGTGCTGCTGTGGCTCCGGGAGGAGGATTCACATACACACTCCCCATTGGGGGAAGTGTGGTTCCCTGTGTGGCGGCAATATTAAATTCTGATGGCAAGGCATCCTCTAATGATTGTGTCAAAGCCGAGTCTATCGCCGATACGCCCCAATTTGCCACAGGAGCAACTCCGGCTGCTGTGCCTCCGACGCCAGCGGCTATTGTCGATCCTCTTTGCCACCAGTCACCAACTGGCTGGCCCGTCGCCAAGTTGATGTTGGCTGCGCCGGACCAAACCGCCCCCACGTTCCAACTTGTCGTTGCATAACTGCCTGCCGCAACAACTCCATCGCTTTGATAAACAGTGTTGATATTGTTGCCAAAGCTCGACAGTCCATTGACGTAAGAGGACGGTGAAACCATTGCTCCTGCCTCGGTATACAATGTGCCAAGGAAACCGGTATAGGCACCCAAATATGAATTACCCGTGGAGTAACTATTCAACGAATTGCCGATGCCATCTAATGCATAGCCCGCTGGCCCGCCGTTATACATGAAATTGCCCGCAGCTTCTACGCAGCGCCCATCCGGGTCAAAACCATTGATTGGATCACCACCGCAAAAGGTATAGTAGTTGGGATCGCGTTCGTTCCAAACCGAGTCGCCGGATAACCAGCGGCCCGAGACCGGGTCCAAGTCCCGCAAGCCGATATGATAAGTCCCCATGACGTCCACCCAGCGTCCGCGCCACGCCGAAGACATCGAAATGCTTGCCCCACTGCCCAAAGCCAAGGGCCGGTAGCTCGGCACCGCACCATAGCCGGTAGGCCGTGCCGGATTCCATGACACCACGCTGTTGGTGACAACGGCAAGAATATTGCCGCGAAAATCGCTGATGACGGGCTCGAACAGCGTCCAATATGGCGAGACCGCCTCAAATCCGCCGGTGCCATGCAACCCACCATACCTGCCGTTGAGGTCAGGGCCATACAATTTCCATTCAGTCGTTATGCCGTAAGCCACGCCGAGTTCCAAGAATTCCACCTGCGGGTCGTAAAAGGAGTTGATGGTGGTTGGCGGGGCGTTGTAGGGCACGCTGTTGGTCACGAGAACACTTGTGGTGGCAAGACGCCGATTGAGGCCGTCGTATGTGGCCGTCCAGTTGTAGCCGGAACCAGATGCATCTCTTTCGGTGACGGCGTGCAACCGGTTGCGCGCGTCCCAAGACAGGGTTTGGGTGCGCTCAACTCCTCCGCTTGGATTGGTCCAGACGCGGTTGGTGATGTTCCCCATGCTGTCAAATGTATCGCTGACGGTTTCATTGGCAAGGCTGTTCGTGAATGAATTGGTGGCCCAAGCCGTGAACAGGCCGCTGGGATGCAGGGCAGCCACGAGCAATTGGTGTGGTCCTTGGGCCAGTTCCATCGAGGCCCGCCATTGCATGGCGTTGGTGCCCACGCCGGTCACGGACACCGGCTGATTGTCCAGGCAAGCGCTCAAGGTGGACTGGCCGTTGACATGGCCAAAGGCCGCGTACGGAATCAAGCTGTTGGTGGCCGTGTTGATCCGCGAGAAAGCGTCCGTGCCGCCGGTCCACAAGGCGGTCCCGCTGCCGGCGGATGTCAGGATCCCCGGCCTTTGAGGCAGACCGCCATCGTAAACCATGGCGTTCGTCCACGTCGTAGTTGCATTCAGGTTCAACTGCTCTTGGGTCAAGCGGCGGGTCAGACTGGCGTAGCTGTAGGAACGTGAGTCGGTGAAATCAGCCCGGTTCAGGGTGTGGTCGGCTAGCAGGCCATCGCCTGACCAAGCGAGCGATTCGGCCAACTGGGTCGCGCCGCCGACGGTGGTGTTGATGGACAAGGGACGGCCTTCGCCGTCGAGAGAGGTGGTGGCTGTGACGCGGTTGCCCACGATGCGGTTGGTCAGAATGCCAGCCGTGTTGTAATTATAACTGCCGCTGCCGGTCGAATCGCTGACGGCCGCGAGTCCGCCGTCGGCCTGCCAGGAGAAGCCGTAGCTGTTGAGGCCCAAGATCAATTGCTTGCGCCGCCCAGCCGCATCCCAATTCTGGTAGGCTCCATAGGCAACGGAACCACCGGTTACGGATTCGGAAGCCAACAGGCCGTAGGCGTCGCGTACACGCTGAATGGCTGAGGCGGTACCGATGTTGTTGCTGGCGAATTGTTCCGTGATGCCGGTGACATTGTTGCGTGAGTCGTACTGCCAGGAGGTCGTAAGGTTCTGTTCCGACAACAATCCGCTATAGGCATTGGTCGTCACGCGAAGGCGGTCGTCATAGGAATAAGCGCAGGTAACACTGCGGCCGTCCGTCTTGGATTGAAGCAATCCGGTGAAAGGAGTGCCGCTGGGAAAATAGTTGTACGTGGTGGCGCGGGTCACATTGCCGTTGGCGAAATTCTGCTCGTTAGTGAGCTGGCCAGCGCAGTTGTAGGAGGCCTGCCATTGCAAACCGCCGGGCACGGTGCGGTTGGTTGCCTCGCTCATGGGATTGTAGGCAGTGGTGGTGAGTGCGTTGTCGCGGTCGTATCGGGTAATCGGCCGGTTCAAGCCGTCGTAGCCCGTGCTGGTGGTTGTCCAGGTGGCGACCGTGCCGCCAGTGGAGGAATCGTGCTGGGAGGAAATCAGGTTGCCTGCAAGGTCATAGCCATTCAGCGTGAATTCATTGGTGTTCGCTGAAGGATAGGCCACCGCCAAGACAGTATGGCCATCGTTGTCCGTCCAAGTCGTGTGACTGATGGCGCCAGTCCCCGAGCCATCTCTGACAGTGACGCTATTGTGGTCGGCGGAGTAGGCAAAATATTTTTCGCGAACCAGTGAACCGGAGGGACTGTAAACCTTGATGCTGGTAGTGCGCTTCAAGGCGTCGAACGTGGTTACGGTGGCCTCGCCCAGCGCATTCACAATGGTCAACACCCGACCGGCGGCGTCATAGAAGTTGGTGTTGATTTCCTGCAAGACATTGGTGAAGTTCGACGGTGGATTGCCGGGCCAAGTGATGATGCTTCCGACGGAAACCATGGCCGGTCCTGCCACGACTTTGGCGCGGTCCAACCCGTCGAACACGGTGGTGAAGGCGTTGTTGCCCTCGTCCACGCGCTGAATGACGTTGCCGCGCCGGTCCAGTTGAACGGAATTGGTGGCCTCGGACACACCCGCTGTGGAATAAAAAGCGCGCGTCGTGATGCGGTTGACGTCGTCGTAGGTTGTCTGCCAATAAGCTCCGTTGCCTTGTGTCTCCCGATAGATGCGGCCGTCAAGATAATAGCGCCAGGCGTTAGTTGAACCGTCCGGGTTGTTGCGGTATTCCGGCTTGCCGGTGGTGGTATGGAGCGTAGTGCTGACGCCGCCCAAGGCGTTGGTGTAATACTTCACCTGTCCACCTGGCTCGTAGCCAAAACTCTCCGTGCTTAAAACCGTGATGCCATCGGTATCGAGATGCGTTCGCTGCGCCAACCGGCAAAGGGCGTCCCATTTGTTGGTCGTCATGGCTCCGCGCGGGTCCACGGCGAGCGTCAGATTTCCGAGCACGTCATATTGATAAAACGATTGAGCGTACAAATTGTAACCGGCGGGAGCCCCCACGCCGGTTCCGGCACCGTTGGCCTCCGAACGCCAGTGAATTTCCGTGGTGCGCCTGCCCGCCCCGTCGTAATCGTAAAACACATAATCTTCGGGATTGTAGCGCGGGCCGTCTATCCAACTGACTTCGCCGTTATCCGTGTAATAGATGAAGTTCCAGGACAGGACATTGCCAAACTCGTCGAAATTGTCCTGTTCGATGGGCCGGTTGAGGGCGTCATAATCAAAGGATGTGACGGCACCGAGAGCGTCCACCTGATTGACCATCTGCCCGCGTTCGTTGTAAAACAAGGTATTGATGACATTCGGGTCCGCAGTTCCGCTGTAGCGAATGGATTGGATGGGGAATCCATTCCCATTGTAGGCAAGATCATTCGTGGCGGCGTCGGCAGAGCCATAGGCCTGGATTTGGCGCACGGGCAGTCCAAAGGCAGTATTGGTCTGGGTGAGACTTCCGTTGATGACGACATTCGTTGCATTTCCGTAAATCGTGTAATTGGTGCTGACCGGCGTTGCCCCGGCGTAGCGGATCGTCTGTTGCGGCAGGAATGTGAACACCGGGTCATACACAATCATCACGCTGTTGCCCGCAGGGTCGGTCATTTCTAGGGGCAGGCTGTTGGTGTTATAGACCGCGGTGTTCGTGGCAGTTTGAGTGGAAATACCGTCGCCTGTTAAGTCGCCAATCGTGATCTTGTTCGTCACGTTGCCGTTGCCGTCATACTGGAACAGATTCGTCATTCCTCGCTTGTCCACTACCTGCAACAGGCTGCGCGGATAGCCGGGCGCATTGGTGACGTTGGGATACCAGGTTTGCTGGATGGTCTGCCCCAATGGGTCGGTGACCTTGGTGATGAGATTATTGGAATAATCGTAGCGGTTGGTGTGATGGTTGCCGTCAATCACATAGGTGGTGCCGGTGATTGTGTTCGTGTAGGAATTGGTGAGGACGAAATTGTTGGTATAAATAAATGTGGCGGTTCGGATTGGATTCAAGTCGCTGCCGGCGGTGGACAACTGGTTGGTGACACGGCGCTGGCTGTCATAGGCGTTGATCACTTCACGCCCGTCCGGCTTGTCTTCCTCGACGATGAGGTGTGTTGAATAGGTCGCGCTGCCACCGGAGATGGCCTGGGTGCCGTGTTGATATTGATAAGAGCGCGTCGTGTTATCCGGCAGGGTGACGGTCACCAAGTCGCCGTACTCGTCATAGACGTAGTACATCCAGCGGCCATCGCCGCTGTACGCATCAATCATGTGGCCGTAAATGTCGTAATCAAAACAAAGATAATTGCCATTGCTGCATTGAATCCGCTGCATCTGGCCAAAATTGGCGTCCGCCGGGTTTGTGTCGTAAGCGAACGTATAGTAATTGCCGCGATTGTCCGTCCATTGCAGCAGATACGGGCGTGCGTTGGTGATGACACCGCTGTTGAATTTCATGAACTGGAACAGGCGCAGGCTGCCGTCCGCCCCGTACAGCGTGTAATTCGTGACCGAACCGTTCACGGAACGCAGGATATAATCGCGCAACCGGTTGACCAAGCCGCCCGCGCCAGCGGTCGTGTTGTTGTTTAATTGCGGATTGGCGGCCAGGGTCGGGGTCCAGAGATTGGTGTTGCTGGTACTGTGAACGTAGGCGAGCACCGCTCCGTCCATGTCGGCCGCATAGATATTGGTGCTGCCCTTGCTCAAGCTCAAGTAGGGCATGATGCTTAATTTCCAGCCGTAACCGAATTGATTGTTGGCGAGATTCTGGCTGGAATAATTGCGCCGCAGGGCGAGCGGCAATGGGCCGGGCAACGCCAAGTCGGTTTCGTCCGCGTAAAATTCGCCGGTGATGTTGTTGACGGGATCAGCCATTCGGTTGAACAGTTGCGAGCCGAAATCACAGGCGGCTGACAGCCAGCCGGATTGGGCGGCGGTTTCGTTATTCGCGGCGACATTTGCCTGCGTTGTGCCCGGCGGAAGTCCCAACGCCTGCGCTTCAGCCGTTGAAATGGCCGTATCGGTCGGGGTCACGACCAAGTCGCCGTTGACGGTTTCAGCAGCCGTCGTTGGCACCAAGAAGGCAGCGCTCTCACCGGACAATACTTGGGAGTCGCTGGTCGGCGCGGTCATGTCCATCCCGATGTCACCATTGTAATCAACCAGATTGTCGTTGGGCGCGTTGACCGCCGTCACGGAATACGGCGGCAGGGCCTGGCCGGAAAATCCACCATTGATGCTGCTGGGGGAAATCAGCGCCGAATAGGAATAGGGCGACAGGATCAACGCGCCCATGCCACGATATTCAGCATTGGTCATCGGCCCAGGCGTGATGAAGGCAGTGACGTCATTGGAATAGGCGCCTTGGAATGCGCCAACGACTGACTGCCACAGGCCCGGGTCCCAATTTTGCAACTGCTTGCTTTGGTAGGTGGCTTGCCCCATGGCGGTATAGTTGAAATAATTCAACGGCACGATGCCCGCCCCGCTGCTTTGGGCCAATTGCAACAGCCGGACGGTGGAAACGGCGTTGGTCTGCTGATAAAACCGGTTGATGACCTGATGTTCCTCGGCCGACCCGTCGGCAATCCCCAGGAGCAGGTAATTCTGGCCTGCCATCGTGTAGTTCAGCCCCGAGTCGGGATGCAAGGTGGCGTTGCCTGCCAGCATGGCCAGATAGACGGACATGTCCACACAGGGCAGGATGGGGTCCGTTCCGTTGGTCAAATTGCCGTAACTGTCACGGCCCGGAATGATCTTGGACAGTCCCGCTGCAAACACGGAGAGCTGGGTGAATTTCTGGAGACTCTGGTTCAACTGGTTGAATTCGTCGCATTTTTCATAGTACGACATGCCCGCCAGATACATCGTTGCCCCTTCGTACACGTCCGGCGACAGGCTGTTGGTCACCGAATGATTCGCGCTGACCGCGTTTTCCATCTGCCACAAATCGGCCTCATGGACGTTGAGCATGTCCCGCGTCACCTGTCCGTAATCCATGCAGATGGCGGCCTGGTCGCCTACGAACAGCGGCCGCTCAATGTCGATCTCATTGTAGCCGCTCAGGCCCAGAAAATCCGTGGTGGGGTCAATCGTGTAGGCCGGCGTAATGGCCCGGTGCCGGTGATATTTGAAACGAACTCCCAATTCATAGTCCGCCGAATCGAAGGTGAGCGAAAGCACCTCCTTGGAAAGCAGGCTGGCGTCATTGGTGAACGCCAATTGGGTGGTGATATTCGTGCGAAACGGCAGCAAAATCAGGCTCAATTGCACGTTTGAGTTGGTTAGGTTCTGATAAATGTAAAACTCGCGGTTGTGCAAATCCGCCAATCGCAGGTCACCGGTCTTTAGGTCCTTGGTTGGGTCGGTCAGACTGTAAATCTCCACGCTCATCGTGTCGAAAATGTTGGTCAGTGACGGATTTACGTTGGTGATGGAAGTGGAGGACAGGTTGGTGATCGTGGTGCTGACGTTGGTCAACCAGGTTGGCGTGGGAAAATCCTGCCAGCGCGCGTAATAATGCTGCCGGTTGAGGATCTCCACGCCGATGTCGTTGACGGATATGCCCGGATGACTTTGGAGCAGGGTTTGCTTCAAATAGGCCGGGAAGATGACACGGGGCGTGTTGTCGCCATCCACCGCCAGCGCCAGTAGGTTTGTGCGGCCGTAAATGTAATCCCGCACCCACGGATAGGCGCTGGCATAATTGGTGGGCATTTCATCCCATAAATTGAGCCCTTCATTGATTTCGTAATCCTTCAGCCAGGGGAAAATATGCACCCAATTGGTGCCGATGTAGGCCGCCACCCAAGGATAATTCACGGGGATCATCGCGTTGGTGGTGTAAAGCTGCCCAGCTGGGTTGATGTCCCCATGCACCTGAAACTTGAGCATCTGGCTCAGGCGCGCGTCCAACATTTGCAGGCCGTTGTGCGGGGCAAATTCATAGACGGCAGACACGCCCGCCTGCCGGAGCAGGTACACCAGCAGCGCGCATTCCTCCGCCGGGGAGCCTTGCTTTTCCAGAAAAGTTCCCAGCGCGCCGCGCGTCACCCCGCCCGGATTGATCGAGTCTTCCGCCACGTTTCCATTGTCATTGTAATCAATCGGGTCAGTCAGGCCGATCTGGTTGATGACATAATTGGCCAGGGCAATCGGGTCGTTGCCCATGCTGGCCACGAAATTGTCCAGCAACGGGTGCCGCCGCAGTTCGGGGCTGTCATCCAGACTCAAGGCGAGCGACGGGCTGAGGCTCACCGCGTTGGTGACCGGCGGGGTGTTGGTCAACATTTCCGCCAGCGTGTCGCCGGCGTAAAATGGCGGCAGCGGGCAGCCGTTGAACTGGGGCTGGTCCAGAAAAACCGCGCGCCATGGCGGCCGGGCCTCGAATTCCAGCGAGTAAAGCATGGAAGCGGCGATCTGGCCAGTGCCGTTGATGGCCATCGGATCGCTCAAATGATCCGGATTGCCGGAAACACTCACCACGTAAAAGTAATTGGTCGCCTGAATGCTGGCGGTATGCGTCAGCACATACGCGCCGGCGGAAGCTTCGCCCCAGCCCAGATTGGGCGCGCCAGCCAGGATGGTCGTGAGGCCGTAGCCGTTGGTGACAATCTGCAAACCGTTCGTGGCATAGCTGGTCCAGGCATTGGTGCTGGACAAGGTCGGTGGATAAATGCTGACGGAACCAGCCAGTTGATAATTGGTGCGGTAGAAAGCCTGAATCACCACCGGCTGGTTGGACAACGCCACGTTGCCGGCGTAGATTCCGAAATCATACGGCTGGCTGAAATACAGCGGCGTTCCGCCAACCCGTTCCCCAAAGGCCACTATCGGGTTGTTGAACGGTATCCGGTTTGCCACGTTGGTTTGCGGCGGATTGGTCGCATTGTAATGGTAAAGCATCTGGCTGCTCCACGAGGTGAGGTTGGAATATAGTGCGGAGCAATTGCCGGTCTGATTGCTGTAAACGGTTCCGGTCTGATTGTCCAAGGGCACCACCGTGGACCAGTAGGTCGGGTCGCTACCGCTGCCCCGCCAATAACTGCCTACCGGCAAAGTGACTGAGTTCGTCGTGGAACTGTTGGGTAGGAGGGTGACTGTGGCGTTGGTGGTCAACCCAGGAAAATAGGCGCCGCCACCCAGATATAACACAACGGTTTCCGCCGCGATCATGTTCGAATTGATCGCATAAACATTCAAATTGGTGGTGGATTGATTGGGCGCGAACTGAACGGAGGACGGCAATGCCGTGTAATCGCTGCCGGCCGTGGCCGACCCGTCGTATGTCAAATTGACCGTGCAGGAATTGCTCAATCCGCCGTCGCGCATGATCGAGAATTGCCCAATGTAGGAGTTGTTCGGGGAGGCGTATCGGTACGGGGCGGCGACACTGACAACAGGCGCGCCCGGCTCAATCGCCATGGAGGCCGACAGGTTGCTGGGGTTTAAGAAGTAGCTGTTGCTGACCACGGTAATGGTCAGGAATTTGGTTCCCGAGAAATTATTGGTCTGCAGCGCCCCCAGGATATTGGTAGTCACCTGATTGGTCCCCGCCGGAATGTTGATCGAACCGCTCAAGTGAGGCGTGAAATCCACCCCGTTCGACGCGGTCCCGCTGAGACTATATTGGACGGTCATCGCGGGGAAGTAGGGAATGCTATATGGGTTGAACCCATAAAATGTGAATCCACCACTGGTCCCGCGCACGATGCCGGCCGTGGTGTCATAAATGCCGATGATAGGGTAGTTAGACAGAAATGTTATTGAGACAGGGTTATTCGTGCCGATTTGATAAGGGTCGGATGAATCGCCGGGCTCAATGGTGATTGCAAGCACATTGCTGGTAAGCAAGGTTGGACTGGCCAGAATGGTTATCGGGATGTCCACGTGGTCGTTCCCCGCGGTGATGGTGGCCGTGTAATTCCCATTTACGCCAAACGCGGAGCAACTGTAATCCGACCCGCTTACAGCCGTTCCACTGACCTGGTAACTGATATTGCGGCTATTAAAGGTGTCACCGCTGACGCGATAAATGTGAAGGTTGACACTCTGCTGGCTAGTTTGCCGAACCAGCTGGATGCCGCTGTAATTGGTGCCGCCAATGGCCATGGCCGCATTTACGACGGAAGCTCCGTTGTAAATGGTCACAGATGCGGACGAGTATCCGGTCGTCGGCGAGCAATCGGAGTTGATGCTTAAGGTTCCAGTCTTGTCATACCCGAGCGCCGTGTTAGTACAACTGATTGAAAAGCCTTGAGCTTGTGGAGACCCGCCGCCGGAGTCAGTCGGCCAGGTCACATTGGTAAAGCAGATGCCGCTCCCAAAGCCAGGAATGTCCGCTGCCGTAATCTGATGCGATCCGGTCCCGGTGATGTTCACGCACCAACTGATGGGATTTGATTCATGCCACTCCCACGTGGTATCGCTGCTATTGCAGCTTGCCCGGGCAACATCCGCCGTGCCAGAAATCGCCCCGCCTGCGGTTGCGGCGTAACTTCCGGAGGTCAGATAGGTCTGCATCGCGGTGGCTCTAACTGAAATCGGCGCCACAGCCAAAACACCCGTAAACAGCAGGAAGAGGAACGGGGTTTTGCGGTTGAAGGTAAAAGTGGTCTTCATGGTCGTTGTGAATTGTTCGGTTCTGATTTATTGGATAACCGCGCCGTTGGTCGGACTGTCAATGAACACGGTCAAAACGCCCGCGCTGGGATTATTGGGATCGGCGGCTTGCCAGATTGGTACGCTATTCGTGTCCATAATGGCCCGGTAAAAGCCCGTCTGAAAGGGGCCAATATTGACCACGAAATTCGTCTGCCCAGGGCTGCCGCCGTCCAGCGCCGTCCACGGATAGGCCGGGTTCGCCAGCACCGGCGTGTACCACAATTCGTAATTCGCCGGTCCCTGGTCATTGTAAACGGTGATCAAAAGCTGGTTCGTTCCGGTCGGGATCAAGGTCAAATACGGCACGCCACTTTGCTGGTCCATTGGGCCAAAACCGCCGCCACCCATCGGTTTGGCCGAGAGGCTCATGGTCGTTGCCGGGGCCGATGGCTGCTGACTTGCTACCTGAATCCACGTGATCAGCCCTTCAAGCGATTGGATCTCGTCGTTCGCCGCCGCAGCAACTGTGGCGTCCGTGAGGTTCGCTGGCAACCCAAAACGACGCGGATTCACGTCTCCACCGCTCAGGTCCAAGAGAAACTCGTTGTTTGAGGAAATCTGAAAAATCGGCCCATTGAAATCTAGCGGCAGGCACGGTGCCGGCACAGCGGATCCGCCCGGTAACGTCCACCAAAATGTGCCGCCGCGAAGCGGCACATCTGTGGGGGCAACTTCTGACAGGCCTTGGGACGAGGCGGCAACGCTGACCAAAGACACCGGCTGAAGCGCCGACTGCGCCAGCGCGCCGACTGCGCAAAGGAACGTGAATCCGGCGGCGATGCCCGCCGCGCCCAGAACTGAGGCACCGGAGGCTGATTTGTTTGGAGGATTTTTCATGGTTGTTGTAGTTTTAGGGGGTTGACATGGTGGAACAGCTCGGAAAGATTGACCAAGGGTGCGACCAGTTGCAGGCAAACCGGTAAAGAACATTGAGGAAATGCGCCGGAATTAGCGGGGATAACTCGCAGTTCCATCTAATGTGATGAACAGTCCCCGCAGGCCGCTGTTTGGAAGGTGTCCCTCCGTTTGCGCCCGCAGTTGGATTCGGCAAATTCATCTCACCCGACGATCACCTTGCCAGAGGCCTCGCCATTCTGTCGAGATTCTTTTTTGTGACGTTTCGGAAACGATTGGGTGAGAGGCACGTCTCAGGTCGTCCCGGCGATGATGAGGGGTGGCGGCGTCTGGAGCGTGCAGAACCTGCCCTTCGGGATGGAGGCACGCCCATTCCGCAGCCGTCCGGCGTGAATCCCGGCAACCGCACGGTGAAGTGTGACGGTGGCGATTCTGGCCACAGCGTAGGCCAATGCGGTGGCGTAACGGGCGCTGCTGACGGGTGACAAGCTGGGCGGATCGTGCCTGCGGCAGGAGTCTATAAATTCGGTTTTGATTCCTGTGGTCCCGAAACGGGCATCAAAAAGTCAGGCAAGTATTTGGGTTCATCCCACGTTTTTATCCACGGTACCACGGCTCGGTCCACGGCTTGCCCGAAATCCTTGTCTTCAGGAACGGTAAGGATGGTCCGAATCAGGAATGTGTG
>Ga0316217_10003570_pt1 | contig 17559 bp, 15 predicted proteins | sample 1anoAmetaG_FD_203633 | JGI IMG/M metagenome (GOLD analysis project Ga0316217, IMG submission 203633) | Freshwater microbial communities from Trout Bog Lake, Wisconsin, USA - 1anoA | ecosystem: Environmental > Aquatic > Freshwater > Lake > Hypolimnion/Profundal zone | place: USA: Wisconsin...
AGCAACGACACCCTCCGGCGGGTGAGCGAGGAGGAGGGCAAGGCAGCCCAGCGGTGGATGGCCAAGTCCGCCCGGCCGGCCGAAGTGTTTGGTGAGGCCCCCGGTGATCAGGAGTTCTATACCGATGGGGTGATCGCGCGGCTGCAGCGATTTATTCTGGAGTTGGGGTATGGGTTCTGTTTTGTGGGGCGGCAGCATCGGCTGGCGCTGGGGACCAAAGAGTACTTCGTGGACCTGCTGTTTTACCACCGGTTCCTGAGGGCGCTGTTGGCGATTGACCTGAAGATCGGCGAGTTTGAGCCGGAGCACGCGGGGAAGATGGATTTCTACCTGAACCCACTGAACGCCCAATATCCGGATATCGAAGTGATCAGTGGCTTGTGGCTGGTGACCAGAAACGGAAGGATGGCGGCCAATTATGAGTGTGTTAAAGAGCTATCGGGACTTGGAGGTCTGGAAGAAATCAATCAACTGGGTGGAGCAGATTTACCTGGCCTCAAGGGCCTTTCCGCCGGAAGAGAAGTTCGGTCTGACCAGTCAGTTGCGAAGGGCGGCGATGTCGGTCCCGTCGAACATCGCCGAGGGAGCGGCGAGAAGCGGGACGGGGGAGTACCTGCAAAGTCTCAGCGTGGCCACCGGCTCGCTGGCGGAAGCGGAGACACCGTTGATGCTGGCCAACCGCCTGCAGATGGTGGACTCCTCGATCATGGAGCGTCTGCTGGGACAGGCAGAAGAAATCAGCAAGATGCTGGGCGGGCTCAAACGCTCGCTGCAATCCAGGCGTTGACAGCGGCGGATTTTCCGCTCTCACTAACCACCAGCCACATGGCACAAATCACTGTCCAGGGTGTGGACGTGTTCAAGCCGCAGACGGGCGAAGTGGTCAGCGACATCGCCGACGGGATCGCCTGCTGGTTTTTGGATACGGATTACAACGAGGAGAGCTTCTTTGTCAGACATGCCTATTTCCTGGGGGCCAATGATCCGTACAGCGCCCTGAAGACGATGCTGAAGGCGGAAATCAACGCCGAGGCATGGGAGACGCTGCATAGCGATACGTCAAGGGCGTTTGAGAAGCCGAAGAATGGGAGGATCGCGGTGAAAGTGATAAATCATCTGGGGGATGAGGTGATGAAGGTGTTCAAGGTCAATTAGGGGCGTGGAAAAGCAGGACAGGTCGGGTTTATCCGGCAGGCATCGAAGGCTGCGACGAACGCGCGAGGCTGGGAGAAACCTGACCAGTCCTGTTTTCCTCCTCCATGGACTTTCGCATTGTCCATATACAGTAGAAGCCCGTTGCTGGGAGAAAGCGGGCGTGTTTCCTGGTAGGGGGCGGTCACAGGTACAATTGTCGCCATTATGGCACAACGAAAGCGGCGAACTCCTCACAGCAAAAAGAAGCAGGCGGGTTTCGTTCTTATGGGCGGGGATGACTCGCGGAAGAGGGAAATCAAAAAACCGCCGCAGCAGTTACAGATGGTCTGGCCCGAAGATCGGCTGGACAAACCACCTGTGGTCAGGCTGGCTCGGGATTATGTGATGCGCCAGTATCGGCCCGGCGATGAGGCCGGCTACATCAGACTGATGAACCAGGTGCAGCTCGGCTGTCCTTGGAATCACGCCAAAATTCAAGAATGGATGGCCCGCGTTCTGCCGGGAGGTTTCTTCATCGTAGTCCATAAGCCGACGGGCCGGATCGTGGCCACCGCGATGGCGAGCCATCGGCCGCGGCCTTTGCACCCGGCCGGGGGAGATGTCGGCTGGATTGCCGCCGCGCCCGAGCATAAAGGCAAGGGACTGGGATTGGCAGTGACCGCTGCGGCCATCGCCCGGTTGATCGCCGCCGGCTATCAACGCATCTATCTGCTGACCGACGACTTCCGCCTGCCGGCGCTCAAGACTTACATGAATGTTGGTATGGCGCCGTTTTTGTACGCCGCCGATATGCAAGGGCGATGGAAGGAAATCCGCCGACAACTTCGGACGAAGCCGTGAGCGTCGGAACTTCTTTGTCATGCCTGCATCCGCAGGGGAATGCGAGGGGAATGCGGCCGCCGGGCGGGGACGCCGGCAGTATAGGCGCGGGAAAGCAGGACAGGTCGGGTTTATCCAGCAGGCATCGAAGGCTGCGGCGAACGTGCGAGGCTGGGATAAACCTGACCAGTCCTGTTTTCCTTTTCCGAAAGTAAAAGGGGAAGCAGGGCGGAGGAAACGTGGAATGTGGAGTTGGGAAGAGACGAAGGGGAAGGCGGTCGGCACAAGGTTCTGGTTGTCCGGTCTGCGCGTCAGCTTGCGGTGGCTTTGCGAGCCCAGCGCAATTTGGCGGAGCGGGAGCGGGGGTTGAGGGCGATTTCGGCGGCAGCGGCGGTGAGGGGGTCGGGACTAATGCGGTCGTAGACGCCGTCGCGATGGGCGGCGCGGAAGGATTGCTTGACGAGGCGGTCCTCACCGGAGTGGAAGCTGATGATGGCCAGGCGGCCGCCGGGAGCGAGGAGGGAGGGGGCGATGGCCAGGAGGCGCTGGAGGTTGGCCAGTTCGCGGTTGACGAGCATGCGCAGAGCCTGGAAGGTGCGGGCGGCGGGGTGAAGCTTGGCGCCGGCGGCACGCTGGAGGGTGAAATCACGGGCTTGGCAGATGATGGCCGTCAGATCGTCGGTGGTGGTGATGGGATGGACGGCCCGGCGGGCGACGATCAGATGGGCGATCTTCGGGGCGTCGGTCTCGTCGCCGAGTTCAAGGAAGGCGGCGGCGAGTTCGCGTTCGGATAAGCGGTTAAGCAACGCCGAGGCGGGCTGGCCGCGGGTGGGGTCCATACGCATGTCCAGGGGCCCGGGACGACGATAGGAAAAACCGCGGGCGGGATCGTCAATCTGAGGGCTGGCGACGCCGAGGTCGGCAAGGATGGCGTCGGCCGCAGGGAGGCCGGCTTGGGCCATAATTTTGTCGAGGCCGGCGAAGTTGCCGTGGTGGAGGGAAAAGGCGTCGGGCGGGGCGATGGACAGAAGGCGGTCGCGGGCGGACTGGAGGTTGTGAGGGTCGAAATCCACGCCGATGAGACGGCCGCCGGGGAGAACCCGGCGCAGGAGTTCGAAGGCGTGGCCGGCCAGGCCCACGGTGCAATCAACGACGGTCTGGCCCGGGGAAGGGGACAGGAGATCGATTACTTCGGAGGGTAGGACGGGAATGTGAGGCATGGGGTCGGAATTCGGGGTTCGGGAGTCGGGGGTCGGGAAGAGAAGGCGAAGATCGGGAGTCGGGAATCGGCCTTCGACTCTGGCGCTCCTTTCGGGTCTGAGCCTCAGGGTCGAAGACAGGCTCGAAGAGTGGCCTGGGGGAGGAAGCAGGGGGATGTTCATTATGCGGCGGCATGGGTATTCACTATGGTACAGTTATCGCCGGGCCAGGCCAGTGGTGGAGGGGGTGATCATGGACGTGGTCTAAAACAAATCGGCCCTCCGGCGAGGAGGCCGGAGGGCCAGGGTGAAGAAGAATTTGGGGAATCGCGGTAGTTGCGAATCAGTAGTTCTTTGCCTGTTGGGCCAAGGCCTTGGCGTTGGCGATGGCCGCGTTGTAGTCAAGAACCCAGGTCTTGCGGGCGTTGTGATGGGTGATCTGCTTAACCGTGGCGGTTCCGTTTACGGTGACAGTGGCGCTTAAGGGCTCGAAAATGGTGTCATCGGCGCCGCTGACGTTGACGGTGTCGCCGTTGCCGGCGAAGACCTGGTTAGCGCCGGTGCCGCCGACGGTGATCACATCGTCTCCGGCCAGCCCGAACACAGTGTCCAAGCCGGTGCCGGCGATGATAGTGTCGCCGCCATGCGTGGCATGGGTGCCGCCACCGACGATGTAGTCGTTGCCGTTGCCGACGGTGATGGCGTCATGGCCCGATCCGCCGAAGACGGAGTCGTTGCCGTTGCCGGTGGTGACGGTGTCATATCCGGCGCCGCCGAAGACCACATCCTGTTCGTTGCCGGTGGTGATAATGTCGTGTCCGGCGCCGCCGCGGATAATGGTGTACTTATCGAAGACCTTGGTGGTGGTTCCATCGCCCTTGGTGATGGTGACGACATCGCTTCCGGCACCGCAGTGAACGTGGACCAGCTTAACTTTGTCGGCTGCGAAGGACTTGCTGACGCCATTGATGTTGACCACGATGGCCGAACCGGCCAGGTCGCTGTAGCCGACGGTGACGGTGTTGGCGGTGTCATCGAGGAGGATGTTGAGGCCGCCGCTACGGCCAATGCTGGCCGTGCCGTTGAGGAGGACGCGGGACTCGAGAGCCTGGACAAATTGGGGGGAAACGGAAGACATGCATAATCTCCTTGATCCGCGAGGATCTGTTTGGTTAGCAAAACAACAGAGGAAACATTTAATTTATGCTGGTGTTCCTCAGCACCAGTTCGAGCCTGTCTTGGCCCAGTGCCAATATAACGCCGGACCACTGCGATTATTTCCGGCCGCAGGCAGCCCAATCAGATATCCTTCACCGAAGCTCCCGGCGGGGCAAACCAGGGCGTCGCGGCGGCGCGGGCGTGTTCGATGCGTGCCAGATGGGCCGCGTGCAATTCAGGAAGGGCATCCAGAGAAAAATACGCCACTTCCAGCGATTCGTCGTCGTTCACGCATGCTTCGCCTCCGACGGCGCGGCATGCGAATGCTATGAGCACGTATTGTGCTTTATCGCCGCCGGGGTAGTTGACCGTTGGCGTTGTGTAGACCCCGCTGATCCGTTCGGCCACCACGCGCACGCCGGTTTCCTCGAACACTTCGCGCACGACGGCGGTCGCCGGCACTTCGCCAGGCTCCATAATGCCCCCCGGCACGGCCCAGCGTCCCGTATCGGCGCGCCGTTGCAGCAGTATTTCCCCTTGGTCATTGAACACCAGCGCGCAAACCCCCGGCAACAACAGCAGTTGGTGTCCAGCCTTCTTGCGCAGTTCCAATAGATAGTGCGGTATTGGCATCGTGTGGGGATGATACCATTAGAGGGCAGTGGCGATGACAGTGGCGATGCAAAAATTATGCCGGCGTTTTCATTGCCCCTCGCCTCTGACCGCTTTCGAGCATATCATTGCCACATCGGAGGAATTACTCTATGGATAAAGACACTCTCATTGCCATGATGGATCTGGTTCGCCAGCGGTTGCTTGGCAGCTTGGACGCTATAGAAAAGAGTGGCCAGGATACGGCCAAGATCCTGGCTTGGCGGCCCGGGGCCGGGCGCGCTCATATTGCCTGGCAGGCCATGCACTGTGCCGCCTCGCATGACAAGTACCTCAACGTCATGATCAAGGGTCTGCCCGCCGCCAGCGATGCGGCAGCGGTCGCCGCTTTTGGCGGAGGCTCCAAGCCTTCCGATCAGAACGTACCGACATTGCCTGTCATAAGGCAAGCCTTGGACAAGGCTTACGGCGCGTTTAAGGAATATCTTCAGACTTTGCCCCCGGCGGAATTTCAGCGGCAGGTTGGTCCGCCGGACCGCCGTCGAACGATCGGCGAATCCGCCATGCTGATGGCCTGGCATGAGGCGCATCACCAAGGTCAGATCCACCTGACCTGGAATCTATATCAGGCGGCGTACGGCGTAAGCAAATGACTCTGCGCACAGTGTTGGTATTAATCGTCTTCTTGCTGGCCTGTTTTGCGACGGCGTCCATTGGCGGTCTCGCCACCGCTCAGGGCGTGCGCGACTGGTATCCATCTCTGCACAAGCCTGCGTGGACGCCTCCGGCGTGGCTCTTCGGGCCGGTATGGACGATCTTGTATATTGGCATAGCCATGGCCGGTTTCCTGGCTTGGCGGCGGGCTGGGTTGGCCGGCGCTAAGTGGACAATGGGGCTGTTTGTCGTGCAACTTATCCTCAATGCGGCGTGGTCGTGGGTGTTCTTTGGACTGCGCCAGACAGGTTGGGCAATGGTGGAAGTCGCACTGCTCTGGGGGACCATTGTTGGCGCGACAGTTGCGTTGTTCCAGGTTTCCATCCCGGCCGGCCTGTTATTCGTACCCTACATGGCGTGGGTGTCGTTCGCCTCGGTGTTGAACTTCGCCATCTGGCGTCTAAATCGAGGCAGTACCTGACGTTTACGGTGGAGGCAGCGGACGCCGGACGTTAAGCGGCTGTACCGCAGTCAATAGCCAACGTGTTTTGCAATGGAGCTTGCATGGGTTTGCTAGACGGCAAGCGGGGCCTGATCCTCAACGTGGCCAACGACCGCAGCATCGCCACGGCGATCGCGGCCAACGCCGTGGCCCATGGCGCCACCATCGGCGTGGGCTTTTTGCCCATGGACAATCGCGAGAAGACCGAACGCCGCGTCCGCCGGGCCATGGAGGAATTCGGTTTTGCCAACGCCTGGCTGTGGCCCTGCGATGTGGGCAGCGATCAGTCGATCACCGACTATTTCGCCGAGGCCCAGAAGCAGTTGGGGACCATCGATTTTCTGGTCCATTGTCTGGCCTTCGCCAACCGCGAATATCTCAAGCCCGAGTATGGCAACTTTACTTCAACCCCCCGCGAGGTCTACAAACAGGCCTGTGACATCAGCGCCTACAGTCTCATCGCCCTGACCCGGGCGGCGGCGCCGCTTATGCCCAAGGGCGGATCGGTGATCGCCCTGACCTATTACGGGGCGGAAAAGGTCGTGCCCGGCTACAACGTCATGGGTGTGGCCAAGGCGGCCCTGGAAGCCACCGCCCGCTATCTGGCCTTCGATCTGGGCCCACGCAAAATCCGCGTCAACACCATTTCCGCCGGTCCCATTCCCACTCTCAGCGCCCGCGGTGTCGCCGGCTTCGACGACATCCTCGTCCACGTCGAAAAAAAAGCCTCCCTGCGGCGCAACATCGAGGCCGACGAAGTTGGCAAGACCGCTGTCTACCTTCTCAGCGACCTTTCCAGCGGCGTCACCGGCGAAAACCTGTTCGTCGATGCCGGTTATAACACCGTGGGATTGTGAGCAGGATTTGACCTCCCACCCCATTGCCTTTACCATCACTGTGCTCGAGAAAGCACCCTATGTTTGCTATTGTCAGCGACATCCACGGCAACCTTGAGGCGTTCACCGCCGTTCTGGCGGATATTGATCGCCGGGGCATCGGGGACATCGTGTGTCTGGGCGACGTGGTGGGGTACGGGCCCAACCCCATGGAATGTCTGGACCTGGTGGCGACGCGCTGCCGCGCATCCATCATGGGCAACCACGACTTTGCCGTCTTCTACGAGCCGTACAATTTCAATGCCGGGGCCGAGCAGGCCTGCTTCTGGACGCGCCGGTGTTTTGAGAACGACCCCGACCCCGTCCGCCGGGCCAATCGCTGGAAGTTTCTGGGCAACCTGCCGGTGCGCATCCGCACCAATGAGTTCGTCGCGGTCCATGCCTCGCCCCGGCGGCCGATCAACGAGTACATATTCCCCGACGATATTTATACCAATCCGGGGAAGTTTCTGAGCATTTTCGAGCGTTTCGAGCGTCTTTGTTTTGTCGGCCATACCCACGTACCCGGCGTGTTTCTCGAAGGGCCGGATTTCTACAGCCCCGACGAACTGGATTACAAGTTTGAGCTCACCGACGAAAAGGCGGTCATCAACGTCGGCAGCGTCGGCCAGCCCCGCGACCGCGATCCGCGCAGCAGTTATGTGGTGGTGACCGACAAGGCCATCGAGTTCGTGCGCATCGCCTACGACATCGCCGCCACCGTCAAGAAGGTCGCGGCGGTCGAGGAACTGGACGATTACCTGGGCAACAGGCTCATTGAAGGGAAGTAGCCGATTAGGCCGGGGGGCAGATGCCGTGGGCTGTTCAACCTGGACGGCGGAAGGTCCGCCGGATTGATTTTGTTACTGGAAAGGCACCGATGGATACGAGGCGAATGGTCGTCAACGTCTGCGTGGTGATGATCATCATCTCCGGCTGGTTTCTGTTCACTTCCTGGCAAACCAAGAACCACCCGGAATGGACCAGGCCCGCGCCGCCGGCCCTGACGGCGGCATCGGCGCCATCGGTCCCGCCGGCGCCGGCGTCGACCGGAACGGCTCCAGCGGCGCCGCCATCAGCGCTGTCTCCGGCGACCATGAGCGCCATCCAGGTTGAGCAGGGCCCGGCGGTCGCTCCCATCGAACTGGGCTCCGCCGCTTTTGATCCCCGCGGCAAGGGGCAGTTCCCGCTGGGCATGCTCATCAATGTCCGCGGGGCGGCGCTGGAATCGGTGACCCTCAATCAGTTCCGCCAGGATCTTAAATCCGATAAGCCTTATGTCTTTCAGGAGCCGTACGCATCTTCTTCCGCGTACGCCGCCGCCCTGGCCACGCGTTCGATCAATGTCAACGGCATGGAAGTGGCTCTGAGCGGCTTGAACTGGCGCTGCGCCGAGCATGCCGCCGATCACGCGATCTTCACGGTGGACATTCCCGATGGCGCTGGCGGCAAGCTGGCCGTCGAGAAGCGTTACGACCTGAAGAGGCGCACCGACCAGACCAGCGGTTATGAAATCGGCCTGATCTATACCCTGGCAAATCCCTCCAGCAATGACGTGAACGTCAAACTGGCGTTCAACGGCGTCAACGCCCCCGATGTCGGCAACAACCGCTACGACATAGCCCAGGTCGCCTCGGCGGTGGACACCGGCGATGCCCAGGCCCATGTCGTGGAACTCAAGAACCACGATCCCATCAGCGGGTTCAAGGACAAGAATCCCGTCGATCTCAAAGCGGGTTCCGCGCCGTTTCTCTGGGCCGGCGTGCGCACCAATTATTTCGACGCTTTTGTGCGCACCGTGGACAATGGCGGCAAGGCCGTGCTCATGGACAAGGTCGAAGCCTTCGCCCTGAATCCCGAGGAGAAAGACGATCCGGCCAAGAAATACGTCGTCACCTCCTTCGTGACCAGGGCCGGCGAACTGAAGGTGCCCGCTGGCGGCAGTCTGGTGGTGCCCCTGGCGGTGTACCTGGGCCCGGCATCACGGGAGATTCTGGACAGTTCCTATTACGCCCAATATCCGCGCCGCTACAACCAGACTCTGGTCATCAGCAGTGGACCGTGCTCATTCTGCACTTTGCCATGGCTGATTAACGGGCTGGTCATGCTGCTGGGTTTGTTCCACGTGGTCCTGCGCGATTGGGGCCTGTCCATCATCACCCTGGTGATCCTGGTCCGCGGCATTCTTCACCCGATCACCAAGCGCTCGCAGATATCCATGATGAAGATGGGCAAGATGGGCCCGGAGATGGAGCGCCTCAAGAAGAAGTACGGCGACAACAAGGAAGAACTCAACAAGGCGATGATGGAGTTCTACAAGACCCAGGGGATGTCGCCGTTCCTGGGGTGTCTGCCCATGTTTCTGCAGATGCCCATCTGGATCGCCCTGTACAGTTCCCTGCAGACTACTTTCGAGTTGCGCCACTCGCCATTTTTGTGGGGCTTTACCTGGATCAAGGATCTGTCCCAGCCCGATGAACTTTTCCGCTTTCACCAGGGAATCAACCTGGGCTTTTTCACCCTTGATGCCTTGAACCTGCTGCCGCTGCTCATGGCCGGGGTGTCGTTCTTCCAGTCCAAGTACATGCAGGCCCAGCCCACCGCGACCATGACGCCGGAACAGAAACAGCAGCAGAACATGATGAAATGGATGTCGGTGATCATCTTCCCGCTCATGTTCTACAAAGGTCCGGCCGGTCTGAACCTTTATATCATCACCAGCAGCGTCCTGGGCATCGTCGAAGGCAAGATCATCCGCGAGCACATCAGGAAGCGTGAGGAGGCCGAAAAGGCCGGCAAGATCATCGTGGATGCTCCGGTCACGCGCATGGGCAAGAAGCTGCGCCACGAACAGCAGGACCAGCAGAAGAAGCATCAGCCCGCCACCGGTATAAAGGGCCTGTGGGCCCGCTTGCAGGCCAAGGCCGACCGGGCCATGAGCGATGCGCGCAAGCAGCAGAAGAAGTGAGTGGTGACCTGCGATACCATCGCCGCCATCGCCAGCGCCGCCGGGCCGGCGGCGCGGATGATAGTGCGCTTGAGCGGAAGCCGTGCCGGGGAGATTGGCGCCCAGCTCTGCACGCCCGTTCTTCCCGCCGCCGGGGCCCTTCGCTGTCGGGTGGCGTTTGATGCTCTGGAGTTCCCCGCCTGGGCATATTGTTTTACGGCACCGCGCAGCTATAGCGGCCAGGATATGGTGGAGATTCACCTGCCCGGCAATCCTCTGCTGGCGCGGATGCTGCTGGAGTGCATGATAAAACTTGGGGCGCGGCAGGCCCAGGCGGGAGAGTTTACCGCCCGGGCCTATTTCAATGGGCGCATCGACCTGAGCGAAGCCGAAGGGATCGCCGCCGTCATCGCCGCCCAGAACGATCAGGAACTTCGCGCCGCCCGGCAGCTCATGGCCGGTGAGTTGGCCCGGCGCCTGCGCCCCACGCTCGATTCCCTGGCCGATGCCTTGGCCCTTGTCGAGGCCGGCATCGATTTTTCAGATGAAGACGTCACGTTTTTAACTCCCGGGCAAATGGCCCAGCGGATCGCCTGGGCCCGGGCACAACTGGCCGAACTGGTCGCCGGCAGCGCCTCTCTGGAGCGCCTGGCCCACGAGCCGCGCGTGGTGATGGTGGGGCGGCCCAATAGCGGCAAGAGCACGCTGCTGAATGCTCTGTGCGGCCGCGACCGGGCCGTGGTCTCATCCGTTCCGGGCACTACCCGCGACGTCATCTGGGCCGATGTGCCCCTGTTGCGCGGTCTTATCCGCCTGGTGGACGCCGCCGGCCTCGAGTCTGCGCCGCCGTCTGTTGCCCAGGACGCGGCCGGCCACATCAGCCGTCAGATGCGTCAACATGCCCTGCGCGAGGTGGAAGCCGCCGACATCGTCTTGCTGGTTATGGAGAGCGGTTCCGAACCACCCGAACTGCCGCGTCAGCCCGACCTAGCGGTCCTCACCAAGTCCGATCTCCACGCCCCTGATCAGCGGCCACGGAATCTTCCCTGCGACAGCCTCTCGATATCTGCGCTGACCGGCCATGGGCTTGATCTATTGAAACGAAAGCTCGATGACCTGGCCTTCCGCGTGGCCTCTGCCACCGCCGTTCTGGCTCTCAACAGTCGCCACGTCCAGGCCATCTCCGAAGCCTGCGATGCCCTGGCCCGAGCCGCCGGCCAGCCCACCGCCGGCCTGGAAATTATCGCCCTGGAGTTGCGACAAGCCATAGATGCCCTGGGGCGAGTATTGGGTTGCGTTTCCCCCGACGACCTCCTGGGCCGCATTTTCGCGACGTTCTGTATTGGCAAGTGAGGCAGAGGCGTGGATCGTAGACCGCCAATCCTGGGCACTCGCCTTTCGTTCAGCGGGTAGAGTTTTCCTCGCCCCTGCTTTGCCCTCGCCCCTCGCCCCTCGCCCCACGTCCCTTTATAATGCCTTTATGTCCTCCACGATCCCCATTGTCTCCGCCGCCTTCCGCTACGACGTGGTTGTCCGTCCCGGGCTGCTGGCCGAGGCCGGCGCCGCGATCGCCGCCGTAACCCAATCCCGACGCCTGGCCATCGTCACCGATTCCAATGTCGGTCCCCTCTATGCCCCGGCCTTGCGCGCCTCATTGACGGCGGCCGGTTTTCAATCCATTCTCGCCACCTTACCCCCCGGCGAGTCGCACAAGACCCTTGCCGATCTGGCCGGCGTCTATAACTGCTTCCTGGAAGCGAGGATAGAGCGTTCCACACCGATCCTGGCCCTGGGCGGCGGGATTGTCGGCGACATGGCCGGTTTCGTCGCCGCCACCATGATGCGCGGAGTGCCTTTCATCCAGATGCCCACCACCTTGCTGGCTATGGTCGATGCCAGCGTTGGCGGCAAGACCGGCGTCAATCATCCCGTCGGCAAGAACCTCATCGGCGCGTTCCACCAGCCCATTGCCGTATTTATTGATCCCGCGGTGCTTCAGACGCTGCCGTCCCGCGAACTCCATGGCGGCTTGGCCGAATGCATCAAACACGACTGCATCCGCGACGCCGGCGGCTTTGCCGCTCTGGAGCGCGACATCAGCCGGGCTCTGAGTTGCGACATCGATTACCTTTCCCAGCTTGTGGCCCATAACGTCGTTATCAAGGCGCGCGTCGTCGAGCAGGACCCTTTGGAAAAAGGCCCGCGTGCCCACCTCAACTTCGGCCACACCTTTGCCCACGCCATCGAAACCGTTTCCGGCCATTCCTACACGCATGGCCAAGCCGTCGCCCTGGGCATGGTCGCCGCCGCGCATCTTTCTCAATCACTGGGTTTGCTCGACGAGGCCACGGTAGGGCGGATCCGCGCGGTAATCGCCCGTGCCGCTCTTCCCACCGGCGGCCTAAAGCTCGATTCCCCATCCCTGATGGGCGCCATGGCCTCCGACAAGAAGGTCGCCGACGGGCGTCTGCGCCTGGTCCTACTTGATGGCCTGGGCAAAGCTGTCATCCGTGACGATGTCACGCTGGAGCTTGTTCGCGCCGCCATAGAGAGCCTGAGGAAGTGACGGGGTTTTGTTTCTGGGGGAATCGGCGTTAAACTCTGATCGTGCCTTTGCTTGACTGGCTACAACTCTCCCTGACCTCGGGCATAGGTCCGATACTCATAAGTCGCATAATCGATGCCGCCGGCGGAGCCGCGGCCGCTTGCCAGGCGGATGTCGCACTCTTGGTATCCGTCGAAGGCATAGGCACGGCTAGAGCCTGCAAAATCCGCCAATCTCTCCGCCAGGCGCGTGCCGAGGCCGAAAAGGAACTCGAACGCGCCGCCGCCATGGGGCTTGGTCTGATCTGTCCCGACGACCCGCTTTATCCGCTGCTCCTGCGCAGCATTCCCGATCCGCCGGCGGTCCTCTACATGCGTGGCACTCTGGAGCCGCGTGATCTTCAGGCCATGGCCATCGTGGGCAGCCGCCGGTGCAGCCACTACGGCCGGGAGCAGGCCGAGCGTTTCGGCGCCCTGCTGGCCGGCGTGGGCATGACGGTCGTGTCGGGCGGGGCCAGGGGTGTGGATTCGGCGGCCCATCGCGGGGCTCTGTCGCATTCCCAGGGGCGAACGGTGGCGGTTTTAGGTTGCGGGCTGGATGTGATCTACCCGCCGGAGAACGGTCCGCTCTTTGATCAGATTTCCGGGCGGGGGGCGGTTTTGACGGAATACGCCCTGGGAACGCCGCCGACGCCCGAGAATTTCCCCCGCCGGAATCGTATCGTTTCCGGCATGTCGCGCGGGGTGTTGGTGGTCGAGGCGGATGTGCGCAGCGGGGCGTTGATTACCGCCCGCCAGGCGCTCGACGATCATAACCGTCCGGTTTTCGCTGTCCCCGGCCGGGTGGACAACGCCATGTCCGCCGGCCCGCATCAGCTCATACGCGACGGCGCCGTTCTGGCGGCGGGTTTGGACGACATACTTCAGGGGCTTGGTCCGATGCCCACCGAGGCCATGGAGCCGCTGTCGCCGGTCCAGGAGTCGCCGTCTTCGGACCGCAGCACGCGGCCCATCGAGCCGCCGCCGCTGTTTTCCTCGGCAGCCGAGCAGCCCATCGGCAACCTGACTGGTTCCCAGGAGCAGATTCTCCAGGCCATGGGCCGGGAGACCGCCGGGGTGGACCGCCTCATCGAAGCCACCGGTATACCGGCCCACGTGGTTCTTCAGGAATTGACCTTCCTGACCCTTAAGGGCATGGTCAAGCGGATTGATGGCCAGACATTTGTCCGCGCCAAACGGCGGGCGTAGGATCACATGAGATAGGGTGTCGTGAGCCCTCTTCAGTCTGTTGGCATTGGCCTTGATATTATTGAGGCCACCAAACCTTGAAGAGCATTCCGCCTGGTTCCGGTTCGTTGCTGTTCTCGTGCAGGGCCGTAGCGGAAGAAGAGAATCTCCCGCTGAAATTATCGAAGTCACGTCTGCCGCTAATGGCTCAGATCCTCCGGGCGCACGGACCTGAACATGCCTCCGCTAATTTGTGCCATCTGCTTAAGGACCGTCTCTTCTATTTCTTGGGAAGAGAATCCAATGTGAATCGCGTTGATTCTGGCGTGCGATCCTGTTTCGAGCTGCCGGATTTCGGCGATAATGTCCTCCAAGTAAGGCCAGCAACCTGGGTCAGTGGCGAAATAGATCAGTTGCGGCTTTAACGCAAATGCCGCTTTCACCGCCAGCATTGGGTCCACGGGTCCGCGGGCATCGTAGCTGTCCATCAAGGCATACGCGCGGCGTTTATTCTCCGGCGTGGCGGCCAACAGTTGCGCCGAAATCGGTCGTACCGCGTCTTCCTGCATGAAGACGACATTGAAGAACTGCGAAGGTTGTAACTGATCAATGGTCTTGCGTATTGCACACCGTATATCGTCAAACCACATCATCGCCGCTCCCGTAGCATCGAAGATGAACACGACACTCTGCGCCTGGTCTTCGATGCCGAGAAAACTCACCGGCACCGGCGCGGTGGTCGGTGAGGAGGTTGTCCGGCTGGCGGGAGGAGTTGAGGACGGCTTGCTGCATCCGGTCGCGCTGATGATCGCAGCCAGGCAGGTCACGATGGTTAGTGGGCAATGTCGCATTGTGAACTCCTTGCTCGCAGGCCTACCGCTGTAAGTCGGCATTATAACGATCATCTTGTCATGATTTAGTTGCGTCAGTGGAAATTCTTTGGCCTTGAGTCAATAGTAGGTCATCACGTGTAGAATACACGGCTGACGTGATCCAATACCAGTATCTAAAACCATTAGACCCGCAACGCCACCGCCACGCGATCAAGGGGGAAACTCGGAGCGAGACTGCGCCGTAGTGCCAGGAGTCAGGAGGCACGGGGGAAAGACAATACTTTCGGACTTTGAGGCCGGCGGTATATTTACCGAGAGATGGCGAGGGAAGGAATCAGAGTTTATGAGAACTGCGACGCCAATATCGGCCGTAATATCTGACGCTACCGTGGCTACGGTACGCCTGCGCGGAACTAAATGTTCATTAAACTTTGTGCCGGCGCTGGCGTGCCTGATGGTTGCGCTGCTGGCTTCGACGTGGGCTTTTTCCGAGGGGCCTAAGGAGGTGTCGGCTGACAACATTTCCGGCATTGCCCTGGGTTTCCATACGCATTTCAATTACGGACAGAATGGTGCGGCGGATAACTACGCGCCCATTGCCGAACTCATCGAGAAGTTAGGGCACAAACCAGCGTTGGTTCATGGGTTCTATTCCTGGAAGAATATAGATGGCTCGTACCGGGCCTTTCCCAGGGAGTTCGCGGATTATGCCGTGGCGCGGGGAGCCACGCCGTTGATTACCTGGCAGCCGGGTGCGGCCAACGAGCAAAACCAGGTGGAACGTCCTCAGGCGGATTGGACCTGCGTGCAGATTGCCTCAGGAAAGTACGACGATTACATAAAAACGTGGGCGACCGCGGCCAAGGCCTGTCCGCATACGTTGTACGTCCGCCTTATGCACGAATTCAACGCCGCTCCATACCCGTGGGCCTACAGCGTGGACCATGCCAATAATGCTCCGGAGAAGTATGTCGCCGCCTTCCGGCATGTGGTGGATATTTTCCACAAAACCAATGTGAGCAATGTTCAATTTGTCTGGTGCTTCGGTTGCGGCGCCCAAGAGCCACCCCCAGAGAACTGGTTTCCCGGCGATGATTATATCGAGTGGATCGGCCTGGATGGCTACAACTATGGATTCGTAAAGGACGGATCGCAGAAACGCTGGCGGACGTACGAAGAGGTGTACGCCGTGAGCTATGCACGCTTGACGAAAATTTCCCGGCGGCCGGTGATCATATGCGAAATCGCCTGTGCCGAGGACGTGGACAAGAAAGGCAGCATGCAGATTGTGGACAAGTCGAGCAAGCCGAACTGGATCAAGAATACTTTTATAACCGCCATTCCGCAGAAGACGCCGCGGGTGAAAGCCGTCGTACTATTCAATTCGGTGGGCCACAATTTCCCTTCGTACGTAATTGATTCGTCGCCGGAAACGCTGGCTGCATTCAAGGCCATCGCCGCCGACAAGTTGTATCAGGCTGCGGCGCCGGATACGCCGATTAAATACCAAGGGACGGGACATGAATAGGAGGTGGAACCCGGCACGGGTGCGATTAATGGGCCAAGACAGTCGTTGCGTGTGGCTTTCCTGGTATGCCTCGTAGCGCCCGCCTTGTTGTTCAATTCTCTTTTGGTTGGTCGGGCGCGGTCTTCGTTTCGCTTCGTCAGGGCTGAGCCGTCGGTGTCCGCGACTCCTTGGTCTGGTCTTCTTCACCCATATACCTGAACGCTCCATTGCTTTCCTGGGCGATTTGTGTGAGCACGTCTTCCCCCGGACCGTGCCTGAAGGCGATGGTGTCGATTTTGACGCGGCCTTCCGCCTGGAGCTTGCGCACTGCGGCTATGGTCTCTTCCGGATCGGTCCACGAGTCTCCCGCGCAGACGAAATATATCAACTGGGGCTTCATGGCGAAGGCGGTTTTGAGGGCCGTCTGCGGGGCGGCGTGGCCGTGCGGAGGGCGCTGGTCGATCCAGCGTGAGATACGTCTTTTGTTAAACGGCGAAGCTGGCAGTAGTTCCCAGGACAGAGGCGAATCGCCGCCGCCCTGACTGAACACGACATTGAACGACTGTGACGGGCGCAGGGCAGCGATGGATTTCTTAAGGGCGCTGATGACTTGGTCGAAATGTGCGACCATCGGTCCCGAGGCATCGCAGACAAACACCACCCCTTGGGCCTGGGCGAGTAAATCCATAAAGACGACCGGCCCTGTCGCCGGGGCCAGCGGGGCTTCGACCGACGGCCGCGCCACCTCTGGCGGCGCATCCCTGCCCGGCTGATCTGCGGCCTGCCCGCTAGATGCTTTCTTGCATCCGCCCAGCATGCCCAGCGCCACTTGCAGGGTCACAACTGCCAACAGGAATCGCCGCATAGCCAAGAATATAAACGTCCGGCGGCGGGGACGGAAGAGGGACGAAGGGCGAGTGTGTCAACTCAATAGAAGTGTCACATTCGTTAACTCATTAGAACTGTCACAGTCTCGACTCAATAGAAATGTCACATCAATATAGTCTCCGGAAGGAGACAAAGAGTGACAGAGACATTAGCAATGAGTCGCAAGGAACGTAATCGTCTTGAGGTTTTTGGGCGAGTTAAGTCTAGGCATATCACGCAGTTGAAGGCGAGTGAGTTGTTTGGACTGAGCTACCGGCAGGTTCTACGGATGTACCAGCGATACATGAAGGAAGGAGCATGTGGTTTGGTGCACAAGCTGAGGGGCCGGGATTCGAACCGAGGACGTTCACTGGTGGAACGAGAGAAGATCTTGTCGATTTACCAGGAGCATTACGGGGATTTTGGTCCCACTCTGGCATGTGAGCAGATGGGTGAGCGTCAGAGAGTGGCAATAGACCATGAGACTTTACGTCGTTGGCTTGTGAAGGCCGGCGTGTGGAAAGGGGTCCGTAAGAGGCAGAAGCACCGAAGTCGGCGAGAGAGGATGGCGCATCCAGGAGAACTGGTGCAACTGGACGGTTCTCAGCACGCGTGGTTGGAGGACCGTGGTCCTGGGATGAGCCTGATCGAGTTGGTGGA
>Ga0316217_10003571_pt1 | contig 17557 bp, 21 predicted proteins | sample 1anoAmetaG_FD_203633 | JGI IMG/M metagenome (GOLD analysis project Ga0316217, IMG submission 203633) | Freshwater microbial communities from Trout Bog Lake, Wisconsin, USA - 1anoA | ecosystem: Environmental > Aquatic > Freshwater > Lake > Hypolimnion/Profundal zone | place: USA: Wisconsin...
TAAAGTACCAGCAAAGGTGTAGTTTGTAAGTTAGCCTACTGTATTTGTACCTATTTCGCTGATTGTGAAGGTAATTGTGCTAGGAGTAATTGGAGCAGTGGGCGGACCAACGACAAAGCTGACAGGCTGGTAAATATAACCCTTGGTTCCTCCATAAGCGTAATATTTTAGACTGACCCCGAGTGTGCAGTAGTCTGTAGTCGCTGTGGGCAGAGTTTTAAGGTTGGCGAACTGTATCCTAACGACTGTATTGGCATAGATGCGATCATATCCTGTGACTACAATGGTTGGGTATGTTATGGTTGAGACTGAAGGATAAATTTGGCATTTTATTCTGCCCATAGTGCTAAATGTTAGGCCACTGATGTTTAAGCAGGCAATCTAAGCTCCAGCCTTTAGACCTGTACCCAAGTCAGAAGCGAAAGTTTTTGCGAAACCGATTTCAATTGCTGAGGTGATTGAGTTACTTGCTGAGTTGATATATGAAGGAAGGATGTCTGCAGAGCCAACTGTAAAGGTAAGGTCGAAGAGTCCTTTTCCGCCTCCATCGTTAGGTATGACGAATGTGATCAAAGGTACTGAAAGGTAATAGCCATAAACTGTGGTTAGGTTAACGTATTGACTTTATACCAATGTAGGAGGATTGCTGTTGGACCATAAGTTGACTTGCATTTGATAGTGATCACCAGGATACTTAGGAGAAGTAAACAGCAAGGAAGGAACTGAATGATCAAGGTTAATCAAATTGTAGAGCTGGTTGTAAGTTGGCGGACTATACGCAATAGTGACCTGTGAGTTATTTCTGGATACACCACAGTTGAAGCTATAAAGCAAGGTGGTTGTAGGCTGCAGGGTGCATTTGCTGAGGGTCTGGGTTGTTGAATAGTTGAACTACTTTGGAAGGAGGAAAGTCATCGAACTGATGGTTATGCTGGATGAGGGGGTGGAAGGCAACAAAAATCCATAAAACATGCATTGCTGGTTGATAGTACATGTCCTCTGTCCGAAGGAGCGAGTGAATAAGCTGATGACATACAGATACGGAAGCTGATATTCTACAATCGAGAACCTACCGGTGCCTTGGGATACTAAGTAGTACCAACTTGTTGAGCTCGGGTGTGCGTAGGCTTGCACAGTCCAATAGTTACTATAGGCCGTTTGATAGTTCTGAATGGTGTAGCGAAGGTAGACGTAAATGCTTCTGCCTGTAAAGTTAGAAGTCCAGGCTGGGAAGTCCGACTGCATGTTAAGCATGATCCAGCTGTTGGTCAAGGACTGGCAAACAAATCGATAGGGGTAAGGTTTTGCTTCGCCAGCATAGGTCTGCATAGTGGCATTACAATAACTAGTATCAATGGTGATTTCTGGAGGGGAAGACAGGTAGATCATTTGCACATTTTTGTTTTGAAGCAGATGCGTGAGCTATATTTTGGCGATGTTGCTGAAGCTGTATTTAAGCTCGTAGTTGGGCGTGAGAGTAGGGGTGAAGGAAATGGTGAGAGGTTGGCTTGAAGTTGGGTCATAGAACAGTGTGGTTGCTTGATAATCTGTGTAGAATTTAGCCGTGATTGTGGCTCCGCTCCAGATTTCAGTGTAGAAAGTGTAAGATCCATAGAAATTCTGGTAGGGATTCGTCATTCCTCCCATACTAAAGGTATAGCTGCTTGACTGCGCCGCAGTCGCTTTGATCATGATCACGTTAGAGGTGGGATATGAGTAGCACTCTCCGGTGCCAGCTGTTATGGTGCAGACAGCCGGGATGGGCACTTGTGTGTAGTAAGCTAGCCTGATCCAGGTTCCAGCACTGATGGAGTAGGGCGCAGTCACAGTATGAACTGTGTTAGTTGCGGATACATTGCTGGGGTTGAAGGTCAGTGAGCCGATATATCCAGCACCAAAAGAAGAAGGGGCAGCAACGAATTGGATGTAAGTGACTGACTTGTAGTAGGCGCAGAGGTTGTTGGTATCCGAAGAACTGCAAGCATTTGCCAGTTTGAATACGATTCCGATAGGGTAGCCACTGGTGGCAGGGTTGTTGATGTTTAGTATGTTGAAGCGGATGTAGGTGTTAGCGGGGATGGCTTTCTGGATGGGGATGGCAATTGTGGTGGGAATTGGCGGAGTGACCCCACTGTTTCCCTGGTAGACTCGGCAAGAAATGGCTGAATTAGAAATAACGTGTGCTCCGTAGCCTTAGTTGCAATCGAACTGTCCAGGGGCAGGTGGGGAAATGGTAGCTCCGAGAGTATTCGAGAATAGATTTGTCGTGAGGCCATCAGCTGTGGTGAATTAGATGAGAATTGTGTCGCCTGCGTTTGCTGAGATGTTTGGAGTGACTGTGAACTAGTAGAGCGTTGTGGCTCCAACGTAGGTGAGGGCGGGAGTAACTGCTAAAGATGCATGACCGTAGGGCTAAGTCCAGATTCTGTAGATATTTTGCTCGACTAGGGTGCCTCCACTCTTGTATGCATAAATCTTGAAGGTATTCCACTGGGTAGAAGGGACGCTAGCTCCGTAGTAAGCAGTTGGTGCGAAAGTGTCAACCCAGAGAGTAATTGTTGACCCTGCAGGCATAGAGTAGGATGAGCTGTAGATGGGTAGTTGGTAGATGTTGCCACTGACCTTCGTGCCGTTAATCGGAACCCAGTAAATGTTGCCTGCTATTTGATACTTGAAAATGCTGTTACCAGTCGAAGCAGCATCGAGAACCCAGCTGCCAAAGTCTACCTGTAAGTAATCTCCATTGACCAGGGTATGTGTATTAAGCTGGAAGGTGATGTAGAGAGGGAAGGATTGTCCAGAGCTGTAGGGATTGGTCATGGTGCCAGAAAGTGTGATGAGGTTGCTGCCTCGAACATTTGACAGGACAAGAGTGTAGGAGTTGGTATTGGCTGAGACAATCTGGTTACCCGCACTTGAGTAGACTGCGACTGTGGCATAGGTATTGAAGTTGTTGTTTGAGCCTAAGGTCGAGTTGATGCTCAGCGTGTCAGAAATGTACATATACACTGAAATAACGAGCTGGGCTGATGAACCCAAAGCAGCATATCCGCTGATTATTACCTGGCTGGAGGAGTAACGTTTGCAAACCAGGTTACTGCCAGAGTTTACTCCTTGGATGAAACCACTGTAGGAGTAGCAGTATTCGTCGACGAGGTTGAGCTGGGGTTGGAAGGTGACGATCATGTAGCTGCCTTCGGGGAAAGTGAGGTAGTTGGCAGACCACCGGACAGTATACAGGTCCCAAGAGTTGGTGGTGAGCAAATTGGTGGCTTTGGAGAAGGTAGTGGTTGTCCACGAGCTGGCTGGCCCCACAGTATAGACAGCCTAGTTTGTAGAGGAAAAGAACCAACCTCTATATATAGAGGTCCCAGTAAAGGTATATACCCAGTTGATCTAGAAGTTCTGAGTGTCGATAGAGGTAGGGTAGGTGCCCAAATTGACCCCATAGCTGGAGCCCGTCGTGAGGACAAAAGAGCAAAGGTTGATGTTGGGGTAGTATTGATAGTTGTAGTTGGTATTGGAGAGCGAAGTCAGCGTAGAGATGCTGGTCAGTGCAGGAATATAGTTGTTTCTGAACTTGACCAGAGTTTATGAGCCAGAGCCGTATGCTGTAAAGTTATAGCGGAAAGAGACTGACATCGTAGTCTGGACTACGTTGCTGCTGAGAGATAGGTAGGCATACTGGTTTGTATCAGATGTTGATGGCGAGCAGGTATCCTTGGCTTCGTAGTTGTAGAAACTGATAATAGTGGGGTAGGGCGACCCATTAGCGTAGTAGAGCAGCTTGACCTTATAAGTGAGAGGCACTCGGGTTCCTGACGGCAGTGTGATGAGCGGGAAACGGAAATAATAAGATGAAGATGTTGAGAGTGCGCCATAGTCGGTGATTGTAAGTTTGGCTGGCGCCCAGTTTTGACTTTGGCTGTTCTTCCCGCACATTGTTCGTGTATTGGCATTAGGTACTGCTATACTAGCATAGTGACTGTAGTAGATTCCATTGTAGTAGGGAGAGCCAGTTGGCGAAAACACGGTGTTTATACTGAGGCAGCTGTCATAGTACTTGGACTCGACCTAGAAGGACAGTACAGATTCAGTAACAGGAGAAGAGGTGGATGCAGCTAAAAGTGCAAAGGCTGGCTTCAAGTTGAATCCTAGCATGTCATATAACCCACTTTGGAGGTGGGAGTGATCAACGCTGTAAGTCGTCATGTAGCCTGCAAAGTCAAGAGTGTAGACATCTCCGTAGGCGATGTTCTGCTGACTGTTGTAGATAAGGGATATCTCTACTCGCTGAGGTGTGGTGGGCATATTGAAAGTGGAAGTGATCTGTTGTTTGTCAATGACTGTGAGCAAGTACTAGCTTCCTGAGGTAAGATTTCCCACTGGAACACTAACAGTGTAGACTCCATTGCTGTAGTTGCAGGGTGCATACAAGCCAGCTCCATAGGCGACATAGGCGACTGCTGTTTTCTGGATGATGCAGTAGATCCCGTTGTTGGGGGTGTTGGGAGCTGGATAGGAAGTCGATGAAGAAACGAAGCTGAACGACTCCACCTGGGAGATATTGTAAGGCGAAACAAACTTGAAGTTTAGCTTGTTAGTGTTCTGCCCTGGTGAAGCATACAGGTAGGTCCTTTGCAGTTCGTAGTAGTTTTTGGTGTAGCGTTGAATTTAGAATGTCCAGGCGTTGGGAGTGCCGTAGAGACCACTGGTACTGAAACCATCGTTGGAAGGGTAGAAGTAGCCTGAGTTTTGGGCGAACTACTGATTTCCATTGTAGTTGAAGAGGGTGGAGGTATAAGAGATATAGTTATCGTTGTTGGCATAGAGGGTAACTCTCAAATACCAGTTATAAGATGTGCTGAAGGAGGAGTCTTTGATGCCCGTGATATTGACAAACCACCTGCTGTTCGCAGCATTATAGCCCACTTTTGGCGTGCCTGTAGGGTTGATGACTCCTGCTCCATATCTAAACCAGGCTGAATCTACCCACCTAACTCCTCCAGTAAAGTACAGAATGATATAGCTGAGGTTGCGATTGTTGTAGGAGCTGGCTCCGATGGTCCACCTGAACTAGTAGGTCAGCGGATAGTATTGGTGTGAGTTGTAGATAATACCATTGCTTCCACCCACCAAGCCCACTCCGGCCAATACGAAGTCCGAGTTCAAGCTGTAGGTTGAGTAGTCGGGCTGGGCCAGAGAATATTTGTTGTATGTTTTGTAAACGCTATACCACAAGAAAGTCACTGATAGTCCCTGCTGGTAGGTCGCATAGCTGACTGGATTGGGGTTGACGACGTTGTTGATCCTAAAGGTAGTAGTGGTGCCTGAAGATTTGGTAGCTTGGATGTAGACTGAGATGTTGGCGTTAGTGTTGACCCACAGGGCAGTGTAAGTGACGCCTGATGTGTCTGTGAGGTAGGCCAAGTTGGAAAACGCACTGCAGCAGGTTACTCCCCCGTTTATTTTTACCACTAGCTTGTCCCAGCTGTTGGAACCTGTACTGTATGGCCATCCCAAAGTCCAATACAGGTAAGTTGAGGCGCCCATGTAGCCGTAGTTAGCGTTGATATTACCACTGGACATCCCTGTGGATTGGATGTTTATTGAATCAGAGTAGTAGATGTTGGGGAAATAAGACCGATATACCTTCTAGTTGCCCGCGTCTACAAAATTCACCACCAGGTTGATAGGCACAGCGAACAGAGTCTGCAGTGGTGGGTTGTTGAAGTTATCAAATGCTATCTTGATGTTGGTATTGGCTGCAAAGGATCCGAAATTCAAAACCCTGATGGTTAGTGGAGAGGTGCTATTAGTGCCATCTGAGTACCCAAAGCAAATAGCTCCATTGGCCTTTCCTGACTGGCCAGACAGCCCATTGAGGTAGCAAGGAACCGAACCTCCGTTACTAATACCAAAGTAATTCAAATCAAGAGAATCGAATATGAACTAGAAATAGTATGCTATAGATCCCACAGGCGTATTGGGGGTAGCGTATCCGACATTAAAATCGATCAAAAGGGAGTTCACGATAGCTGCCTCCCTTGTGAGAATGTAGATCCCGTTAAGCGTGAAGGGATAGACAGCCAAGTAGTTGTTATAGGGGAACACATCGTAGAACAAGACAGTCGGAGATGAGTACCCTTTGCAGCTCCAGACTTGGATGTTGTAGTTAGAGCTGGAAGATACAGGGATCAGGGGGCTTCCACTGCCGGCATTGATGTATACGATGAAGTCGTAGTAGTAGGCTGGGTTAAGTATGTGCGAAGGTATGGGTTGAATGAGGACTTGAGTCGTGCTGTAGTATGCGCAGCTTATAGGGTACTAGCTGTAGAGGGCATACTTTGTGGGCAAGTACTCTCGAGCAATGCACTTGAAATTGGTGCTGACCGCAACAGATGTAGGGAGAGTGAAGATTAAAGAGTTGGAGTTGGGAGTGTCTTCTGCTTGGGTATTCATGTTGTAGGCTGAGACATACTGGAAGTTATTGTTGACGGTTATTCTGAAAGGAGAGGCGTCAGTTCTGAGCTCTTTGTAGGCCTGCCTCCTCCAGACGATGTTGGTAGGTGGGAGGATGGTGTATCCCGTAGGATTGTTGGACAGGGTGGCCGAAGTATAAACCGATATGCCGTTGTCAGTAGGTGAAATATATTTATCGTAGAGGGTGAAGTAAAAAGTAGTAGAGGAGGGGACTGAACTGGTCGAGAGGGTGATTACCAGGCTGCCTGTAAATGCGATATCGGAATTGCTCCATATTTTTATGGTGTTACTGCTGGTCACCAAACAATACAACCCGTTGTTGAAGAAACCTGGCTTATTGTTGTAATAGAGGTAGGCTCCACAGCCGTAAATGGCTGAAAAACCACTTGCCTGCAGTTGGATGAACGAACCAATAAAAGGCCCAACCGTGCGCTGGTTGCTATAGAGAACTTTATTAGTCAGGTCTACGCTGATCACAAAGGGAGAACTATAGCTTACCAGATAAGATCCATAGATAGGCACAGTGGCACCATAAGACGGTGTGGCTGGAGACAAGTAGCCAGAGTTGGCGGTGGTCGAGTAGATGGCATAGTACCAACTGTAGCCACCCACAGTCCAACCGATGTAGTAGTTGTACAGTGAGCCTAGAGCGTCTTTGGAATCAGGGAAGAAGGCGTTATAGTTAAAGGTCATTGACTGAGTGGGGCCATTGTAGGTCACAACCATGAAGTAGCGACGATTGGTGAAGGATGAGTATGTTCTGCATTAAATGAAGTTGGAGTTGGCGCAAGCATTTTGGTTGGGTTTAGGGTAGTAAGATGAGAAATACAACATGGGATTGGTATAGCTTCCGTAATTCAGAACATTCAGGTAGTAGCTGCCACTCTGATCTACTTTTCCGTTCTGAGTCCAAAACTGACTGTTTTCGTTCACAGACCACATCCCAGCACTTGTTGGCTGGCTTGTTAGACCTATAGTATTTGTTCTTGATTGGTAAGCAGAGTAGTGGAAATAAGGCAGTGGCTGGCTCTTAAAGTGGTGGGTATTACTGATGTAGAAACTGACGGAAAGAGATGATCCATAGCCGTTGGTCGGGTTAGCGAAACCAGGGAAGTAACACCTAAGGGAATACCCTGCACTTACACCTAATCTCACAGCGATGAATGGACTCATTCCTGAAATGATGTAACGTGTGCAGTTAGCCTGAGTGTATGAGGTCGAATAACTGATGGTGACAGCTCCGTTGTTAGTTGTACAGAGGCACTCGATGTAAGCAGCTGACTATGTTGACTTGGTGTAGGGGAAGAAGCCACTGCCGAAAACGGTGTTACCACTATTGTCGAATTCAACGATGAGTTCAGCATTGCTGGAGGCCGTGGTTGAGACCATGGTGGGAGTGATACTAGTTGCGAGATTGTATAGATAGAAGCTGAATTAGGTCTATGCGCTGTATTGGTTACTGGCAAGATAGACATAGGTGTTGGAAGCAACTGGAGTTGTACTGGGGGCATATTGAGCACTGTTAGTACCTGTGAACGTCCAATAGCTAAATCCATTTATGGATCTACAATTAACATCATAACGGCAGCAGTCATTAGTAAGACAGCATGAATAGGGATAGCCATCGGAGTCGTAGCAAGTACTATAATGGCAGCAATATTGAGTACCGCAACCACAAGTCTGCTAATGATAATACCAGTAGCTGTTTTCCCAGATCATACTGGCTGATATCCACAGTGAGTTCGGTTTGTAGCTAAAATCTCCCTGGACAGAGCTGAAGGTAAAAGTAAAGGTATAGGTAGTGCCACTGCTGCTGAAATCCCACCATTGATACGGCCAAGTTGTATATGAAGGATACCTCATCATATACAGAATAGTATAAAATTTATTAGCAGCAGCATTATTTTGTCCGTTTCCTATTCCAGCAACTTGGATGCTGCCTGCATTGGGGTTGTAAGACCCAGTCCAAGAGAAACTGGTCCAGCCAGAGACCGTCATTGTAACACCTATACAGTTAGTTACGCTGAACCGTTGCGTGTAAAATCTGAAACCAAGTCTGTAAACTGGATACATACTTTGAAAAACAGCACCGTACAAGCTCACTGTTACAGTTGTTGAAGTCACTCCGAGGATTTTAGCACATCCTTCGGTACGAACATTGTTGCTAGAGCTGAGAATACGAGTGTTTCCTGTATAAGAGCCTGTAAGATCCATCCCGGTAAACGGCATTTAAGGTGAATTACTACTAGGAGTTGTAGCATAAGATGGGCTGTCCGCATAGTAAATAGACTGAATATCTGCGCTACTGCTCGTTGATGTCGAGTAAATCGGGTAGTTTCTATCATTGAAGGCATTTACGTTGGCCCAAACATACATATAGACTCCGTTGTTCCACGCATCCGAGTTTGTATAGGCCTTGAAATAGAAGTTCAAGATAGTGTTGGTAAACCAAAGCACGTTGTAAAACAAGATTCTAGTGTTAGCGCGATCCACATAGCAGGTGATAGGATTGAGAGGGTCATTGCCCACCAGACCACTCTAAAGCACACAATCAGTGGTGGTGGAACTCAGTGAGGAGAAGGGAAGGGTAGAAGAGGAAAATACAACCTAGACTACTTTCTAAGAGGGGTCGTATTGGTTGAAAAGATAAGGAGTCATGACGTTTCCTGCATTGATGGAATAGAACTGCCACCCGAATGCTCCCGAGTACTTGGCCTGAATATCGATACTGTTCATAGAGATTTGACCGAAGGCATAGTTATTGGTTGCACGATAGGTAGTGACCCAGGTCGGATCCACCGAACAAGTATAGACTGTAGTCCACGGCCGCCCCATTAAGTAGAGATAATAGTTATTGTTAACAATGTGGTGCTTCATTCTAAGATAGCCGAAGCTATGGTAGCTTTGAATGACTGAGCTAATGATGCTGGGTGTGAACCCAGTCGTCCTCTTTTGTACCAGGTAGACATAGTACTGGTTGGTGGCAGTGTACATGTAAAAGATGTCATAGATGTAGTCTACTGAAGTATACACGTAGTCACCGATAGTGCCATAAGTTGGGTCCACTAGCGGCCATCTCATTACTGCGTAAGTGTTCGTACCCATCGCAGTTGCGTGGTAGCAATAGTAATAAGTGGTGGTTTGCCACAAGGCACGAGTAGGCTGGCAGGTCGCAGTTCCAGTCGAATAGTAGTTTGTTGTGGGGAACACCTTGAACGCATCTAGAATCGTATGTATTCCTGCTAGCTGTGAGCCCATCAGATCTGGAAGACTGAAGCTGCCTACAAAAGCTTTCCAAACGAAGGTGGTGAAGACATCGGTGTTATCAGGGTTTGTGAAGAGCATCCTGAAGTTAAATGTTGTGCCACTAAGTGTGAAGCCTGTGACGTATATTCTAGTGGGGCTGCCGAAACCGTTGGAGTTACCTTGCTGATAGTAACAGTAAATTGGAGCATAGATACCTATAGAACAAGGATAGGCTGAGCCTGATTGCAGTCCAAGAAGAGTAGGGTCATCGTAGATTTTAGTTCCGTCTTGGTTCAAAACAGGGATCTCAATAACGAATCCGTTGATATCGGTTCTGGTTAGGGTCAAAGTGAATTAAATGTAGTTGAGCTGTCCTACAACCTGAGTTCCCACATCTATCGAAATGCTCTGGATACCGAAGGAAGGGTATGTGGCTCCAGCACTTGTGGTTTTGTAGTAAGTGTGGAATGGATCTGGGTTGACGAGATAAGTGATTCCTGAATTGTAGTTGTAAGTTGTGACTGCAAAGGTGACAGTGGGGTTATTCTTGTTCGCAAGTATAAATCCATAATCAGTCTAATCCTTGGGATTGATGATTGAAAATGTGACTCCCACAGTTTCTCCATTGGCGATGGGTTGCTGGAACTGCATAGTGATAATGGTGCCTGAGATGCTACAGGATAGGATCGAATAACCGTTCAGATAGCAGACTGGAACATAGTAGTATAAGTCATTGATAGCTTGATTGAGGGATGGCACGGTGTAGACCGAACTAAAGTTAACTGACATTGAGTGGTAGTTTCCACTGCCTTGCAGGCTGTTGAAAGTTGATGGAGAGAGGAACTTGAATGAGAAGGGTGACTTGCTGTAGCTGGCTGAGTAGCTTCCGTTTCCGATGAAGTAGTCCGCTGGCTACCACTCATTCACGTACAACTCTGGTGGCGAATAGAGATAACTATGCTGAGAATAGTAGCTATTGTATTTGTTCCAGGTGATCAGCGTTGATCCGATGTTAGAGGAATCTTGCTTCATAAAGCACCAGTTGTCACTACCCGCAGTGATGCCTGGATTAGATTGGGTGTTGGGCCAGGTGTAGTACCTAATCACAAACATGTTGAAGTTGACCTGGTTAGTGACTGGAGCCTTGATGGCGAGTCCCGTCGTTTCAAGGATCAGGGTACTTGCATCAGTGTAAGTACTTTTTACCACCGGAGTTATCCAGATAACTCTGTTGTTGATATCGATGACGCAGTTGGCGATTTCAATGGTTGAGGTTATGTACTCTATACAGGAGCGGCTGAGTAGCTGTAAATCGCTTGTGGTTGAGTTCGGGAATTGGATTGAGATGTACTTGACCAGAGAAGTCGAATTTGTGCCAGCACTGCTCATGGTAAACTGGATCTTCCAATCGTCCAGCATACCTTTTTGGTTTGTTGTGTAAATTGGCGAGATACTAAAGGTTGGTCCTGAAGGTTAGTTAGGCGTTAAGGCAGGGAAGGTATCTCGATAGTAAATACGTTAATAGTCATCTCGAGAGTTATACACGACATAGGCATAAATTGTGCCCTGCTGAGTAGTTAGTTGATAAGGAGGATTATAAAAGAGGGAGGTGATTCTGGCGTTGAGGGTTGAATTACCCGGAGTCATGATGTTCAAGCTATTTGTGCCTACTCTGAGGAGAATTGTTTGACAGTTCCTCATGAAAATGACATCTCCTGTGCTTCCAAGCCCTGAGTTATAGCTGAAAGATCCGTTACTGTTGGCTGACTGCCTCAAGTCAAACCCGAACTTCATGATGTACCAGTCATTCTTAACCATTGCTTTTGTATTTCTTGTGGTAAAGCTCAGAGAAGTTCCCATAATCTCACGAATCGGATTGGAAGAAGCGAAGTTACCCAGGTCAGTTATGGGACTATTCGTTAAAGGCTGGATTTTAATACCTGCCTCGACTATGGACCACACGAATTTGGTTGCTGACGGTTGGTCGTAAGCGTAAACCTGCACTGGAATCGCCATTGCGATCGTAGAGGAAGGATTTACCACCCAAAAGCCGAATTTTATGGTCGATGAAGTTGTCAAGGCACTGCTGAAACTTGAACATACGATCTTGGTCGGCTGAGAGTACGTGGGATCTCCAGGATAAACGTTACAAGTCATTGAGCTAATCGTACTTTCATAAAGGTCAAAGACCAAATTATCATAGGGTTTGTAGCCCACTCCAAGGTCAGCTGGGAAAAGGAAAGAACCATCCAAAGCAACTGTAGGTATCTATATGACTATTTGTTGGTTTGCTGCGATATTGGTAGGAGGGACGAGCGTAACAAGGATGAAATTATTCTATGACGGCAGGAAAACTGTGCTGTTGAAGAAGAGTGTTCCCCAATCTTGACCATAGACTTCGATGTACTGTGTTTGCATCTTGTTATTGGTGCAAGAGCTACAATAGTTTATTTCGATATCCGTTTTGTACACTCCGACTGAAGTTGGGAAGGCAAATCCTTCGGTTCCTGAGCCAACCTGGGAAGTTAGTGTTACTTATAGGTTAGTGTTGGAAGGCAGACTTTAATACGAAGTTATCTTAAACCTATACCAATAAACGTTACTAGTCATATAAGTAATCTGGCATCCATACTTGTAAAGAGTGACAGGGTTGAAGATAGTACAGACTATTACGCCAGGCGGTCCACCAAATCCTCCAGTTGCTCCCGTAATTGAGGTACTATACAAATGCAGGTACATAGCTCCACAGCTTCCTCCTGAGAAGCTAGAGCAAGTGAATGTAGTGTCTAGGTTTAGTATAAATTTAATGTCTCCAACGTAGCCTACTCTCAAAGGAACAGTTTACACCATCGCAAAACTTGAGTCTACATTCCATGTATAGTTCTGAACAAGCATAGGGAAATTGGTAGTGATGTAATCGATAGTCATGGCGTTGTTAAAGGCGCTCGTGGCATCTTGGTTAGAGTAAGTGCAGATGTAGCCCATTCCTAGAGTATTCACTGCAGCTGTAGGGAAATCAATCATACCGTAAATAATAACCTGAGTCCCAGCTAGAAGCGTATCAAAGCCAGTAATTATCCAAGAGTAGGTATTCTGTACAGTGCATCCAACTTCTCCTTCAACATTGTTTGAAGGTTTTCCTGTGTTATAGCCTTTCAAGGCTGAACCCATTGTTACAGCTGATCTGCAATGCATTTTGATGGCTGGAACAGTTGTGGAGTTGTTGGGGAACTGGATTTCGATGGTTCCACCAACCGGAACCATGTGCTGGACTGTGAAACTCACAGTTACTTCAACATTTTTTTGATTAATGTTCAGCTTATTCTGGGAACCAACCACGTTGAAATTGAAATTACTGATTGTTCCTCTTAAAGCAAGCCATCTTGTGGCTGCAGTCATTGTATACTTGATAGTCTACGCCCACCTGCCATTCATGAAAGTGTAGCAATTAAAATACGTATCGACCCTTGATATTGATATGGGTAGTTGAGACACGAAGGGCTGCAAGGACAAGATTGTTGAGTTTCCGATTTTGACTGCGAGCCAGTTGATTGTTGGGTAAATGATGCAGTATTGATAATAGGGCTTTAGACAGTTGTAGATGTTTCCACTGAGAGGGAACTGAGGATCAAGGTCGATAATCCACCAATCGTTTGTTGCAAATCCACTAGAGCCAGTGTAAGGGGTGATGTTGAAGTATTGGTTTGTCGCGCCGACTGAGGCTCCGGCTTGGAAGAATGGTGAGCTGCTATTCTGCTAATTGCGATTCGTGATGCTACTTGGCAACATGTCAATCCACATATTGTAAGTAGTGTAGTATAAAGGAGACTAGACGTTAGTGGCTACAGCTAAAGTGTTGACTTTAAGGACAAAGTTTATGTCAATGTTTTGCTGAGCTGGATTGGTTATCTTAGCAATGAAGATTCTCATGACTCCTCCTGCAGGGATTTGGGCAAAGTTGATGACTTCAATCCAGACATTGTAGTTACTGTAAACAGGAATTCTAATTTTGCACTGTAAAGCCTTTCCTGAAGTCGGGCCTACAAATCCTGTGGCATTCTAGAAGAAACAAGGCAAAACAGCTCCATCAGTATATCCTGAAAATCCTAGATTGGATGCAAAAACTGCACCACTATTTTTGTTAACAGTGGGGAATCCAATGTAGATTCTACCAGCATTGGCTGCATCGTTGTAGGCAGGAATAGCAACTAGTCCGTTTTTGATTTCTACGGTATAAATGTTATAGACTCCTTGGTCTCTGTTGGCCCAACTGATATTGAAGTAGGCCACATCTGGTGGCAAAATATCTATATATTGCTGTACTTTTTCCAGTGTGGTCATTGTAGTCTGGTTCAGTATCTACAGGGTGTTGAGATAGCGTCCTTGGGTGGTGGGGAAAAAGACTCCGTTTGCGTTTTGGTACAAGGTTGTTATGTTTACAGTGTTGATTCCAGTAGTGAAGGAGCTATTGGTTTTGTACAAAGTTATGGTGAAAGGACTGAGTGTATAGGTGCAAGTAAATGAGGCTAAGTTCAGTTGACAGCTTAAGGGCATGCCTAAGGTATTTCCAGCTGGATAGAAACCTGATGCCATAGTTATAACTATCCTAGATCCATTGGTAACAGTAAGAGACGCCTGAGGCTGGAAGTTGATTAGAAGATTTCCGAAGTAGCCAGCAGTGATGGGTCGAGTGGAAACTGAGGCACTGGGCACAGTGAAAGCTGAAAATACGGTGAGGTTGGTGTTGGTAAGTGGGGTTGTTGCGAAAGGCACATTTAAGGCTTGGTCTACTAAGTTTCCGTTTCCATAATAAGTGTAAATGCTGACTGTAGGGGAAACTGTGGAAGCTACAGCCGTGCTGGTCATTTGAACTGTGAGACTGAAAGTCGCTCCAGCGGACAAATCGGCCAAATTTCTCAGATACAGTGTAGTCCCTCCAGTTGAAAGATCACAAACTATGCCTCTTGCATCGTAACCAGAAGCTGAAGTAGTGAGCTGGCAGTAAGTGGAGGCAAAGGTAAAGACATTGTTGATTGTTACCTTGATATTAGAGTTTCCTAGCATACTCAACAAAGGATTAAGTGTGGTCCAAGTAATGGTGTAAAAGTGATTTGAGTTAGGGTAAAGAGTGATTACTGTCTAATTAGCATGGAAGTTGTAGCTGCGAGTTGTAATTGTGTCCGGGGCGATAGTCACATAAAATTGCCCTTTTTTGTAGGTGTTAGCATTGAGATAAACTCTGGTGTTGAACTGGAAACTTCCACTGAAAGGCGGATTAACGATGCCGGGGAAAGTAATGCTAGCAGAAGTACCCAAATTACTTGATGGATACATGATAAAGTATTGGACTGGGCTATCAAATTTGCTGCAAGTATTTGAGCCACAGGCTATCCCTGATCCTCGGCCAATATTGGGATATCCCACTTGATTTACATCTACTTAGAGGATAATCGTGTCTGGATTATTAACGTTGAAGGAGTAGCTGCTAAGAGTGAGGCTCGTTACTTTGTTCACTACACTGTTAGTCATGACTATGGTAGGCGATTCCCAATAATAGTAATAACAACATCCTCCACTGCTGGTAGCTGGGCTTACTGTTTGAGTGTACAGGTAGACTATGGGCGAGCTGAACCCAGGTGTGTCCTCAAGAATTGAGAACTGCAGAGTTGCAGGCCAACCTGATGCCCAGTTGCGTGGTATCTTGGGAATTTCAAAGGTGATGGTGCTTCCTCCAGGAATGGTACTAAGACCATAAAAGGTGATATAGCTATAGCTAGATGTTAGCTGAGATTTATAAGGCCCTGAAGTCCAGGTCACGTAATCGCATTTTACATAGGGTAAGGCTGATACGTTGGTTCCATACATTAGGCAAGGATAATTCGGAGTGATTGTGCTACCAGGCATAGCGTTATTCCATCCTATTCCTTGGAACTAGACTCTGAAAAAGTGAATGTGCCCTCCACTATTGAGAACTTGGTTGGGAGTAACAAAGTTGCACAATAAATGATCATACTAATAGACATTGGAATTTCTGGAACTGCAGGATAATGAAGTAATTGGGATGGAGTCCGGAATCCATTCATCGAAGATAACTTACTGAGGAATGGGGTAAGGGCTTAGATTGCTGTAAAACTGTATCTCAAAGAAATATCTTTTCACTAAAGTATCAATCGTAATTCCTTGGTTTTGAGGTTGCTGATAGCCTTATGTCGTGATGGTCAAAGGCACCTCGCTTTGCTGAAAGTTAAAGTCAACCGGAGTGAAGATAGTTACGAGTGTTTTTGTCGGATCTGAAGAGTCGAATGTACAGTTCGCAGCAGGTATATTGTCGTAGAAATAGCATTTAGGCACACCATTGAGACTAACAATCGGAGCAGGAATATTGGGTGTAATTTTGATGATGATTTGTCCCCAAGTTAGAACGTTTGTCTTGGGCAGATTGTTCATCAAGAAAAGCACAATTTCAATAGGTCCAGTCTGGCCTACCGGCAACTTAACAGGACTTTGCATTGGATGAAGCTTCATTTCTCGGATGTATCCAGTAGTTTGATTCACCAGGACGCTTCTAGAATAGCTTTGGGCAAGTCCAGCGTTCTGCCTAAAGGCTTTAATGGTCAAAGTGTAAGTGCTTGGACTGAGAGGAGTCAGTAGAGGAAGATAAAAGGTTAATTGGGTAGATTTAGAGATTTGTGAAAAATTCGAAAGCAGTAGTTGTGATGAGGAGGCTGATGCACCCAAAGTTGCTACCCAATTAGCTGTGTTATTGACAGTTTCGGTGATTCCTGAGATGACACTGATGTTGCTGGTAAAGAGAGTCCAGTTGCCAGTGTAGGTGAATTGGACGTAATCTCCAACATTTAAATCCGTATCAAAGTTAATCTGGTAGGTGTGCATAATTGAGGTGTTTCTGTAGTTGTGAGGGAAAGTGACCGTTGCATTCAGAGGCTTATTTTTGATTAGTACTGATGAAGTTGAGGTGATGATTTCTTGGACTACCAGATTGTTGGGTTGCAAGATGTGAACCTGAACATTTACTACTGTCATTTAGTAGTTAGGATTCACCAATCCTGAAAGCACTACCTTGATGGTGCCGCTCAAAGCCTGGTTCAAGTTTAAGCAATCATAGATGTTCTGGCTTGGGAATACTCTAGTTTTCATGTTTGGGTCAACAACTCCAGAGACATTGCATTGAACTTTATTGGAGATAAATCCTTCTGGAAACAGGAATCTCAAAGAGGTCGATGAGTTGTAGCTAGTAGAAGGGGTAAAGGTGAATGCCCAGCTTGAACCCTGCTAGATGTAGGTGTTAAGTTGATTGGAGAAAAGTCCTCCTGAGGTGATGATGGGCGAACTAGTGAAGGGAACCCGTCCAAATTGCTGATTCGTAGCTACAGGCACATCATTGAATTGGGTTTGTATTATGAAGTAGCTGGATGTTGTAGCACTCGCGATATCTTTGGGGTTCTGAACATTATCTATCACTATGGTTATATTATCAGTTGATATCGAACCCACTAAGATTACGAAAGTATTGAAGTAGAGTGTCCAAGAACTGGGCGCTTGTAGAGCACCTCCATCATCTGACCATCTTACTCGATTCACTTGAGCCAGCTGTCCGCTGTCGAACTCGATGGGGAAGGTGAGTGAGATTCTGGCTTGAGTCGCTATGGGGGTGTCGGTTTGGAAGAGGAAGGAGTAAGAGGTGACGGTGTTTAGAGTGGTCTGGGCTGGGAGGATGTAGTATGGGGTTATGGTTTGCTGACTGGCCAGCGCCACAAGCAAGACGATTAGACAAAGTGATTTAATCATCTATATTGACAATAAATAT
>Ga0316217_10003573_pt1 | contig 17547 bp, 14 predicted proteins | sample 1anoAmetaG_FD_203633 | JGI IMG/M metagenome (GOLD analysis project Ga0316217, IMG submission 203633) | Freshwater microbial communities from Trout Bog Lake, Wisconsin, USA - 1anoA | ecosystem: Environmental > Aquatic > Freshwater > Lake > Hypolimnion/Profundal zone | place: USA: Wisconsin...
TTGGTTGCAATTAGCTTTGACCTTCGTTCAAGAGAGACTTTGTCCGTTAAAGATAAAAAGGAGAAAAAGTGATTTCTTTGAATATCTTCATAATAAGTATTAGAGGCCAATTAAAAAGTGAATCAACTTCGCTCATTTCTTCAGATTAAATACCAATCCTATCAGTAATGCATTTCGAATGAGTGCTAAAAACTCTAAAACAAAGCAGATAGCATGTGATGCGGGTCAAAGGTGTCTTTTGAATGCTGACAACTATTTCTAGTTTCTGTTGGCCATAGAACAGTTATTATAATTTCAAAACCTCATGATAAAAGTCATCCCCAAACAACGATTCAGCTCAATCCAGGAGTTCAGCATCATCGAAGACCAGAAGATAGGGTGTGGGTCGTTCGGAACAGTAAGGCTGGCCCGCCACCGCAGAACTTGCCGCATGTACGCTCTCAAAATAGTAATGCTTCGATTATCAAGATCAACTTGAAAGAAGTGCCATCGGAGTCCGAACTGAAACTGGTCGAGCGTGAGATCCGACTGCACTTGGAAATGGACCACCCCCACATAATCAAACTCTGGGACGCCTTGCTCGAAGATGAATTTGTTTACATGATCATGGAGTACGCAGAACAAGGCAATCTGTTTTACCATCAGAACACCAAAAACATCTTCTCTTAGGTCGAAGCCTTTAAGTTCTTTTCCCAAACTCTAGACGCAGTCCAGTACCTACACAAACATGACATCATCCATCGGGACCTTAAAGTACGTTTATCTTCACTCAGCCATAAAATTTGCTGCTGGACAACATCTTCAACATCAAAATCTGTGACTTTGGATGGTGCGCGGAAGACATCAAAGCCAAACGCAGCACCTTCTGCGGCACTTATGAATACATGGCTCCATAGATGCTCTTCAAAGCAGAATACGATTACAGAGTTGACATCTGGGCTCTAGGGGTTTTGCTTTACTAAATGCTGCATGGTTGCGCTCCGTTCAAAGGGAAGTCAGCCTAAGAGGTGCAGGAAGCCATGCTTAAGGGAAACTACGAACTAGGGTTTCAACTATCCGACAATGTGAAGCGATTGATACATCAAATTTTGCAGTTCCAGCCCGAGAAAAGACTGAGAATAGAGGATATTTTGCAGCACCCTTGGATGAAGGAGAGTGAACAATATATAAACAATTACTTGAACAACTAAAAAGCAGTGTTGCCCAAATAGATCCAAACAAAACTAGCCTTTGCCCCGCCCATGCTCCACCTTTTGCGACCTAAAAACACTGAAGCCAGCAAACGCAGAAAAAACAACTCTCTAAATTTCGAGTAATCAGGCCACAACATCAACATCAATCTCTAGATAAACAACTTCTCCATCGTTGGGAAGCACAACAAATCCAAGAACAACTTCCATTCCCAGTAAAAAGAGAAAGAACATGAGTAATACGGGTCAATCAACCATGAACTCGAGAACTTCAAGTACAAGGGTCTTCGAAAGAACAAAATGTAGGCCATCAACAGTACGGAAAAAGGTGAAGTGGATTTGAACAGGATGCTGGAGAAGATAAAGTCTGCCAAATCCACCAAAATCAACATGAAGCTGAGTTCCATCTAAAAGGAAACCAAGAAAAAGTAGTACGTTTACTAGACCAATAGCAAAAAGAAGCTGAAACTCAGAAAGTCTTAAGTCGAACTTAACTAGAAATTGCCCGTGAGGTTCAATACTGAGGCCAATTAGAAAGATTAATGGCTTTGTGAGCCCTCCAAGCTCAAAAAGACTAATATCATTAAAGGGAAGCACTTGGCCTAAAGTAAAAGCATACTAAGATTAAACAAAAGTTGATTTTCAAATTTTTTTATCTTTTTCAATCAAAGGCTTTACTTGGATTAAAAGTGAAGTACTATCACTCAATAAAGTTTGTTGCTAACGAAGTTAAGGGTTTTATTTTCTAGCTGAGTACTGCCAATTGACATAAAATTGGTGTTGATTTTGCGGCTTGCCGTGTTTTTTTAAGCCAAACTTTCAAAGTTAAGCTTACGATTGACTGAGCTATTGAGCTTTGAGGCACCTTTCTCCTATAAAGATTGTTTGCCGGCCTAACTATCTTTGCTTTTGACTATTAACTTTATTTGCCTATGTTAGTTATTTTCGTTTTTTAGCCTTCCGCTCAGGGAGCGCAACTTCAGCTAGCACGAAAATGTTTGGTTTTTGAGCAAATGGTTGCCCTCCCTCGTGAGCGAGATCCCTTTCTTTCTTGAGGAAGAGTGATTGCCTTTAAGGGGAGTAGTATTGGTTTTATTATGCGAATGGAAAGGACCGGAAGACAGCATACTTGTATATTAATATTCAATAAAATATAGATAAGATGAATCTCATTGGACTTACTGAATATGAATAAACTCTTTGCTTGTGAGTTGGATGCCTCTCTTTTTCAAAGGCCTGTTATTGCTGCTTATTGACTGGTTTGCCGTGCTTATGTGCAGTTTGTGGCTGGTGGTCTAGATGCTATATTCGCTTCTATTGTCTTTGCGGATTGAGTTTTGTATGCTCTATTACGAAAGCTCAATGATCTTTTAGAGCTATTTTTTGCTGAGTGAAGCGGAGGGTTTTGTTTTTGAACTATCTGCGAATCTCTGTAGTCTTATTTCTGGGTATACTTGGTTATTAAAACCCTGATGAGGATTTAAAGTGGAATTTGAAGGTAAGTTTGCCATCTGTTGAGGAATGATGTGAACTGACCTATTCATAGGACTTCTTTCCTTACTTGAAGGGCTTTTAGGCAAGATTATTCGACTATCATTAGAAGAATAAACGTAGTGCCTAGGAACATTAGGAGTATTGATGACTCTCGGACTAGTGATGATCGTTTTCGGAGAGATGTTAGCTATATTTAGATGAACATTAGGAGGAAGAGAAGTCCTAATCAATTGACTACTCTAGTTTAAGCTATTATTAAAGTGATTTGGTAAAGATTGAGGCCTAGAAGAAATTAAAGGGACTATCCTGATTTCTTGTCTGTTTTGGTTGATGAGATTTTGAGGCTAAATGATAGCATGCCTTTGTAGTAAGTTGTGGGGTAACATCTAAGGGTTGACGTTGCTAGGCTTTGGCAAAGACACTCTAGCTTAATCTTAAGAGGATTTAGTAATCCTATGATTGAAATGGGCAAACTACTGGACAATCTTCGATTCTTTCATTTGAGGGGATAAAAATTGGTTTTCTGGTAAATTGAGCTTTGATTTGTAGATTGGCAAGTTTTAAAATGACTTCTTTATTTCTGCCCTTTTGAACTATTTCAGACTGTTGTTTCTTTGGAAAACCTTTCTAGGATAGTTAGGAAAGAAAGGATAATTTTTTTGACTGTTTGGCAAATTTTGATGTATATGCTTATTAGATGGAGATCTTTAATGGTCTTGATTGTGAAAATTTGAACTCTTGTTTATATTTTTGGCACTTTTTTAGGCCTCTTGTTCTCTATTTTACTACAGTTAGTTTCTCTCCACCTAGTTTAGTTTTTATTCAAAATGGCTTTTCTAGTTTATTTGGCTGTTTTGAAAGACAGTTGTCTTATCTTTCCAAAATTTACTTTTTCTGACCTTATAGCCCATATTTTATTCTTTCTTCTCCCTCAGCTCGTTATAATTGACATTTTCTGCCGATTTCTAATGTTTGTGATTGTTCTTAGGGATAGTTGTAGTGCTTACTGTTTTCTTGTTGATGGTTGAAAGTATGATCCGCCCTGTCTCGTCAAGTTCCCCTACATTCTCTTCCTGAAAGTTGAACATTTCTATTTTAGGGGGTTACGATCGTATTTGACTGACGTTTTCGCTGGTTTTGTTGGATTTGATTCCCACAGTTTCCCCACTGTTTGCCTAACTTATCTTATCCAATGAGCACTTCATATGGTCCTTTTTCTAGGCAGACGGCTAGGGGTGAGCAAAGTTATTCAACACCTCTTGTGAAAAGACTTCCTTAGCGTTGTTCAATTTGTTTCGGTCAATGACTATCTTTGGTTATATTTATGTTTTCTATTATTTGGCTTTTTGTTACCGTTTTATTTCAATTAACTCCTTTTCATTTTAAGACTCTCTCTACTAAGTAATCACGTTTTTGTAAGCTAAATTCCGGATTTGAGGTAAATAGGGATGTTTTTCCTAAACTTTGCTGGGTTTTGCATCAATCTATTGGTTGATAAAAGTGATTATTTATGCGAGCCTGTCTCTAACTTCGACCATTTTCTCCTCCATTTTTTGTTGAGGTTGACTCCTTTTTTGCAGCACTTCCTTTGCCTCAGCTATCCTAAAGCTCATTTCCGCCGTATTCTGAGTGATTTATTTGTTCGTTGGGGAATTAGTTGGAAATTTGCGATCTAACATGTGAACTAAACCTTTGAGAATGTTGTGGGAAACTGCTATTTTTTAGCCGTAGTCAAGCGACTAGTAGTTTGCTTGGCTCATAGAAGGGGATTATTCGTTTAGCCGCATGAAATTTTGATTTTAAGATAGGTATGATTGCGAGTAATTGACTGATTTGTCGACAAATTTATAAGCATCCAAAGACAAACTGTTGTTCTCGAGGATTTCTGGCTCTTCCTGGGAGTAGCTGAGCAAATTCGACTGGAAACCTTCTTCCATCTTGGACCGTGATATTTAAATTAAGCTTATTATGAGCTAATTATTAAAATATGAGAATAAAACAATAAAATACAATTAGGGTGACCTCATATCAGCAAAATCATCAATCGAGAACACTCCTGCCTCAATCAACTCTGCCCACTCTTTCGGTCTCTCTTCGCTTCTATAGACTGCTGTTTTCTGTTTGGAAGGCTTTGCTGTCGTTTTCAGAAGTCTTTAGCCTTGGGGGTTTTGAACTTTCTGCTTATTTCCAGTCTAAGTGGGCAAACTTTTTCTATTTGTTGGCACTAATCGGCTTCAATCGTTGCATATTATTCTTGATTCGCAGGTACTCTCCAATTTCTTTCTCGATCTTCTTTTTGTACTTACTGGCATCACATGAATTTTTCAACAAATTGTGAGCCAAAATCAAGTTCTCTCTCTCTATTTCGAACTGTTTCAGCCTTTTTTCCTTAGATTTCTGGTTTTTTGCCGAAAGCCTCGCTTAGCTTTGCTGCGTCTTTAGTTTCTAACGACTGTTTATTACGCTGATTGACTTCATGAGTCTCTTATTCTCCTCCTCCCGCTTCATTTTAAACTAATGTTACCTGAATTCCTTCGCCATCTATTTCGACCTTTTGAGAATGTTGGTTATCTTTTCCTGCTCCGAAGAGATCTCTTTGATGTTTGGCTTTTTGCTAGCGATGCCGACAATGGTTTGGACGTGTTTTTCGTACCTTTTCTTATATTCATGGCTTTTGAGTGGGTTCAGACTAAACCCACCAAGCGGACTTATTTATGACATTAGATTATAATTAAAATTATTGATTCAAAAAACAGTTTTTAAAGGCAAATGGCCTTCTTTGAACTTTGCAACAACTGCAATAAGGGAGCTTGAAATGAACCTCCTCCATTATTGCCTATCCGTCTATATTTATCTAAATCTTGTAAATTGCAACTAAGATTCCATAACATAACTTTTTGGCAAAGGCCAAATCTGCTGAACATAGTTGAGTAAGGTTTGCCAAAAGTTTGAAAGCTGCTTCGATATGAAAGTTGTGATTATAAACGAACAAAATCAAATATGAGCTTACTTCTAAACATTAGTGTCTAGTGCCAAATTAGTCTACTCTTCAACATTCAGCTCAGCGTTCTGAACCCGATTGTCTTCAGGTTTGTTGAATTGGAAAATCGAGTAAGTCAGAATCACATACCCTATGAGCTGAAGCAACCTAAACCTTTCCCAGCCGAACAGAAGGGACACCGACCAAACCACGATCATGCGTGAAGTGCAAATCATACATCTCTGGAGAGCTGATTCCTGCTTGGTCAGAGATATGCCGAAGTAGTTGAAAGGTCCAATGCAGAGAGCAGTCAAAAGGATTGCGATGAGCAAATTGGAGTTATTACAGATGAGGATGCAAGACTCGAAGACTTTGGGAGTGATGGGTGTCTCAACAAAGGAGAAAGCTACTAGTACGCAGGCCGAGAGAAGGGCGCCCCAGATGCCCTCCCAAAAAACAGCATTCTCGACCCTCACAGAGTACTGCTTGAGTATTTTCTACTCATAAATGAACATCAGACTGAACAGCAGTTGCGAGACGATGATGAGCCCGTTTCCCAGCAGAGGGTTGGACTAGACTGAGTGAGCAAATAGGTACATTTGTTGGCCTGGTTGGAGTCCATATTGGACAGCCCGATGAGAGCAAGCGAACCAAGTATCAACACCATATAGATATGCTTTTTGAGGGGTAGTGAACGTTTGAGGTAGAAGAGGGTGATTATGTAGGTGAAGAAGAGGACTGAGCCCTTGAGCATCTGACTCACGGAGACACTCGTCTTGTTTAGAAGAGCAGTACGTAGTACAATCCAGAGGTGTCAACGATAGTCCCCAAAACATCCAGCAGGCTGGGCATTATGTAGATGTACTTGTTGTCCTTGGGCAGCAGGGTGTCTTCGGGAGTGGGCTCGGACTTGATCCAGGGCCGAAAGAGGGCGATGCTGGACATGCCCACGAAAATGATGAAGCTCTGAAATCTGCGTGATGGGAGGAGTACATAGGCTGGTTGAACTGCTGGTTGGAGGGCGCGATTTCTACGATGGACTGGTACTTCCGGAAGATGGTGTAGAGGGAACCGAAGAGAACCGCCAGGAGGGCTGTTTTTAGCAAACTCATTTTATTATACACCATTCGCGTCAGCCTACCTATCAAGCCAATGGCCCAGCGACGCAATTAATTGGTAACTTGGGAAGCACCATATTCGGCTTTGTTACCGACTGTTACAACCTCAGAAGACCTGTTCTGGCTAGGGCTTGCCTCTTTGCTCCAGAAACAGCTATTCAATTATAGGCTGATTTATAGCATGGCAGTAGCCTAATAAATGCAGAACAGCACCAACTACTCCAGTTTTGGGTTTGGATGAGCCCAACTCGTGCTGGAGCAGGTAAAAAACGATTTATATATGTGGCTGCCTATTATTTGAAGCAGATTCACACAATCTCTGAAACAGAGGATTGGGCAATTATCTATGGTAGTAACCACAACCTCGTACCTTTTTGTCACACTTTGAAGGCCTAACCTCTAATCCAGCTTTTTTATCTAGTCAGGATAGCCTCAATTTTGCTATATACTTCTTTCCTCACTCCACAGTACCCTTTGCTAGTTCAAGAACTTCACCTTTGATGATGATTAGTTCTCTGGCTATGACCAGCTAGGGAGGGCTTTAGGATCTTTTACATTAGAATATGTGAGTTACCAGAGATTAGCTCGTTCGGGGGTTGAGGTAAAATTTGAAGACGTATGGGCGAGGTTAGGTCAGCTGAGATATGTTTGCAGGCGAAGGTTAGCTTAAAATCGCAAGCCAAAATAATAATCTAGTCATCTATTGCCCTGATTGTAGATTTATTCCCTACTTATACAATAATCATCGTTTTGACCAGCTTTCGTAATGTATTCAAAAAATATGAGGACATGCATCTAAATGTTTCTATGAGGATTCTGCCTCAAAGGTTTGATTTTCGTTGCTAATTTGAGCCTAATACAGAAATAGGGCTTGTTTGAGAAACAATCTAACAAGGATCGAATTTAATCTTTCGTGATCTATTTGTTAATCGTTGGAGAAAAAGCCTTCATTAGAAAATATCAGCCGCAACTAAATAATTGCTCAACAAAGGGACTTATAAACGAGCGAAATATGCCAAGCTGAGCAAAAGTGTGAATCCATATTCTTCTAATTTTATAACCAATTATTTATGCTATTTTGTCTAAGTTACCTCCCACCCATATAAATCATAGTCCCACACAAAATTGCCCACGGTTTTTCTTTCTAATTTACCATATCTTTAGGTTTTATCAACTTCCGCCACCACCCGTCAAATAAAATCTCTCCCACTCAACAATCTCTTAATGCCGCATTTTATATTTTTTGTGTTCCTTTGCCCATATAAATCACTGGTTGGATGTCATCCAGAGCAGCGCATGGAGTTCAACCTCCATCTAACGCAATTTGGAGGGATTTTAGAGCAAAAGTATAATCATTATAGAACTTCTATTTAATAGAACACTCGATTAATATTTCTATTCCAAATAAATCCATGGATCTCGCGTATCAATCCCAAGCAAACGTGGACATCGACAAACAACTCAACCGCCTGGACAAACTCAACAGCAAGCTGGCCCTCACCGTCCGAGACCTCCCCTCCTCCCAACTCATCACCCAAAACCTCAAAGACAAGATCCACACCCTCATCAGCAACGACAAACCCAGGGATCTGCTCAAGTTTCTCAACAGGGAGGTCATCTCCTGGGACAAGGAGGCCGGCGCCAAAGGCACCCAGTGGAACGTCCTCCACATCTGCTCCAAGTTCAACGCAGTCAACTGCCTGAGAGTCCTGCTCAAAAAAATATACCAAGACGACGAATAGCGATACAGCGTAGCAGTCAACAGCAAGACCGCTGAGGGCTTTACCCTGCTCATGATTGCCATCATCTACCGGGCAGACGGCATCCTTGCGCTTCTGCTGCAGCTGGGAGGAGTCGACCTCAGCATCATATAGAAGGGCAAACTGAGAGCCTATGATCTGGCTCTGCACTACCGCAACGAATACGCCATCGGCCAGCTCATCGTCTATGAGGACCGCTGCAGAAAGAAAGCCTTTATCAACCATGAGTAGCTGTAGACTCCCGAACCCCTGTTGTAAGAAAAACCCACCCTCTACGAGGAAATAAGCAACTATCTGATTGATTGCCTCATTTGCTTCAAAAGCAACGAAGGGTGCGACTAGAAAGAGCAGAACCTGTTTGCCAAACCAGCCCACCAAATCGCCAAGAACGAAAAGGCTGCGCCGATCGACCTGGTGAAGGTGGGATCTCGGAGGGACATCTAGGATTATGAGATACAGTGGAAGAGATTGTCCATGATAAGTGGGCAGAAGATGACCCTTTTCGACAGTTTCAAGCCTCAGGATATTTGTTAGAACCAGTTCTCCTTGAAGAATTGCCTCATCCTGCTGCAAACCCTCAGCGACTTCCCTTGGCTGCTCAGGAAGATAATCACCAAGCTGGAGATGCCTGAGGGGAGCCCGTAGAAGTATAGCGTAATGCTCTACCAAAACGGGCAAAATGTAAAGCTATAGGTCGATTAATGCGTCCCCACCATAAAGGAAAGAGGGGAGCCCATGTTTCTATCTAACAGGAGCGAACTTTGGCCAATGGTCCTGCAAAAGGCTATGGCCAAGGCCTACGGCAGCTATCTCACGCTGAACATGCTGTCCCCGACCGAAGCACTTTAGACTATAACAGGTTTCTATGTGAAATAGATCCCCTTGGGTCAGATAGTTCAGTAGAACGGACTCATTTCTGCCTTCCAGTAGCTGTCCATCAGGGGCTACCTGGTGATTCTGCAGGGCAGGCCGAGGACAGACTTGAACTCAACTTCCTAGCTCACTTCTTACTCTATTCTCAACTATTACTAGAAAGGGGCTTCGAAGAAGTTACTGGTGAGTTGCCCGAACATCGTCTAGAACTGGAAAGAGGGCAAATAAACCAGACAGCTGGCAATCCTCAAGGCCCACTTCAGCCGACACCGCCAATCCTGCCTCTGGATAGACTAATCCAAGCTCTAGTACTACTTCTCCCATGTGGTGGTGGCATTCGTGAAGCAGGGCTACGTCAGAAGTGACCTGAAGATGAAGCTGAAAATCAAGAACTAGAAGGGACCTACACCTGAATCCAGAAAGCACCATGAGTACACCAAATCGATCTTCTTCAAGCTGAAGATTTAGCGGCCTCATGACTAATCCATCTTGCTGCAGCTGACTGATCTCTAGACCAGGAAGAGGTTCGACCTCTCCCAGCTTGAGGGGTGGAAAAACGAAGGCACTGAGATAATGCTCAAAGAAGAGGAGTATTCGGGCTGCCATGAACTTATCAAATTCGATTGCTCTCCAGGAGAATATTTATGCAAATTCGATCTCAAAGCTGAAAAGCCAAAGGATATCAAAAGCGCAAACTAGTTTTCACGCAGAATCATCAAAAAGAAAGACTTTGAGTAGGAGAGCGTAGAGTGCAAGAAAAAGGTGCAACTGAACCTTGGGCCTGAACACTTACGAGAGATACAGCTGACAGCATGGGGGCCTTAGCAAATACAGCTGTAGCTTTTGGAAGAATCCTTCGGGACGATCGAATGGCTGGCCCAGTACAAAAACTACGCAAGCAAAAACTGGCTGATGCTAACCGACAGTGGTGAACATTATCTGAGCTAAACCGTAAACGGCAAAACCATCTTCCTAGCAAAGAAGTCCCAAGAAAAGGGTGTGTTCTTGATCCTGCCCAAGGATAGTTGCGAGGCGGAGGCAGTGGAATAGGGCAAGTGGGTCGAGAGAGAAGACGAGGTGGCGATATAGATGGTGTGCGATTAGTAGAGTCTGTGTGCGTATTGCATGCTGATAGGCATACCAAAGATAGGGGCGATGTAGGTGAAAGTTGAGTATAGCCACTGACCAGTAATATATGATGTTTGTGACATCTAAAATAGTCTAATAGAAGACCATCTAGTGAAAGGGTAATGAAGGGATGGAGTGTGCTTGACCCTTTCAGCCATAATTTGGCATAGCTTAAGACAAAACAATCATTCTGTTGGCTCAAAGCCACCTACTTCATCTGCCTGCTTAGGCATCTTCCACTGTTTGTTAGTTGGAGAAGTTTAATCTTTGTTAGCTGGAGAAGATTACTCAAGACTCGACTCAGATCCATTCTATTCGAGCCTGTCCTCTACTTAGATTGACCCCTTGCTTTGGTGAGGATTCTACAACTCCTAGGATTGGCTATCATCGTTTTATATCAGCAGCTTTCTCTGAGAGCAGTTTTGGTAGTAAGTATAGATCTGCTACTGATGTGCGTTTTTGAACTTCTTTTGGCCCAAAGATTTGACTAGGCGTGGAATGGGTTCTCCTTCGATATTGTTGCTGACCCTTTTCGGCTTTTTGGGTCTATGTTTGGGATTATAGAGCAGATCAATAGCCTCATTTTTGTTAAGTTTTTTGCATTCCTGCACCTACTCAATCATATCATCCCAATACTTCTCCTCAATCATGCGCTCCAACCTGCACTTGCATACACTCTGCTCATAAACAGCCAGATGGCACAGACAGTAGTACTCGAAGTGGAGAGTGAACTAAAACTCCCTGGTGTGGCCACTCTCGACCTTGATATGTTCCCCCTTGAACTTCAACTTGGTCTACCCATTCAGGAAGAACAGGTTGCAGTTTATCCTGGCCACCTTCTTCTTCCCCGACCAGTTCTAGTAGAACAACTAGATCAAGATGTCCGCCAGAAGGATCTTGTCGTTCTACTTGAGCCGCAGGTTGTTGAACCGCACCCCCTCGTAGACCAGCTCTTGGTTTCGAGTGAAGCTGATGTTGAGGTAGTGGTCTTCGTCGAGGCCACGGTGGGTGACGCCTTTCAGCCGGTAACAGACCAGTTTGTCATTAATTTTGGGCACCTCGAGGACGGCCTGGATGTATTTGAGGTATCGCAGTTGGCAGGGCTGGTCAACTCCGTAAGTCTTCTTATTGAATCTCTTGGAATTGTAAAACTTGAGGCACTCGAGGGCTGACTTGAAGAAGTTGGTGAGCAGCAGCAGAGAGATGATTGCTGTTCCGGTCCTGCCCTTCCCATGGTTGCAGTGGACTGCCACTACTCCGTTGTGCTTAGCTTCATCAGCAACTGTTTACTTCTCAGAAATTTATACATGTCGTATGCCACTTGTATGAGGGTGGTGAAGGGTGGAGCCTGGTGATCGGGCCACTCATAGCTCTTGACCTGGTTCATGAAGGCCGAGTAGTCATAATCTCGGCTGCTGACGTTGATGACGAGATAGCTGTCGGGATGCTGTTCCTAGAGGTACCCGGCGACGTCCTCAATGTTGTTGCGGTAGGTCTTCTCGAGCAGATCGGAGGCGGGGAAGGCCATGGCGATGACTCTGTCGGTGATGTAGGTGAGATCCAGGTCCTGGCCGTCGTAGCGGGTGGTTATTTTGGGACCAGCCACCACCTTTCTCACAAGACTGAACATCAATTAATATAGAGCGAACAGCAGATCGATAAAGTATGTAGTGATTGCTGAAATAGCTTGGAGAGGAGTACCCACTCAACAGGTCCATCAAAACCAACCCTGTTTATGTGGAATGCATTGGTGTTGATATGGAATGAGTATTGGTGTTTATGCTGGTGTTATAAACTACAGTTTGTTATCTGGTTATTCATTGGTGCATAATAAGGCGATAAAGCTGATCATTAATCTACCCTTAATGTTATGAAGGCAGCAGATAGATTCAACTGCTGGTGAAGTTATGAGGGATTACAGCAAATCAGAAACGATGGACTTTTGCCAGTATAGGATGGTCAATAGGATTTAGATATCTGTTTAAGATTACTTCCGATGTCTGTTCTCCTTAATGAAAGACTTCGGTATACTGCTAAATGATGAAATTTGCCATAGTGAAGGATCTACTATACTCTTAAGAAATGGCACCGATTTGTTCAGATGAAAATGCCAGATTTGTGTGATATTTGGCTTATGCGTTGACAATCTCTGTAGCAGTATGCTTACCAAGGCCTCTTGTACTCGCTGAATGCACCAAATGCCACACTATAAGCAGTTGTGTTTATGTATTGTTGCTAGAGGTGTTTATGTATTGTTGCTAAAGATAGTGTTATATCGCATATTTCTATGTAATAATAAGATATTCACATCCCAGGGTCGGGATAGCATTTGTGGGTGGGAGTGTGAGGGGTGGGTGGGGGTAGGCTAGCCGAAGTAATCCTAGCTCAAAAGGCAGTTTGAAATAATAGTTATAGAGATGGAAAAAGTAACAGAGAGCAAGAAGTGTCGAAAAGTGGGACCATACATCCTCCTGCGGCCAATCGGCAAAGGCTCCTACTCGACTGTGTTCGAGGCTGTCTGCTAGAGTAGGCTCTACGCGGTCAAGCAGATCAACCTCTAGAATTTACCTGAGAAAAGTTTGGAACGCATCCACCAAGAACTCGACGCCTTGAGAGTGATAAAACACAAAAATATTATCTAATTGGTTGACTTCAAACAAACTAGCCATAACCTGTACCTCGTCTTTGAGCACTGCAAGAAGAAGGATCTCAGCCAGTTCATCAAGGACCACTACCACGGCAAGCTGCCCTAGGAACAGGTCAGACGCATACTCATCCAGCTCAAGGGAGCATTCTAAGCCATCAGAAAGCACCGCATCGTCCACCGCGATCTCAAACTGCAGAACATTCTTGTCACCGAAAATTTTGAAGTCAAGTTGGCAGACTTTGGCTTCGCGAAATTTCTGGAACAAAACGAGTTCCTGACCTCCTGGGTAGGGTCCCCAATGACCATGGCCCCCGAGGTCTTCGCCACCAAGAAGTACAACTAGAAATGCGACATGTGGAGTTTAGGAATCATCACATACCAAATGCTATTTGGCTGCCACCCTTTTTTCACCAAAGATAAACACAGCCGCACAGAAATCATCTAGTCTTACCAGAAGCCACTCCTCTTCCCCTTTGAAGTCGACCACCACTTCCAGTAGCTCATACGCAAGATGCTCGTCTATGATCCAGCCAAACGTTTGGATTTCGAGGACTTCTTTGCCAACTCCTGGCTCCAAGAGGATTCCAGTTGTCTAGCCGACCTCCTCAGAGGCTAAGTACTCAAGTCTGAGCTCACGAGGTCACTTGTCACCAGCTCCAAACCTTCACTAGAGAAGCAGTTTATACTAGAAAACTGCCAAACCATACTCAGCTATTCTTTGGTTGAATTCCTCAGGAGCTATGTTGAGAACAGTCTTACAAGTTGGGTCAACTTAGCCAAGCACATCCTCTAGTGTAATCATCCAAACCGAAGGCTTATCTTTCTTGGTTTGGCTGTCTTGGTGGAAAACATAGATAGGAGCATTGAAGACGACCGAATCCTTCTTCTTAATGCCAGCGTTTCTCTTGAGATCCCTGATTTCATGAAATTCAGAGAGTTGCAAAGTTGGCCCATGAGCTAATACACCAAAAGGCTGCCTGGATTTCTCTCAAAAAGCAGATCTACCATCAACGAATATCTCAAAGGCGAAGGAAAAGTTGAGTTTTCATTGTAGGAGGGGAAAAGAGCCCTAAGCGATTTGTTCGTCAAATAGCTCTAAGGCGAACTAGCAAGAAAGAAAAGCGGGTAGGATGAATTGCGCTTATTCCTGAAGGTAAAAAGCTGGTAGGGCAAAAACATCTCAATAAACATCACCTCAAACATCCTTTCGGAGGATGCTTTGTCGATTCTCATCCAAAAAATACCACTAAAAGTAAACTACCATTAACTGTGTAAAAAGTGCTGTTCGTTGTTCAGGTTGGTGGTGGTGAATTAGCCGAACGAGCTCTAGTTGAATCTGCAAAATCTCAGGAATAAGATGCTGGGAGAACCTTTTGACTCATGATTTTTTTGATAATATGGTTGGCTTACTTAGTTCAAGTTGGTTGGATTTTGATTAATATAAAATATTAAATTGTGCTGATATTTTGCCAGCTTTTATGGCACTTTACAAACAATTGGGATCACAACATCTTTTGAATTCTTTTGGCTTTCAAATCCATTATATCTTGATTGTCCTAAACTCAATTTGCCTTTAACTAAGAGTCAATTCATTATAATCAAAGATTTATCTATGACAGACATTGACCCTCAGCATTCTTTCACCCGCCTATACAAGTACAAAGCGAAAGTAGAAGAAAGTCCCTTTTTCACTCGCTACATTCTGGGTGCAGACGCCAAACTCATAGCTTCCTCAGAAAAGAAGGCAGAATAGAAACCAAAGGAAAAGTAGGAAATCAAAGTGTAATCAGCTGCTTTTGAGTAGCTTTAGGCCGAAGAAAGTTAGATGAAGGAAGAGGAGGTGATAGTAGAGAAAAAGGAAGAGGTAAAACCAAAGATCAATTATGGAGAGGCGAGACGCAAAGTTGAAATGACTTTAGAGCAGGTTTAATAAATGAGAGCCTACGGCAAAGTTAACATGAAAAACATTAAAATCGTATAAAAACACGAATAACACAAAAGAGAGGAGGGAAATGAGCAAGAAAGAAAGAAGAAAAAGTTTGTGAAAGCTGAAGAGAAAAAGCACGAGGAAACCAATCAAAAAGGGAAAAGAAAGCATTAATAAGTACGCCACAAGATATTTTCAGTCTACAGGGAACTAGCTGAGATATAAGCCTCAAGAGCAAGGGATGAGAAAAAGTACTTCAAAGGAAGGGTGTAATTCGGCGAAGGCCCCAAGCACCGCGGCAAAATAATCTCTGACTAAATCTAAGGCCTTCTAATAATCTAAGGCAAACACTGCAATCGTTCTCTGCATGACGACAAGGTCTACTTCTAAGTTCTGCACGAAGAAACCGACCGTTCCTTTTGCAAAGTGGTTCATATAGCGAAGGAAAAGAGAGATCTGGTGGGTCGGGTTGAGTTCATCTTTTCCAAAGACATCTTTGTTCTTCATCCCATCAACTCTAGAATCGCCTCTATGAATATCTTGCCAGAGAGTACCTCAAATTAAACAAAAAAATACAAATAGTCGCATTATTTCAGAGCAGAGTACGTGGGCTGGGAAGACGACTCTGAATACCCCAAATGCAAACTTCTTGAGAAGTTCGGCTAGTTCGGCGAAATAGAGGTAGAAACAGCCGCACTATTAAAAACACATTTCGTATAGGACATTTAGTATGACAATTAGCTTGTCAAAAAGGATTTAAACAAGTTTTTGGATAAAATCAACGAAAAGGGAGAGTACGTGATTTCTGAGGAGTAATTAGCCAAGAGGGAAGATTTAAGAAAAGAAAGGATATTCACTATTGACCCATTAAATGCTAGAGATTTCGATGATGCTTTGTCCATCAACAAATAAGGTGAGAACTATGAAATCGGAGTCCACATCGCAGATGCCAGCTTTTTTTGTGAAGAAGGATCCTTAGTGGATAGCTAGGCTCGGAAAAGAACAACTTCAGTGTATTTAGTGCATCGAGTGATTCCTATGTTGCCTCGCATTTTGTGCGAAAACCTCTGCTCCTTAAACCCTGGCTGCGAAAGACTCACTTTTACTTTGTGGATAAAAATAAACAAGCAAGGAAACGTGATAGACTAGCCTCGTTTATCTAGATCAGTTATCAAATCAGTGGCAAGATTCACCTACGACCAAGCCCAAGCCATCATTTAGGGTACAGCTACAACCCAGAAAGATATTGAGGAAGGCTTCGGCTGTGTGAAGTCGCAAGATTTCGGTTTGGTTGCTAAGGATATCATCGATATGAATGTCTTGGCGAAAGAGATCAGAAAGAGGAGAGTTTAGAGGGGTTCTTTGTTTTTTGACATTCCGAAAAAAGTGTTTAAACTTGATTAATTCGGCAAACCTTTGGAGTTCAAGATATATGAAAGAAAGTAAGCCCATTTTCTAGTTGAGTAGTTTATGATCCTTGCCAACTAACTTGTAGGAGAGATTCTTTCAAAAAAGATAAAAGGTCAATCTCTGCTAAGAAGACATCGCTATCCTGGCCCCAAAAAAATAACTAGATTTGAAGATTTCATGAAAAAAGCAGGAGTTCCATTAACTTTGACTGCAACTTCCAGAGTTCAGGACTAAATAAACAAAGTTGTGGAGACTAAGACACTAAAGCAATCAATAAAGGACATAGTGCGTTATGAGACAGTTGGTCTTCTTTAGGCAGCTGACTATTTCCTGATTGGTAAATCATAACCCAAAACATGGATACACTACGCCCTAAACGCCCCTGTTTATACGCACTTCACATCTCCAATCAGAAGATATCCTGACATTCTAGTGCATAGACAATTGGCTTCGATTCTGGAGGAGAAGTTCTAGAATGCAAAGATACCTGGTGAGCTCATAGATCGCTGCAATTAGAAGAAACTCATGGCCAAAAGGGTATCTAATGGCTGCTAAAAAGTAACTCAAGATTAATGCAGATTTTCATGTGTTTGTATTTGAAGAAGAACAAAGTTATTGCCAAAGGGATTATCATTTAAGCTGAGAGCTGGGGGATAAAGATCTGTGTGCCTAGCTTCGACTTCAAAGGGGTATGTTTATGCTTATATAGACCATGAGAATAAAGGAGGTGAAACATCTTGAGATATTATCTGCAGAGTAGGATTTGCAAAAAAGGAAGATTCTGAGAATGAAATACAAACATGAAGTCTAGACCAAATTCATCTTAAAGGAGTACCAAGAGTTAGACGTTTGTTTGGGCTCCAATGACACCTTCCCGCTGGACTACAGGATCAGCATCCTCATGCCGCATCCGGAGCATTTGGGACAACATCTTGTGATTGGATGATTTATCATACTCAACTATTATGAAACTAATTGAATTGTGATGAGTTACTGAGATATATTTAGGCAAAGAACAGT
>Ga0316217_10003574_pt1 | contig 17543 bp, 14 predicted proteins | sample 1anoAmetaG_FD_203633 | JGI IMG/M metagenome (GOLD analysis project Ga0316217, IMG submission 203633) | Freshwater microbial communities from Trout Bog Lake, Wisconsin, USA - 1anoA | ecosystem: Environmental > Aquatic > Freshwater > Lake > Hypolimnion/Profundal zone | place: USA: Wisconsin...
ACTTGCCCATCACGCGGTCGCGTTGCGCCTGCGTCATGTCGCCGTGGAGCCGGTCGGCCATGTAGCCCTGCGCCTCGAGATGATCCACGAGATCGTCCACCATGCGCTTGGTGTTGCAAAAAATGATTCCCAGCTTCAGGTCGTAAATATCAATGAGCCGCGTGAGCAGCTCGACCTTGTAGCGGCGGTCCACTTCGTAATAGCACTGCTCAACCGTCGGGACGGTCATCGCCTTCTGCTCGATCTTCACGTTCTGCGGCTCGCGCGAATATTTTTCGATCAGGTCGCGGATCGGACGCGGCATCGTGGCGGAAAAGAAAACCGTCTGCCGTTCCTTCGGCGCGTCCTTCAAGATGGTTTCGATGTCCTCGCGGAAACCCATGTTCAACATCACGTCGGCTTCGTCCAGGATGACCATCTTCAACGTCTCAAGCCGGAGTGTGCCGCGCCGCATGTGATCCATCACGCGGCCCGGCGTGCCGATGACGATTTGCGCGCCCTGTTTCAAGCCCCAGAACTGGCGCTCGTAAGATTGCCCGCCGTAAATCGGCAGCGAAGTGATGCCGCGTTTGAAAAGCGCGAGCTTGTGAAATTCCTCGGCCACCTGCACGGCCAGTTCGCGCGTCGGGCAAAGGATTAAAATCTGCACGGCCTTCAAGTTCGCGTCCGTTTTTTCAATCGCTGGAATCGCGAACGCCGCCGTCTTGCCGGAGCCGGTCTGCGACTGGCCGACGACATCGCGGCCGCTCATGAGCACGGGGATCGCCTCGGCCTGGATGGGCGCGGCCTGTTCAAAGCCAAGCTTGTCAATGGCTTTGAGGATTTCAGCGGACAGACCGAGTTCGGAAAATAATTTGGTGCTCATAAAATGTCTTTCGACTTTGCCAGTATATCCGGTTTGGGCGCGAAAGGAGAGTTAATTCGGTGGTCACATAGTGGCACAGGCGTCTCGCCTGTGAGTTTCTGCTTGGAGCGACCCAGACCTGGACTAAACCACACAGGCGAGACGCCTGTGCCACTATTGCAAAGACAAGTTGCCCGGCTGCTTTTCCTGCGGCAAGATTATCCGACATGGCTGAAGCCGTCGAAAAAGTGGATTCGCTGCGACTCAACCGTTTTGAAACGAAACGGCTGCTGTGGGCTTTGGTCTTGTCGCTCCTGCTCCACTTTATCGTCTGGGGCGGTTATGAACTCGGCAAGAAAACCGGCCTCTGGCAGCGGCTGCACTGGCCAGCGATGTTGCATCTGGCGCAGAAAAAATCGCCACCGCCGGTGCTGCAACCGGTCGAGCCGACGATGTTTCTGGACGTGGATCCGGACCAGGCGACGCCGGACCAGCCGAAGGACGCAAAATATTATTCCAGCAAAAATTCGCGCGCGGCCAATCCCGACGCCGACCTCGACTCGAATCAGCCGAAAATAAAAGGCAAGCAAAGCGACGTGCCCAAGACCAAGGACGTGCCGCACACGCAGAATGCCAAACCACAAGAATCGCAGCCGGCACCGCAGCCCCAGAAGGAAACTCAACCGGCGCAGCCCAAGCCGACCGAACAGCCCGGCGACATGAAGCTGGCCAAGCTGGAAACCTCGCCGGAAAAAAATGAAGAAAAGCCGGAGCGTCCGCGCACGCTCAAGGAGGCGCGCGCGCAGCAGTCGGGGCTTTTCCCCAGCATGGCCATGAACCAGGAGGGCGGCATGCGGCGGATGGCGCTGCAGCCGTCGTTCGACGCGAAGGCGACGCCGTTTGGCGACTATGACCGCCGGTTTATTGATGCGGTGACGGCGCAATGGTATAACCTGCTCGACAGCCAGAAGTTCTCGCAGGACCGCAGCGGCAAGGTGACGCTGCGGTTTCGTTTGAACTATGACGGCAGCATCAGCGACATGCAGGTTTTGGAAAACACCGTCGGCGAACTGCTCGGCTATGTCTGCCAGAAGGCCATCACCGATCCGTCGCCGTATGAGCCGTGGCCGTCGGACATGCGGCACATGGTCGGCGAGAATTATCGGGAAATTGTCTTCATCTTTTACTATTATTGAAATTGAGCCGCGCGTTGCGGTTGGGAAAAATTTATGGACGCACTTATTTACATCCTGCTGGCGCTGACCTCCGTGGTCGGGCTGGCGTTCATCGTGGAACGCGGGCTGGCCCTGCGCTGGGGCAAAGTCGTGCCGCCGGACATCACCGACGCGCTGGCCGCATGCAAAGCGCCCGACGATGTAGAAAAATTGCGCCGCGTCTGCGCGCAAAAACCGTCGGCGCTCGGCCGGCTGCTGACGCTCGCGGCGGACCACCTCGACTGGCCGAAGGTTGAGAACGTGGAGACGTTGCAGACCGCCGCGCGCCACGAAATCGTCCGGCTCGAACGCGGCCTGGTCGTGCTGGAGATCATCATCGGCATCGCGCCGCTGCTCGGACTGGTCGGCACGATTGCCGGCATGATGACCGTGTTCGGCGACCTCGGCCAGACCGGCCTGAACGACGCCGGCAAGCTCGCGCAGGGCATCGCGCTCATCCTGCGCGCCACGCTCATCGGTTTGCTCATCGCCATCCCGTCGCTCATCGCATGGAGCTATTTCAGCAAAAAGGTCGAGGTGCTCGCCGTCGAGATGGAGGCGCTCTGCGACGATTTCATCCGCAAACAATATCGGAACGACAAATGAATATTTGTTCCAGGTTGCAGGTTGAAAGTTACAGGTTCTCGAATCAGAGCGCCACGCCTTCAACCTTCAACCTTCAACCTTCAACCTTCAACCTCTGATGCGCTTCGTCATCCGCAAACGCCGCAACACGCCGACGATCATCATCGTCGCGCTGGTGGACGTGCTGATCGTGCTGCTGATTTTCCTGATGGTCACGACCACGTTCAAGCAGCAGCCCGGTCTGAAGCTGGCGCTGCCGGAATCGTCGCAGGCGCGCAAGGAGGGCTATACCACCAACGCGCTGCCGTTCCAGATCAACATCACCTCCAACGCCGTCATCGTGCTGGACAAGGAGCCGGTTCCGTTCGACTCGCTCAAAAGCCGGCTGCAGGCGGAGGTCGCCAAAAATCCCGAGCTGAAAATATCCATCAACGCGGACCGCAACGCGCCGTTTTACCGGATTGTGAACGTGATGGACATCGCCAAGGAATTGAAGATCAAATCCGTCAGCGCCGCCACCACCGGCGCGAAGCCGGCGGCGCAGCCGTAATACAAAACCGCCAAGACGCCAAGGCCGCCAAGATTTTTATTTTGAAAAAACAGGAACCAGTTTCCCGATTCCTGCTTTTTTAAGTTTCCCCTTGGCGCTCTTGGCGCTCTTGGCGGTTGAATCCTACTTCATCAGCTCTTCCGCGATCTGCACCGCGTTGAGCGCCGCGCCTTTCAGCAACTGGTCGCCGCTCACCCAGAAGCACAGGCCGTTGTCCAGCGCGCAGTCCAGCCGGAGCCGGCCGACTTCGCAGTTGTATTTCTCGGAGGTGAACAACGGCATCGGATATTTTTTATTTTCCGGTTCGTCCACGACGTCGAGGCCCGGCGCTTTCTTCAAAACTTCGCGGGCCTTTTCGAGCGAAACCGGCTTTTCAAATTCCGCGCTCACGGCGATGGAATGCGAGCGATACACCGGCACGCGCACGCAGGTCACGCTGGCGCGAAAATTCGCGTGGTGCATGATCTTGCGGCCTTCGTTTTCCATCTTCATTTCTTCCTTCGTGTAGCCGGTCGGCAGAAAGGAATCCACATGCGGGATCACGTTGAACGCGATCTGGTGCGGATACACTTCCTTCGTCACCGGTTGCTTGGCGACGATCTGCTCCACCTGGCGTTCGAGTTCTTCCAAAGCCTTCGCGCCGGTGCCGCTCACGGCCTGGTAGCTGGAGGCAAAAATGCGCTTCACGCCGAACGCCTGGTGCAGCGGATACAGCGCCATCAGCGTGATGGCCGTGGTGCAATTCGGATTGGCGATGATGCCCTTGTGCAGCTTCACGTCGGCGGCGTTGATTTCCGGCACGACGAGCGGCACGTTCGGGTCCTGGCGGAACGCGCTGGAATTATCCACCACCACGCAGCCGGCCTTGGCGGCGATGGGCGCGAATTCCTTGGAGATGCTTCCGCCCGCGCTGAACAGCGCGATGTCAATGCCGGCAAACGAATCCTTCGTCAGTTCCGTCACGGTGATGTCCTGGCCCTTGAACTTGAGTTTCTTGCCGGCCGAGCGGGCGGACGCGAGCAAAGTCAGCTTGCCTACGGGAAAATTCCGTTTTTCGAGGGTTTTGATCATCTCGATGCCCACTGCGCCAGTGGCACCGACAACTGCAACGTGCGGATGCTTGTTCATAATTGAACGGACAATTTAGCAAAAAAACCCTTTGCGTCAATCGTGCGGCAACCCGCCCAACCAAAAAAGTTTTCATTTGCGATTGACCGGCCACGCGGGATATGTCGAAATGATAGAACCTAGTCACTGTGATTTATTTGATTTAGTCAGATGCCGAAAACTGCCAACCGAAACGGAAACAGCCCGCGCGCGGGCACGACGAAATACGACGCCCATCACAAGGTGCTGTCGCAAACTTACGGCGCCTTCGCGGACCTGCGCCGCGAGCTGTCCGATTCCAAGACCACCGTCAACGAGCGCGAGGAACTGCTGCGCAGCTTCGCGACCTGTCCGGATTCGCAGCGCGCGTGGCTGCTGCTGGAGGATTATTTCGAGAAGCTGCTGCTCTCGCGCAAGGATTTCCCGGACACGAACTGGTGGCCGCGCCTGTTGAACGCGACCGGCAAGGCGCGGCTGGAGGAACTGGCGTTTTTATTTTTGCGCGCGAAGCGTTCCGTGCCGCCGGAACTGTCAGCGCACGCGAGCCAGGAGCGTTTTGCGAAAGCCGAGGAGGCCGAGCAGGAAGTGAAGCTCGTGCAGGAACTGGAACGCTGGCTCGCGCCGGCGGCGCTGCCGCTGCTCGACACGCCACGCGCCACGCTCCGCGTCGTCTGTCGAGTGCAGGCGGGCGAGGACGAACCGGCGCATCACCGGCTCGCGGTGCAATTTTTATTGTCGCGCCCGCGCACGGGCGAGAAGGCGCGCACGTTGCGCGAGATGATTGACCTCGTCGTCCGCGCCACGCACGAACAGGAACTGTTTCCGCCCGCCGACTGGGAGTTCATCCAGTGGATTGCCGACACACACCGCCAGCGCAGCGACGGCGCGGACACGCTGGTATTGTCGGACGCCGAACTGCTCCAATGGCTCGCGCGCTGGGGCCACACGGACCGCCTGCTGCTCGCCGACACCGGCCAGCCGCTGCATTTCCAGGGACAGGTCGTCGCGCTCACGCCGCATCTGGAAAACGGCGACAAGGAACTTTCGTTCACGCACCGCATCGCGCTGCCCGGCGGCGAGAATCATTCCGTCGCCAACGTAAAATTTTTCAACCACCAGCCGCCGCTCGCGCTCGTCGGCAACACGTTTTTCCTGCTGCGCAATGCGCCGCCGTCGCCGGTGTTGCGGCATCTGGCTAAACAGCCGTCCGTGCCGGTCCGCAAATTGAGCCACCGGCTGCTGCTGCATCTGCGCAAGACGCAGTCGAATCACGGCGTGGACTGGGAAGGTTTGTGCATCGCGCATCCGGCGACGCCGCAGTTTGTCTTCGAGCTGCTCGACGAAACCGTCCGCCTGCGGCTGCTTGCGAAAAGTCTGCGCGACCAGAGCGTCTGGTTTTGGAACGGCCACGAATGGGTGCCGAACGACCGCAAACATCGCGCCGGTGACAAGCCGGAAATCCTCGACGACCCGCGCCTCGAACCCGCGACGCAATGGCTGCGGAAACTGGACTGGTTTGCGCCGGAAGCTGGTCTGTGGATCGGCGACGCAAATGAAAACTTTCTGGATTCGCTCGCCGGAGCGTGGGCGATGCGTCCGCCGGAAGCGGAATTTCTCGGCAACCCGGCGTTTCACCGGCTGTTCCTCACGCCGCGCTTGCTCAAGCCGAAATTGATCGTCAAGGGCAGCGGCATTGACTGGCTGGCCGTTTCCGCCGAATGGGAGCAGGAAGGTCTGAAACTTTCCAAGGCCGACCTCGAACGGCTCGCGAGCGCGACCGGACGTTTTGTGAAGCTGCCGAATTCCGGCTGGGTCGAGCTCGACACCGCCGCCGTGCAGGGCGCGCACGAGGCGATGGCCGAGATGGGCGTGGAAGGTCTCATCGCCGTGCCACAGCGCATCGGCCTGGAAAACGTCGCGCATTTGGATGACGACGGTCTGACGCGCTTTGTGGATTCGCCGGAGGCCGATGCGTTGCGCGAGCGCGTCCGCGATTTCAAGGGCGTTCCGTCCATTGATCTGCCGAAAGTCTTGCAGGCGGAACTGCGGCCGTATCAAAAGGACGGATTTGATTTCCTTGCGCACCTCGTCCAGATCAAGCTCGGCGGCATTCTGGCCGACGACATGGGCCTCGGCAAAACCTTGCAGACGTTGACCTGGCTCGGCTGGCTCAAGGAGCGCAACACGAAAAATCCCAAGCCCTCGCTGGTGATTTGCCCGGCGTCCGTGCTGCACAACTGGCGGCGCGAGGCGGAGAAATTCACGCCGAATCTGAAAGTGCTCGTGCTGGAAAGCGGCGCGGCACGGCACAATTTGCGGAAGCAGATTCCGCAGAACGACATCATCGTCACGAATTACGCGCTGCTTAGGCGCGATCTGGAGGAGCTGAACAAGTTTGCGTTTCGCGCGGTGATTCTCGACGAGGCGCAGTTCATCAAAAATCCCGGCGCGCAGGTCACGCAGTCCGTCAAGCAGCTCAAGTCGGAGAACCGCATCGCGCTCACCGGCACGCCGCTCGAAAACCGGCTGCTCGATTTGTGGAGCATCGTGGATTTTGTCCAGCCCGGCTATCTCGGCAATCAGGAACAATTTTTAGAAACCTACGAGCCGCGCGGCGAGAATGCGGAATCCGAACAGCGCATCGCGCGCAAACGGCTCTCCGCGAAATTGCGCCCGCTGCTGCTGCGCCGCCTGAAAAAGCACGTCGCGAAGGATTTGCCCGACCGCATCGAAGAGCGGCTGGATTGTCCGCTCGGCGACGAGCAGCGGAAACTTTATCTTGCCGAACTGCGCCGCAGCCGCGACCAGATCCAGACCGCCGTTGCGGAACAAGGTCTCAACAAGAGCAAGATGCACGTCCTCGCCGCGCTCACGCGGTTGCGACAGGTTTGCTGCCATCCGTCGCTCGTCGGCAACGACACCGCGAGCGGCAAGACCGAGACGCTGTTCGAGTTGCTCGATCCGCTGGTGGCCGACGGCCAGAAAGTGCTGGTCTTCTCCCAATTTGTGCAGATGCTGCACATCCTCGAAAAGGACTGCCAGGCGCGGAACATCCCGACGCACATCCTCACCGGTCAGACCAAGGACCGGCAGTCGGTGGTCAATGCGTTCCAGGGCGACAAGGGCGCGGGCGTGTTCCTGTTGAGTTTGCGCGCGGCGGGCACCGGCTTGAACCTGACCAACGCCAGCTACGTCGTGCTTTACGATCCGTGGTGGAATCCGGCGGTGGAGGCGCAGGCCATTGACCGCTCGCACCGCATTGGCCAGACGAACACGGTGAACGCCTACCGGCTCATCGCGCCGGGCACGGTCGAGGAAAAAATCTGGGAGCTGCAGCAAAGCAAGGCCAAGACCATCGCCGACGTGCTGGGCGAGGAAGGCTTCGCCCGCAGCCTCACGACGACGGATCTGGAATATCTCTTCGCGGAAGACTAAACAGAGCCTGTCGGAGCCCGATTAACGGGCGAAATGATCTTTTCTGCTGCGCGTGGTGTGCGGTTTGCATTGATTGTTGCCGGAAAAAACGGCATTAAATCGCGCACATGAAACACAATTCCTATTTTGAAGGCAAAGTCCAGAGTCTCGCCGTCGGCACCACCGACGGCCCCGCCACCGTCGGCGTGATTGAACCCGGCAAATACAGCTTTGGCACCGACTGCATCGAACACATGCACATCGTGGCCGGCACGCTCAAGGCGAAGCTGCCCGCCGGCGAATGGCAGAGCTACGGCAAAGGCCAGTTCTTCATCGTCCCCAAAGGCGTGAAGTTCGAGGTCGAGGCCGCCGGTGATGTGGCCTATCTCTGCTACTACAAGCGCTGAGCCGAACCAAAAAATCAACCCATCCGCCGGATGAAATGATTTCGTCCGGCGGATTTTGTTTTTATGAAGCAACGCAGAAAAGAGACGCCGGTGGTTGAAAAAATAAATTGAGGCTGGACAAAATTTATGCACCCGTGAGTAATGGGAGTTGACATGATAATTATTATTAAGGAAAAAAGATTGGGCCGGGCGTTTACGCTGATTGAACTGCTCGTCGTCATTGCCATTATCGCCGTCCTGGCGGCGATGCTGCTGCCGGTGCTTTCCTCGGCCAAGGCCAAGGCGCAACGGATTGCGTGCATGAACAACATCAAGCAGCTCGGCACCGCCTGGACCATGTATAATGGCGACAGCAACGGCAGAATTCCCTCGTGTAATCCGTTCGATCCCAACACGGGCGTCATCAATTTGAGCGCCTGGGTGCGCGGGGTGGCCACGACGGTGAACCTGCTCGGCTTTGGCGTGGTGGATCCCGGCGTGCTGGATTGCACCAATAAAAATTCCATTTCGCGCGGCACGCTGTTTCCTTACAGCCAGTCCTACGGCATTTACCGGTGTCCCAGCGAGCAGCGGGCGGTGGCCGGCGTGCCGGTGCTGCGGAGTTATTCGATGAACAACTGGATGAACGGCGAGCCGTTCGCCAGCGCAGCCAATGATTTCGACACCACCCATCGCCTGTTCCAAACCGAATCCAGCATCATCAACCCCTCGCAGCTTTACGTATTTCTGGATGAAGACGACAGCACCATCAACGACGGCATGTTTGTGGTTTACATGAGCCCGGAACAGGGGATTCAGGACGAGCCGTCGCAGCGGCACAAGACCGGCTACCCGCTCGTGTTTGCCGACGGACATTCCGAGATTTTCAAGTTGACCGGCAAGGTTCCGGATCTGGCCAGGTTGCGGGATGCCGCCTCCGTTTCCCAGTAATCAACCCCGCTCCCGGCCTTCGCAAACCATTTTACACCCCGCCCGCGCGTGGTATGATGTCCTTCTGTGAATTCGCAAAAGCGTCAGCGCGTGGTCTGCGGCATGAGCGGGGGAGTTGATTCCTCGGCGACGGCGGCGCTCCTGCTCGAACAGGGCTACGAGGTCATCGGCATCACGCTCAAACTCTGGCCGCAGGATTGCGTGAACCGCGCCGAGGACAAGTGCTGCGGCCCGCAGGCCGTCACCGACGCGCGCAGCGTCTGCGACAAGCTGGACATCCCGTATTACCTCATTGACGAGGCGGCGGAATTTCAGAAGCACGTCATCCAATACTTCGCCGACGAATACAAGGCCGGTCGCACGCCGAATCCGTGCGTGATGTGCAATCAGAATTTGAAGTTTGGCCGGCTCATTGACCGCGCGGACCAGCTCGGCGCGGATTTTATCGCGACGGGACATTTTGCGCGGGTGGAAAAAGTTGTGGGACAGGCTTCCAGCCTGTCCAGTTTCCAAACCCAAAACGACAGGCAAGATGCCTGTCCCACTAAGGTTCGTTACCTGCTCAAGCGTGGACGCGATTTGCGGAAGGATCAGAGTTATTTCCTGTTTTCGCTGCGGCAGGACCAGCTCGCGCGCGCGATTTTTCCGCTCGGCGAAAAGACCAAGAGCGACACGCGCGAAGTGGCGCGGCATTGCAATCTCAAGACCGCCGACAAGGAGGAGAGCATGGAAATCTGTTTCGTGCCGGACAACAATTACGGCGGCTTTCTCCAGTCGGCGAATCTCGTGCAAAAAACGCGCGGCGACATCGTGGATTTGCACGGCCATGTGCTCGGTCAGCACGACGGCATTGCGTTCTACACCATCGGCCAGCGCAAGGGGCTCGGCATCACGACGAGCAAGCCGGTCTACGTCGTGGAACTGGATGCGGAAAATAATCGCGTCGTCGTCGGCGATGATTCCGCGCTCGACCGCGATGAATTCACCGCCGACCGCTGCAACTGGCATCCGTTCGACAAGCTGACGGAGCCAATCGAAGTCACGGCAAAAATCCGTTACAACCATCCCGGCACGCCCGCGACGGTGTCGCCGATGGGGCAGGGAAAGGTGAAGGTGAAATTGCACACCCCGCAGCGCGCCATCACGCCCGGCCAGGCGGCGGTGTTTTATCAGGACGACCTAGTGGTCGGCGGCGGGTGGATTGCAAGGTAGCGAAAGTTGGGGCGAGCGTTCTCGCGAGCTGGCTCGTATATCCGAATACGGCGTAATGCTACGGAATCACGAGACGGACGGTAGCGAGATCGTTCTGTGTAAGCAATTCAGGTAACGGAGTCCAATTATCTACACTTCCGTCCACGCGAAGAATATTGCCTAAGGTTTTTTCACCTTTGATGTGCCTGCCCGCAATCCATGCAATTGGACTGTTTTTTGAAAATTGTGCTAACCCGGATTTTAACGGAGTGCCGTTAGCAGCAAGATTGCTATCACCAGAAAGCCAGCGTTGCCAAGAAGCTTGCTCCAAAGTTAGCTTTGCATCCACGCCAACGAAATAGCTGATATGAGAATTGTCGAGAGTTGTAAAATCTTTCGCAACTGAATGGTTGGCATCCGCCGGACAAATTAAATTTTTTGGGGTGGTCAATTCATTGGACATGACCTGAAAAAAAGAAACAGCATTTCCTGCCAAGGCTTGTTCTTTCGCACCGCCTTTTTCGCTGGTGACTTCTTGAGGAAATTTGTCGCTGCCATTGTCGTTTGCCCAGACTCTGGTCGCGAGACCAACTCGCATCAAATTTTCTCTGCAAGCTATTCGCTGTGCAATACCCGGTTCATCATTTTTTATCACTATGGGTTGCGCCAAAGCGATTACTGCCAAAAGTGACAGAGTTGCTACGACTACCACAACTTCGGTGATTGTCAGTCCACGGTTTCTTTGACTTGAACATGGTGGTTTCATGACGTGATGCTAATAAAAACCGATGTTTCAAACAACCCCATTGTCAATTAAATCTGCCGCCGCCGCATTTGCTTTCACCTGTTCGGGATTTTTTGCAGCCGAAATCCAAGCCGACTTTGTCTGGAGAAAAAAAGAGAGGCCGGACACTACTCCGGCCTCCCAATGAGAACTAAGCGCTTGGCTAAATTTTTACACACGCCTTGGCGCAACAACGATTTAAGAATAACAAAGTTCGTCTCACCGGCGAGTCACCAGTAATGGTTACAAGGGGAAACGGGCATGTGTATTTCCCAAACGCAGATTTATGAGGGAATCCAATGTTTATGCGGTTGAAACCGTTGACTTGTGCTAGTTTGAGAAAATGTCAGTTTTTTCTTTCATTTTAGGCGGTGAAGAGGATGATGCGGCCATGTCCGAATCCAAAGGCTTTCGCATCAAATATGATGGAGAAGCACTTGCCGACCATTCCATAGAAATAAACGACCTTGCACCCGCCTTAATCGCCGTCAGCGATTTAATCCAAGAGGCTAACAGCATGGCGAACCGAGGCGATTCAACCATTTCGGTTAAGGTGAAAGCCACCGAAACAGGCTGTTTTCAAATCTGGATTCAGACCGCGCAAATGACAAGTGACGACCTTGTTAAGATGCTGGCATCCGACAAAAGCATCGCGCTTGGGATGTTGCTTTTTTATATCGGCTTCGTTGGCGGCCCGGAAAAACTTACTGGCTTAATTGGCCTTATCAAACGCTTGTGTGGGAAAGCCCCAAAAAAGATTACTCAAACAGGCGAAAATGAATTGGAAATTGAAACCGAATCTGGCTCGGTGACAATTTCAAAGCTGGAATGGGAAATGTATAAAAACCCAAAAATCCGGCAGGCGGCTTACAACATCATCAAGCCTGTTGAAAAAGCAGGGGTTGAAACCGTTGAGTTTATTGATGGAGATAAAACGCCAAGCAAAATCACTAAATCGGACGCAAAGTATTTTGTTCCGCCGGCGGAAATGGAAGAAACATTACAGGAATCCATCCGCGAGGTTTATGTCAACGTCGTTCAGATGTGGTTTAAGGACGGTTACAAATGGAAATTCAGCGAAGGCGAAGGCGAATGGAACGCTGAAATCAAAGATCAGAAATTCATAGAACGTCTTCTCAAAGATGAAATTTCAATCCACGCCAGAGATTTTCTAAAGGTGCGAGTGAAGCAAACACAATACACCGTTGGATCAACAGTAAAATCTGATTACGAAATTATCGAAGTGATGGAAATTAAACAGACGCCGAGACAGGCTTTTCTCATGTAGGCCGCTTTGGTGTTTTTTTAGGCGGTGGCGTTTTCAGCAAAGCCGATATTGCGTCTTCAAAATTCACGCCGCCTAAATTAGGAAACATTTCCTTCGCTGGCAGCCTTCGGTGTTTCGCTCGTTTTGACTTTGACACGGATTCTCTTTCTGCCCCACGGAACATGCGGAGCTTTTGGTTTAACAAGGCAATCTTGCTGGCTGAAAAGCCGTTTCCTTCAAGTCGCCTGCCGATATGTTAATCGTTTTCCTGTCACCATGCCAATAGCCGTTTCCATGCGCTCGCCGTCTGTCAGGCCGCGTGTGTTCCAACGGAATGCAAACTCATTGGCGTATTTCGGCAAATGCTCGCGGCTGACATGATGCCACGAACCATACACGCCGCGCTTTAGCAGGCTAAAAAACGATTCGCAGCTATTGATGCCAGACACCGTGCCGTCTTTGTTGCGGCGGGTATATTCGTAACGTGAGTGGACGACTGTGTTGTGCTTTGCCCAATCCTTTAGCGGCTTGCGATAAGCCGTATGCTCGTCGGTATTCACAGTGGCGTCTTTACTCACGCAATCATGCAACGCCGCCCCAAGGTTCTTTTGCGTGACGTTGCTGACAACTCGCGTTGCCATATTGCCGCCGCGTTCAATCAGGGCGACAACCGGCGTCTGGCGGCGATATTTAGAGCAAAGCCTGCCCTTGCCGCCAACGAATGTCTCGTCAACCTCGACTTCACCTTTTAGCAGGGTGTTCAGCGGCATTTCTGGACTGACGGCGTGCCGCAACCGATGCAACATAAACCAAGCGGTTTTGTATTGGACTTTCAACATGCGCGACATCTGGTTTGCGCTGATTGATTTCTTGCTGGAGCAGAGAATAAAAATCGCCATGAGCCACTTGCCAATCGGAACGTGCGAACCTTCAAAAATTGTGCCAACTGTCACGGTGAACTGTTCACGGCAAGCACCGCAGAAATAAACGCCCTTGCGAACCGCGCTTTTGCTCCCTGCTTTCGGTTCAAGCTTCGAGTTTGGCTTTGTTTTGCCGTCATTTTTGCAATGTGGGCAAATCGCCCCGTTCGGCCAGAGTTTGGATTCCAGAAGTTCCCGCGCTTTTTCATCGCTGGAATACTCCTGCGCCAGTGAAATCAAATTAAGTTCGTCGCGCTTGCTATCTTCAGTTTTAACTTTCATGTTGACTAAATGTGCCACATAAAGTATATTTTGTCAATACTAAATGTGGCACTTTTAATATGAAAGAAACCGAAAGTAAAATGGGCAGGCCGATGCTTCCGAAAAAGGATAAGCGGGCAAAATTCATCACCACGCGGCTTTCGCCGCCGGAATATGACGAGATCAAGCGGGCGGCGCGTGAATGCGGCGAAGCTAAAACAACGTGGGCCAGAAAGAAGCTGCTGGCCGCTGCTCGGCGGGCATAGAATAGTTTTAGAATTGATGCAGTGTCTAAAGTGGAGACTTGTGCTTGCATAATGCCTGCACAACAACGGGACATTGCCAGCAAGTTGCCAGCATAATGCTGGCACAAACACTTAATTTTTTTGAAGTATTTTTTTGAAAAATACGACATGGTTGTTACAAATCACTTATTACAAGCGATATAAACAAGTAAAAAATGCCTCCGAAATGTTAATATGTTGTCCTTGACGCTATATGGTGCCCTGTTAATATCTGGGTGTTTTACGACGGGTTTTACAAGTCAAGTTTAATCTAAAAAATAACGTCGCGCCATGAATGGCGCGGCGATTGCTTGGTAAAAGCCGGTGAAAACCGCACAAACAGAAAGAAAAAATATGCCTGCTCAAACACAGGAAATTATTGAATTGGATGTCCTTCGCGTGGCCTCGCCTGACGTTTTGGGACATACCAAACCTCTATCTGTTGCTACCCCATTCTGCTTCGGCAACGCCAAAGGCGATCTTAAAAGGGTTGAAAGTTACGAGCAAATTCAGAAAATGGCGGCAGAGTCCGCTGCCAATTTTAAGGCAAATCTAGCCGCGAAGTAAGACCGTCGGCAAATCCTCATGTCGTTCAAAATCCTCTATCACGAGGGAACTGACATTACTGCCAATTTGTTTAGCATGGCAGTTTATGTTAATTCCTTTGCTAAAAGTTTAGGGATTGAACATCTGAATGTTGATTCAGGTGCTTTTCAATCCGTAGCGGCGGCATTGATACGCCCTGATTTCCCTCACTTGGATGGAATTGACAAAGCAAGCCCTTTCAAAAAAGCGGCGAATTTTTTTGTTTGGTTTGTTGCTGAAAAACCAATAATTGATGAAATTCCCTGCACTATTATTTTAGACGATTCAAAAAAGACGCTTATTAATCTGACCAAAATTCAGAATCACCAAAATGTGATTTTTGCATATCACATGGCAATTGATTGTCTATGCGGTGCCGATCTCCATAAGAACGGAAAAGTGTTTGTCCTTAAAAATAAAATTAAAGTTTCAAGGCATTTTTTCTGTGATTTTGTTCACGCTTATTCAACAGCGACACCATTAAATGATTTCAAACCTGTTTCCCTCCTGTTCGAGCAACTAGCCTATAAAGCCAATCCAGACGCACCCTACCCGGAAACAATTTAGAAGCTAGATATTCCTATCCGCCAGAATTTCGTCAGATTCTCAACCGTTTGGCCTGCGTTTGGCAAATACACAATCCCGAGGGGAAAATGTCGAAAACGCGGGAAAAACCTGATTTCACCGGCGTAAAAACTTGGCGACGGCTTCCGTGCGGGTGCGAACCTGCAATTTTTCGTAGATGCGGCGGATGTAGGTGTGGACGGTTTCGTAGCTGATGCCGAGCTTCTCGGCGATTTCCTTATACATCAACCCCTGGCTCAACAAGTCGAGCACCTGCTGTTCGCGTTCGGAAAGATTTTCCGTGGGCTGGGCCGTGGGCGCGGTCTGCTGGAGCGACTGCACGACCTTGCGCGCGATGTGCATCGTCATCGGCGAGCCGCCGCGGTGCACCTCGGTGATGGCCTCCAGCAGTTCCTTGGTGGGCGTGCGCTTGAGCATGTAACCGTTCGCGCCGGCCGCCAGCGCGCTGAATATGTTTTCCGTGTCCTCGTAAACGGTGAGCATCATCACCTGTGTCTGCGGGAGGAGCTGCTTCAACTGCCGGACGCATTCCACGCCGTTCATGCCGGGCAGGTTGATGTCCATGAGCACGACGTCGGGCTTCACCTGCGGCAAATCCTTCACGGCGTCCTCGGCGTTGGCATAATGGCTGACGCAACTGAAGCCCTCGGCGCGGCTCAGCACGCGCGCGAGCGTGCCGCGCAACTGGTCATTGTCTTCAACGATGGAAACGGTGATGGGCATCGCTCAAGGAAGAATGCAGAATGATGAATGAAGAAACAAGCGCAACGACTGCGCGGGGATTTTTTCTGCATTCTTCATTTTTAATTCTTCATTCGCTTTTGACCGGCACGGTCAGACGGACAAGCGTGCCGCCGCTCGCACCGGGCGCAATGGAAAATTCACCGCCGATGTCGGTCATGCGCTTGCGCATGTTGCGCAGGCCGTTGCGCATCTGTGCCGCCTTCACGTCCATGCCGTCCATGCCGCGCCCGTTGTCCTCGATTTCCAGAATAAAATTATCCGGCGACAGGCGCAGGCGAATCCAGGCTTCAGAAGCGTGCGCGTGCTTGACCACGTTGTTGACCGATTCCTTGAACGCGAGGAAAACATTGTGCCGGACTTCCGGCGGAATTTCGGTGGCGGGCAGATGCGTCGGCACGTCGGCGCGGTAACGCAGGCCGGCGAGCGCGAGATATTCCTGCGCGTATTTGCAGGCGTAGTTGGCGAGGCCTTCGAGCGTATCGTTGGCCGGATTGACGGCCCAGACAATTTCATCGAGCGCCCGCGTCGTCTCGCGCGCGGTGTGGGAAATCTGTTGCGCGTGCAGTTCAATTTCGCCGGGCAGATGTTTGTCGGCCTCGGCCATTTCGCCGAGCAGCGCCACCTGCGTCAGGTTCGCGCCGAGCTGGTCGTGCAGATCGCGCGCGATGCGGGCGCGCTCGTGTTCCAGTGCCTCGTGCTGCTGGTGCAATTGCACCTGGCGCTTGAGTTTTTGCGTGGAAATGTAGCGCACAATGCCGATGACGATGCCACCGAGGAACAAGATGCCGGCGGCACGAAACCACAGCGTCTGCCAGAATTGCGGCTGCACCGTGATGTCCAGCACGCCGCCGGTTTCGTTCGGCACGCCGTCCTCGTTCAACGCCACAACATGAAATTGATAATAGCCGGGCGACAGGTTGCTGTAATTGGCCACGCGCTCGGCGCGGGCGTCCGTCCACGCGGTGTCGCGGCCTTCCAGCCGGTATTTGAAACGCACCGCGTCCGGCGCGGAAAAATTCAGGGCCGTGTAATTGATCTCCAGTTGCTCGTGTCCCGGCGGAACGACAATGGCCTGCGCCCAGGTCGAGCTGAAGGTGTTCGTCTTCTGCTCGCGGCCGTCAATTTTCACGGACTCAATCATCACCAGCGGCGGCTGCAAATTTGGTTTCAATTCCGCCGGATTCACCGACACCAGACCTTTGGTCGTGGGGAACCACAGTGTGCCGTCGCTCGCCCGCAACGCTGCGGGCTGCGAACCACCCGTGCATTCGCGCGTCGGCAGCCCGTCGGTTTCGGTGAACGTCCGGCAGGAAACGGCAGTGGTTTTTCCGTCGGCAAAATCGTTGAGCGATTTTTTCTGGATCCGCATCAGGCCCATGTTGGAGCCGAGCCATAAATCGTCCGCCGCGTCTTCAAGGAGATAGCTGATGAAATTGCTGGCCAGACCGTCGTCCGTTGAGTAGCGGGTCCATTTTCCATTTTGCAAGCGCGCCAGCCCGTGACCGGAAGTACCGACCCACAACACGGGATTGGTCTCGGCGTAGAGACAGGAAATGTCATTGCCCGGCAGGCCGTTTTCCTGCGCCTGATAGGAAATGAATTTTCCGTCCTTAAAATAGTTCAGGCCCTGGTTCTCGGTGCCGACCCAGAGATTGCCGCCGGCGTCTTCCGCGATGGCGCGGACAACGTTGCCCGAAAGGCCGTCGAGCGTGGTGAACAGCTTCCAGTCCTGGCCGTCCCAGCACGCGAGGCCGTTTTGCGTGCCCGCCCACAATTGTCCGGCGCGGTCCTCCAGCAGCGCGAAAATTTGCGGGCCGAGAATTTCCGCACCTGAAGCGGGAACAAAGTGGTTCGTTTGAAATTCAAAAAGC
>Ga0316217_10003575_pt1 | contig 17538 bp, 16 predicted proteins | sample 1anoAmetaG_FD_203633 | JGI IMG/M metagenome (GOLD analysis project Ga0316217, IMG submission 203633) | Freshwater microbial communities from Trout Bog Lake, Wisconsin, USA - 1anoA | ecosystem: Environmental > Aquatic > Freshwater > Lake > Hypolimnion/Profundal zone | place: USA: Wisconsin...
GATCGAGGATGAAATACTGCGCCACATTCGTTTAGACACAATGCCGACTGATACCTTCAACTATCCCTGCTGGTCTGCAATCCTGTCCAATAAATTACCCCTCAAAGAAACCTGTTGAAACTGCGGGCTATTATCAAATCGTCCCTGCGGGACGGCAAACCGCAAGCCGCCGGGGTGAGGTGTTTCTTAAGAGAACACGAAAACTGGAGGCGTGAAAAAGAAATCATTTTGAAAATGGAAAATCAATAAAATCCTGGTCGTAAACGTCACGTAGAATTTTCCCCCGGCGTCAATTGACCGGCCTCATATTGAATCTTGACCGGTATATCCTGCAAGGCTGCAATCGCCCGGATCCGCTTTTCCATCTCCGCCTTGGCCGCCTCCCGGAGGGATGATTTTTCGAATTCCAATTTCGCTTCGTCGGTCAATTGCTTGAGCGCGGCCGCGTGGTCCTGGGGTTGGAGCCAGTTGACCACCCCGCCTTTTTGATCCGTGATTTCATCGGCCGTCATTTCCACGGATAGAATTCTCGGATTGGGCAGCGTTACGGTCATCTGCTTGGGATGGGTCTGGAGGTTGATTCTGAAGCGCTGGTTGAGGTCAAACCCGGCCTTGGCGACAAACCTCCCCCGCACGGAAATGGTCTTGGTGCTGTATAACCAGGTGGAAACAAAAGTGGTGTCCACACTCATGGACTTGGACGCGGTCGCCAATTCGGCGATGGGATGGGATTCGGCAGCCACCACCCGGTGGTTGATGGTGATGATCGGCGCGGCATTGAAGGCGGCTTTGAATTCCTGAGCGATGCCTTGCGCCAGGGTGGTGACGGCTTGGGTGGTTTCATGCACCACCACCTGCACCGCGATAATGAATGAGATCAAGATCGTGACCAAGACGAGTATGATTTTCCCCGTGGATTTCACTGTGTTTTGCGTTTGGCATCCCGGACTTCCGGCGGCGAGTTGATCAACCCCAGCCGTTTGCCGATCACGTAGCCGATCGCGCCCATGATTTCGCCGCTGGTCCGCCAGCGTTCCCGGTTAAAACGCGCAAATTCCGCGTCCGTCAATGGTTCCCGATTGTAAGGGAAGAAACCGTCGGGGGTGATGAGGAAACCGGGCGTCGCAAACGGGTCAAATCCGGGTGCCGGCAGCGAGCGTTTCTGAAAATGAATGTAGGCATATTCGTCATCCGCCAGGCCCCGGTCACAATTGTAATGCGCATGGAAAACTCGGCCGCGATGCCAGTAGAAGACCTGCGCGGGATAATTTGGCCCGGCGGCGCTCTCGAACCGCTTGATTTTCCAGCGGGTCGGCGGTTTGACATCCACAATGAATTCATCATGAAACTGCGGCCGGTCATGATAACGCAAAAGGAGATTGATGCCGCGCCACTCATCAAACGCCAGTTGATCGGTTGGTCCGCATTGAAAGGCCTCGCGGTAGTTGATCAGATTGGGCGCCTCCAGCATGAAATAGCGGTTGACCTTTTCCGTGTTGCGATAGAGCGAGAGATGGCCCCGGCACAAGACCTTGTCGTGGGCGCGCAAAATATCCTCCCGCAGAAATTTCCTCAGGTCGCCAAAAACCATGTCCAGATCACAATGGCCCCAAAAATCATATTTTCCCAGCAGGTCCGCAAAGAGAAAACCGAAGGCCGGCCGGAAATTGCAAAGCACGCGCGGGTGCGACAACTCGACGGCAAAAGCCAGTTTGTCAGAAAAGCTCTGTTGCAGTCCGGCCAGCGTGGCGGGGCGCAGGCGAACATTGGGCGGGAGGCGGCGGGGCGTCGGATCATCGGTCAGCATCAACCAATCTATGTCCGGATTCAGTTCACAGGAGCGGAAAAAGCAATCCACGTAGGGTGGCAGTTTGCCAAAAAAACAAACGATCAAGCAGATGGAGCTGCGCGGAAGGGTGTTGGCTGGCGTGGTCATGTCAGAAGGGTTCAGATTTTGGGACCGGAACCGCTGGCCAGGCGGCGCAAAGCTTCCGGGCTTAAATAGATGCCGTCCACCCGCCGCCAGTCGGCGGGGGCGGGATGGCGCCGGAGCATGCCGGCCAGCCAGCCCCGGGCGCTCGCGGCATTCCGCAGATAGCGAAGCCGGAAGTGGGCAAGCCCGCGCTTGGAAAACAACAACAATGGGGGGAAAAGCGCGACGGCAAAATGAACCCGGTAGTTTTTGGAAAACAGCCCGGCTTCCGCGGAGCCATAGCCGTAGTGGTAAAGCATCTGGAAATACTCCGCCTCGTTTCTCCTCCCGGCCCAGTACACGATGGCCTGCGGATTATAACCGAAGGTCTTTCCAATCCGCTGCAATTGGAAATTAAAGAGCGCATCTTCGGCGGTCAACGTCAGCCATTCGGGATAGCCGCCCACCGCGGCCCAAGCCTGGCGGCGATAGGCAATGTTGCGGGAGGAGCCATGAGGAATTCCCGGCTGGGGCGTGGCTTCGGCCCCCTCGAATGACGCCATGAGTTTTTGGAATTCATTTTCCAACAATAGAATGGACCGGCCGCCCACGAGGTCCAAGTGTTCATCCGCCATCAGCGGGCGCGTGATTTCACCGAACCATTCCGGGGCCGGGAAACTGCCCGCGTCATTCGAGGCGATGATTTCCGCCTCCGTCAGGGCGATGGCCCGATTGCGACCCGCGGCAATATTGCAACGCCGTTGCTCCAGTTTTAGCGGCACCGGGCACGTCTTGGCCAGGGCCTGCAATTTTTCCCAGGTGCCGTCGTTGGAACCGCCGTCCACGATGGCAATTTCATCCGGCTTGACCGTCTGTTGCATCAGACAGTCCCACCAGCGGGCCACATTGTCCGCTTCATTATAGAGGGTGGCAATGAGGGCTCGTTTCATGCGCTTAACCATGATGCGACGGGCGAGGCGGCCGCCCAATCGGCTGGGCTCCCGCCTGGTCTTGCCCGGCGAAAAATGTCAGGTATTTTGGCAACACGATGGGATTTTGCCGTTCCCGCCCCCACCAGTTCAAATCAATTCGCGCTTCCCTCAAGTGTAAAAATGTCCCAGTTCGCGCAACGAGGCATAATCCTTGGCGCGATCCGCCGAGGCGCGTCCGATGATGATATGGTCCACCACCTCGATCTTCAGCAACTGGCCGGCGCGGATCAAGTCGCGCGTCGCCTTGATGTCCGCCTCGCTGGGCGCGGGGTCGCCGCTGGGATGATTATGCACCAGCACCACGGCCGCGGCGTTGGCGGCAATGGCGGCGCGGAAGACCTCGCGCGGATGCACCAGCAACGTATCGAGCAGACCGCGGGAAATCTCCTCGAGCCGGATCAGCCGCTTGCGGGTGTTGAGCAGCAGCGCCTGGAATGATTCGACATTGTTCAAGCGGTTCGTCTCGCGCATGAAGCCCACCACCGTGGGCGGATTGTCCAGCACGGGTGAGTCCTCACGCCGCTCCTGCTCCATCCGCCGGGCCAGCGCAAAGGCGGCCACCAGCGTCACCGCCTTGTCGCGGCCAATGCCCGGAGTATCCCGCACCTGGTCCACCGACGCCCGCGCCAGCTCATTCAGCGAGCCGAAGCGCTGCAAGAGATTCTGTCCGACTTGCACCACGTTGGCGCCTTTCATGCCGGTGCGCAGGAGGATGGCGATCAATTCCGCATGCGTCAACGCATCGGGCCCGCGGGTCGCCAGCCGTTCGCGCGGACGCTCGCTGGCCGGCTGGTCTTTCATGCGGATGGCATCGTTCATGCGCAATGGTTTAGCCGCCCGCGCGGTGCTTGTCACGCCGAAGGTTTGGGGGGGCGCCGGTCTCCAGACCCGGCTCGTGCCGGATGGGACCAATGGGAAGGATGGGACCGATGCGAGAGAAGCGATCTCACGCCGTGATTTTGAGATGCGTCACGCGGAAGACCGCCCCGCGCGGCTCGTTGCCCAGGCAGGCGATTTCCCAGCCGTGGGCCAGGACAATCTGCTGCACCACGGCCAGGCCCAGGCCGGTGCCTTTTTGGTGCGTGGTGAAATAGGGCTTGAAGATCTCCCGCCGATGCTCCGGCGGCACGCCCGGGCCGTCGTCGCGCACTTCCAACACCGCTTCCGCAGGACCGGCCCGCTGGACGCTGACTTGGATTTTTCCGTTTGGGTCCGAAGCCTGAATCGCGTTAATGAGCAGATTGAACAGGACCTGCCGCAACAATTGCTCGTCCGCTGCCACGGCCAGATCCTCACCGCCGACTTCGGCGTGCAGCTTCTTTTCTTCGAGGTCCAGGCCGAGGGTGCGGATGATCTCGTTGGCGGCGGCGGTCAGGACCACCCGCGTGCGGCGGACCTCGCGCGGGCGCGAGTAGTTGATGAACTCGGTCAGTTGGGCGGTGACTTTGTCAGTTTCGTCCACGATGGTCCGGGATTTTTCGCGCACTTCGGGCGCGGCCTCGGGCAGGCGCGAGAGCATCTGCGCCTGGCCGCGGATGATGTTCAAGGGATTGCGCGTCTCATGCGCCAGCCCGGCGGCGGCCAGGTTCAATTCCTTGAGATGCGAATTCAGTTCGCTGGCGCGCACGAGGCGGATTTGCAGATCCGCCGTGCGGCCGATGTTGCGCCACGCCAGGCCGGCGCCCAGCGCGGAAATGCCGGCGAAAAAGCCGATGACGAAACGCAGCCACAAGTCTTTCACGCAGACCGCGCGGTAATTATCCGTGGACATGGCGAGGACGAGGCCATGCACTTCGTGGGTGGCCATGAGCGCATTGTACTCGGTCTCCGGCATCCCGCGCAGCCACGGCAGACGGCCGCGGTCGCCGCGCGGGCGGTTGCCGCCATCGAAAGACCGGTTGCCGCCATTGGGTGGCGGCGGGGTTGGCTCCAGGCCGCCGTTCGGCGGCGGAAAGTTGGTGGCGGCAAGCCCGTTGGTGCCCCCGGCTGAATTATCATTGGGGCGCGGTCCCCGGCGGGGAAAATCCCGACTGTTGCGCGGCGGCGGACCGGGCAGGACGACCGTGGCATTGTTGGTTTCGCCTTCGAGACTCACGCTTGGTCCCTCAATGGAAGAAACCAAGGTAACGTGGTCGGCGGACCAGATTTCATTCCCGGCGAGAGTTTCGCGAGAGAACAGATTGGTGTCCCCGACGGCCACGACCGGTTCGCCATTGGTGTTCAGCAGCCCGACATACATCAGTTTGACGACGGAGGCGGTGCGGTTGCTGACCAGTTCCTGGAGCACGGATTCCAAGCGTTCCTGAAAAATCGTGCCGTGAAACCGAAACGCGCTCGTGACGGCGCTCAAGGTGCCGGCGATCTCATGCGAACGGCTGCGCAGGTCGAGTTTGGCGGCCTCGACCACCCGGTGATGCTCCTCGACCTGCCAGCCCAGGACCAGCAGCCAGATACCGAGCAGCAGCCCGGCCGCCCATCCGCTTCGTCGTTCCGTATTCATGCAGCCTAGAACTTGGGAACGTTGGCGTCCATCAAGTCGGACTTTTGCTTCTTCTTCGACGGGTTCTTCTCCGGCGCGTGCTTCACGGGGACGCGTTCGAGGAAGCGGTCCAGTTCCTGTTCGGAAATGGAATTGGTGATCAGCGGCAATTGGCGCATTTCCGGACTGGTCATCGCCGCTAGCTGCGCCGGCGCGTCCACAATGTGCGGGGTTAGAAACATCAGCAGTTCCGTCCGGGCTTGGGCCTTGCTGGAGGCCCGGAATAACTGGCCCAGGATCGGAATGTCGCCCAGAAACGGCACCTTGCTGTCGGCGGTGGATTTGGTGTTGGAAATGAGGCCGCCAATCACCACGGTCTGGCCGTTGGGCGTGACCACGACGGTGTCCGCGGAAGTAATGTTGATGTTGGGCGCATACACGGGTGAGGAGCCCAGCAGGGTGCTGCCATAGGCGATAATCTGCCCCGGCGTGGAAGTGTCCACGGACGAATCCTGTGGTTGGAGAATCATCTCCACCAAGCCATTGGCGCCAATATACGGGGTGACGTCCAGAATGATGCCCACGGATTGATAGCTGCCGTTGATAGTGGGAACGACGGTCGCGGAGTTGCCCACCGAGGTATAAGCAACACCGCTTGGCAGATAAATGTTCTGGCCCACCGTAATTTGCGCCATCTGGCCGTCGCGCGCCAGAATGGAGGGACGCGAGAGCACCTGCGATTTACCGGCAGCGGCGACGGCTTGGACCGTGGCCGTAAAATCATTGCCCAACACCTGGTACATGCCGCCGTTGCCAGCCACACCGGGCAAGGAGGCTGGCAAGCCGAAACTGTTGCCCATATTGGCGCTCGAATAGGTATTTCTGATGCTTTGGGGAACGATGCTCTGAGATGTAACGGCGTTCGAGCCAACGCCGGAGACAACATTCTTAATCGTATAGTTGGTGACCAATCCGGTAAGTTGACCCAGATTACTACCTAGGAAGTTGCCGGTATAAGTGCCCTCCACCCCGATTTCCGACGAGTTGTTGTGCTGTACTTCGAGGAAGACCACCTTGATGAGCACCTGGGGTTCGGGGGCGTCGAGGCTTTCGACCACCCGGCGAATCTGCTCGCTGGTTTCCTTGTCGGCAATGACAATGAGGTTGTGCGTGACTGGGTCCACGGAGATGATCGCGTTGCCCACCGTGCCGTTGTTGTTGTACTGGCCGCTGGTGGAAGAGCCACCGCCGCCGCCGCGGTTAAAACCGCCGCCACCGCCGAACCCGCCAAAGCCGCCGCCACCAAAACCACCGCCGCCGCCAAAGCGTTGCGCGTGCAAATTGACTGCGGCGAAAAATATCAGCAGCAGGATGCCGCCGGACCGTTTGTTAAATAATTGGAATTTCATAGTTTGCCTTTACCTCAAATGTTGCCGGAACCTGAACTAAAATTGCGGTCCCCCACCCCCGCGACCGCCGCCGCTTGTCGTGCCAAGGCCGGTGCTGCGAGAACTGGACGACCCGGTCGTGGTGGCGGCGGTTTGGGCGCGCGTCGTCAAGGCGCTGTTTTGATTTTGACCGGTGGTGCTCCGCGAGGTGGTGCTGGAGAACATGTTTTGCAGGATTTGCGCCGCCGCCTGCGAATCAGCGTTGTTCATCTTGAACACATAGACATCCTGGTCGCGATCCGAGGGCACATCCAACTTCGCGATCATGCTCCCGATCTCCTGCATCAAATCCTTCGGCGCCTCCACGATGACCGACGAGGTGCGGAGATCCGCCGTGGCCGTCACTTGGGTGGCTTTCTTGACGCGGTCGTTGGAACTGCCGCCCCCGCCGCCGGCCGCGTTGGCCATCATCTGCCGGAAAAATCCGCCCGGTCCACCGCCGCCGCCGCCGGAAAAGCGGGTCGGCGCCTGGGTGGTATTGCCGGAAGTGCTGCTGGGAAACACCGCGCTGATGTCGCTGGCAATATCCGTCGGGCTGGCGTTCTTCAGCGTAAACACCTGGATTTCCGTCTCCGCCTCCGCGCTGTCATCCACGGCTTTGATGATCTCGGCGATATGATGGATGTTCGCCTGGGTGTCCGTGATGACGATGGAATTGCCCGCCTCATTGGCCACGACCGTGGCCTGCGGCGAAACGAACGACGACAAATCCGACACCAGTTGCCGCGCCTCGACAAAGCGAATGGGGATGATCTGGGTCACAATCTCGGCGTTCTTGGGAATGTTTTCCGGGATGTTGCCGCTCTTCACCGGAATCTCGCGCGTCTTGGCGTCATTCTTGTCCACAATGGTCAAGGTGCGTCCGTCGCGGATGGCCGCATAGCCATTCTGGTTCAAGACGGCATTCAACAGGTTGGCCGCTTCGTCCTGGGTGAGGTGCTTGCCTTTGACGGTCACCACGGCGCTGCTGCTGATCCGCGTGTCCTGCACGATGATGAAACCCGCCGCGTCGCTCAAGTAATTCAACACCATCCCCAAATGCGCGTGATCGAAATTCAGCGTCAAATCATTCACATTGGTGCCCGCCCCGGCCGGCGGCATGAATTCCGGCTGGATTTCCTCCGGCACGCCCGCCGGTTTCTGCGACGGCGTGATGACCAGCGGCTCATGGACTTGATTGGTTTGGTCTGCCGCTGGCGCGGCATTGTTGGCGTCCGGCGGGATGGGCGGCGGGCCGCCGTTATCCGGCCCATTGCCCTGGTCGGGCGGCGGGGGGCCGGGCTGGTCCGCAGGCGGCGTGTTGGTATTGGAGTTGTCATCCCCCGGAGCGGGCTGCGCGCTGGCCGAAGCCAGCAAGCCCGCCAGGCCGGCGGCCATCAGGCTCAAGATAATTTTTTTCATTTATTTTCCTTTTCGCGTTGTTGCATTAGTCGTTTCAAAATATCATGCGGCTCGCCTGCCGAGGCCGGCGGCAATCAGGTTCAAGGGAATTCTATTCATTGGTTTTCCTTCGCGCGCCGTTCCATTAGTCGTTTCAAAGCGTCACTTGGCTCGCCCACTGCGGCCGGCGCGGCCGGCGTGACGCCGGCGCTTTCACTACTGGACGAACCCGTGTTTCCTGAGTCACCGGACGCCGCCGGAATCTCACCTGCCGACGCCAGCACCCATTTGCCGTTTTCCTGCCGGAAGCCCTCGCCGACTTTCATTACGGGCTGCTGCTTCTTGTCAGCGGATTCCAGCCGGATCGAGTCCAACGAAATATCCGTGATCGTGTAGTCCGCAATCTTGCCGCCCACCTGAAGCACTTTGCTCAAGTCCGCGCTGTTGCCGCCGAAAAAAGCAAACATCCCCTTGTCATAGTTCATCGTGCCCACGAACTGGATGCCGGAGGTGCGATTGCGGCGGCTCGAGGGGCGGGGGCGATACGAGGAATTCCGATTGTAATAATGCGGCACGCGATCCGGATTAAAGATATTGCGATCCGTGATAAAATGGCTGAAGGCCGCGTATTCTTGCGGGCCGGGGATGCCGTTGGATTGGGCGAAGACTGAACCGGAACTCGCCAGCAAGGCCAGAAGGCCACAGACAAGGCGGGCTGGAGAAACATCCAACATCCATTCACCTTCGCCGAGGCTACGGCGGACAAGCCATCCAACATCCAACATCCAGTGTTTTCCCGCTCCCTTGGAGGTTGGGCGTTGAATGTTGAATGTTGAATGTTTCTTAATATGGGTAATTTTCACTTTTTGTCCTTTTGCAACAGGGCCAGGCCGTTGATCTCCACGCCGAGGGTCATCTGCTGGCCGCCAACGTCATGCGAGCTTAATTCCACCGAATCCAGCCGCACCATCATGGGGCCTTTTTCGATGTCATACAGGAATTTGCTCAAGGCGTTCAGGTCGCCGGCGGTTTCCACCCGGCAATCCAGCGTCAGGTAATTCGTGCCCTCACTTTTCCATTGCGGCATGATGCTGGTGATTTCCGCGCCGCTGTCGTGCGACCAGCGGTCCACGGCCTTCAAGAGCTTCTGCTCCGCCCCCTGCAACTGCTGGACCGCCCCCTGCGCGCTGACCGGCAGGGCGTTGGCCTGCATCTCGTCCCAATGGCTGCGAATGGCCGGCTCGCGCCGGATCATCTGATGGCCGTCCCGGACCTGGTCGCGCAGGGTGCGAATTTGCTTCTGCCGGTCGGACCACCAGCCGAAAATGGGCGGAAAAATGAAGCTGACCGCCACGTACAGCACCACCACCGAAAGGGTGAGCACCACCAAAAAGTCCTGCCGATTTTTGATTTTCATTGGGCGACTCCGTTGAATTTGAAGCTGAACACAAATTGGATGGGCGGTTTGTTGCCGCGGCTGGATTCGAGATGCACGCCCGAAACGCCCGGCAGCTTGCTCAAGCTGGCTTGGACCTCCAAGAGCGAGGCGTTGTCCCGGGCGTTGCCCGAACAGTTCACCGTGCCATCGTCCCGGGTGGTGATGACTTTCGCGGTCACCATGCCCGTTTCGGGAAACGCCAGCGACAATTCGCGCAGGATGGCCAGACTGCGGTAGTCGCCCGGTTCCCAGGGCCGAAACTGCTGGATCTGGTTCTGGATCGTCTGGAGTTCCGTGACCTTGACCTGGATCAGCGACCACTGCGAACGCAGCCGCCATAGTTGGAATTGCTGGAATAAAAACAGGCCCAGCACCAATACCGCCACGCCCGCCGCGATCGCCCCGGTCGTCCGCCACCGGCCCGAAGCGTACTTGGTGGCGAACTGCTCGAGGAGCGTCGGTTTGGGCGGCAGAAATTCAAAGGCCGGGGCCTGCTGCGTCAGGACATTTGCTGCCAGGCTGAACGCCGGCGACAGCGACGTGTCCGGCGGCAAGGTGACGCGAAAAGCGTCCGGCGCGTAGGCGAAAACAGTCTCCACCTTCAGCCCCATCGGCTCAAACCGCAGTTCCAGTTCATCCGCCAACTGTTGCGCGAGGTCGCGCGGGCCGAAGATGCGGATGCGTTTGACTTGTTCGCGCAGCTCGCCCGGCAACTGGCCGAGGGTCACCCGCGCTTCCCGCGCCACGACCTCCGTGTGCAACGTCCGGCGGTTGCCTTCCGTCTCAATCGCGCCTTCGAGCGCGCGCAGCGCCGCCACGCCGCCGCCGACCGTGACCTGCAAGCCCACGTTGCTTTCGCCAATGACCAAGGCCAGCACGCCGCCCGGAGCGCCGGTCTCCGACCCGGCTCGTGGGGCAACCGCCGCTTCATCTGGCCGGGTCCCAGACCGGCGCTCCGGCGGTTGCAGCGCGGAAATGCCCAGCGCAAAACTGACCGGCTTCAGTTTCGCCGCCAGCAAAATCTGCTCCAGGGCGGTCGCGTGCGTTTTGGGAATGCCGCCGAGCAAGACCAGCTTTTTGTCGCCGGCCAGCGCGCAGCGCGAGTCCCCGATTTGCAGCGTCGCCGCGTCGGTGTGAAAACCCTTTTCGGCTTCCAACTGCAACAGGCTGGCGGCATCGGCCGCCGGCAGCGGCGGCAGTTCGGTCTGCGCCGTCAGCACCCATTTCAGCGGCAGGCCCACGACGCAGTCGCGTTCGCGCACGCCCGCCGCGTCGAGCTGGTTGCGGATTTCGCGGCCCGCGAGTTCCGGGGCGGCGGTGAGCGGATCCAGGGTGAGGGTGGCGGAAAAGCTTCGCAGCTTTTGCACCGCGCCGTTGGTGCGCCGCAGCACCACCCCGTCCAGCTTGCCGCCGTCCAGCACCAGGCTGAGCACGGTGGTCAGTTTCTTGCGTTTGCGAAATATCAAATTAGGTTTCATTGCGTGAGTCGTAGCGCAGGCTTTCCAGCCTGCGGGTCCACGGGACTTTCCAGTCCCGTGTTGCTGCTGGAACTGGCGACTGGAAAGTCGCCAGAACCCGCAGACAAGAATGTCTGCGCTACGAACGAAATCGCCGCGCCACCCTGTCCGCCGAGGCCAGTTGTGATTCTTGTTTTCATTGCGTGTTGTTCGCCAACAAATTTTCCCGCACCTTGTCGCCCAGCGCCCAGCCGAGCCGGCTCAGGTCCTGACGGTACAAGATGATCGGCGCGCCGTTGCTGACGTCGAAAACAAACTTCACGCGCCGGTAGCCGCGTCCATACGCGCCCACCGCCGCGATGTCGGCCGTAAACTGGTAGCTGTGCGTGGTGATATAGTCGCCGTTTTTCGCCAGCGCCGTGACGACCGGGCTGGTGTTGCCCAGCGCATCAATGACCCAGGCCACGGAACTCAACATTTGCGGGTTCTGCTGGCGGTAGGTCACCAGCGTCTGCGCCGCGCTTTCCGCCGTGGACTCGTCCGCGTTTTGCCCCATGACGCCCATGAACAGCGCGGTGAGCACATCCACATTGGCAGTGTTGACGTTGACGCGCTTGCGTATGTACAAGGTCGTGTTGGTATAGGTGGTGATGTTGTTGGCCAGATTTGCGAAGTCCGACGAACTCATTCCGGCGTTTCGGCACTGGAGCGCAAAGGCAAAGATGCCCGCGTAAGGCCGGTTGGTCAGTTGATTGACGTAGCTGGTGCTGATGCCGGCATTCTGCAAGAGCGTCTTCATCTTGGCAGTGGTTGCTCTGACCACATTGGTCAGCGACGAGCCGTCGGAGTGAAAATTCGGTTCGCGCGTATAGACCGTGCAGTATTCGAACAACCCCGGCTGCAATTCGCCGTTGCCGTTCACGTCCGTTTCGTTCTTGTCGAGCACGCCGTTCCGGTTGAGGTCTGCCCCGGCCAGCAGGTTGATGTCCGCGCCATAAACCAAATGCAGTTCATCCACGGTCTCAAACGGCGCATTTTTGTCCGCGTACCCGAGCGACGCATAATCCGGTGAAACACTGCCGTTGGTGCCGCGCCAGTCCAGGATGTAATTTGCGAAATCGAGGGTCATGTTGGGCAGGTACTGCAGCGTATTGGTGCTGATATTGTTCAGATTCATTTTGCCCCCCTCGTCCACGAGGCCCCAATACGGTTCGGTGGGGTTGTCCGGGCCCGGGTCCCGCCCGATAAGCCAGAATTTGGCGTCGCCCACCGGCACGGCCGCACATTTGAACTGGGTGTTGTCCGGCATGGCGCCGTTGGTGGCGTAGTTTTGCAGGATGAAGGTCACGTACCGCGCCGCGCCCTCGATGGCTTGGTCCGCCGCCAGCCCGTTCACGCGGTTGTCGGACGCGGTCAGCTCGTAGTGCATCGAGTTGGCAAAATAGAGCGCGATGCTGACCAGACCGATGGCGATCCACAACACGATGATCAGGACGGAGCCGTTTTGGGATTGACGGGAACATTCAACATTCAACTTCCAACGCCCAACCTCCAAGGAGGCGGCGCGCCCGGTGCCGGTTGGCCTTGGGCGTTGAACGGCTTGTCCGCCGTAGCCTTGGCGAAGGTGGATGGATGTTGAATGTTGAATGTTCACCGTACTAAGTTCCTGTGCCCGCCGTGAGCACGGCATTGGTGCGCGGTTGCGAGTCAATCGGCACCACAATTTCAATCGGCCCCAAGTCTGCCCGGCCGGCCATCTGGATGTCCACCCGCACCGCCGCCGGCAGGTTGGTGTTGATCGCGGTCGGGTCCGTCGTGTCCCAGGTGTCGTTCCATTGCGCGCCGTCGTAGCAGGAAAACTTCAGGCTCGCGACGCCGCTCAACATGAGTTGTTCGGTCACGTCCGCCGTGGTGGCCGCGAGCAGATTCCGCATGACGCTGCGATACAAATCCCGGCCGGTGGCGGACGCAACGGTCGGGGTTTTCAGTTCGTAGGTCACGCGCTGGATGTCCCCCCACGGCTCGCTATCGCTCAAGGCGCCGGTCGCCGTGTACATTTCAATCGCCACCGGATCGCTCACGCCCACGCTGGTGAGACCGGTGCCCACGCGAAAACCGCCGGACAAAATCTTGCTCGTGCCGTTGGTGGTCGTGACGGCGCATTCCAGGTCGCGTTTCAAGAACGCCACTGCCGCATCCACCGGCGAGGCGGCGTCCACCATGTCGGCCGTGACATTGCGCAGGTGCAGCGAGGAAAAAAACGCCGCGTTCACCACGATCAGCACAATCGCCGCGATGCCGATGGCGAGCACCATCTCGATCAGCGTAAAGCCGGCTGCGTGATGCGTGATGCGTGATGCGTGATGCGTTTTCATCTTCATTCACGCATCACGATTCACTCGTCACGCTGTTGTTCGTTTCAATTTTCACAATCTACTGTTGCGCTGTTCCCGTTCCGACTGGTTGCGCGGCCGTCTGCGCATTGGCCAGCGTGCTTAACCGCACCGTAAAATCCCTGCCTTGCGCGGAATAAGTCACTTCCGCCGTCAGCAACTGCATCGAATCCTGCGGCCAGTTTTCGGTGGTTAATTTCCACCGGAAATCCAGGATGCCTTCGGTGACCGTGCCGCTCTGGATGCCGCTCGACCAGTTGGTGGTCACCAGACTCTCGTTCAAAACCCGGTCAGCCACGCGCGCGGCTTCGCTTTTTCGCGCCGCGACCTCGCCCGCCAGGCTCGCCACATGCAGCGCCTCGACCGCCGTCGGAATGACGATGGCCAGGAACATCAGCGCCGCCAGCACCTCGGCCAGCGTAAAGGCGGCGTAGTGGCACGGGCGTCCCGCCCGTGCGGTTCCAAAGACAGAACGGACGCCATGGAAACACACCGGCAAGCTGCCGGTGCCACTACTGGCTCGGTGCGTCAGCAATTTCATAACCTGTGCGCAAGCTCGTTTCCGTCAGCGTGCGAGTGAACCCGTCGCTGTCCGTCAATTTCAACGTTTGCGGACTGTTCTCATCCACCGTGCCGTCCGCCTGAAACCGTATGGCCGGCAGATTGTTGAACATCGTTGCCGCCCCGGCGCCGGTGTGCAGCACCGCCATCGCCAGCGTCGAATCCAAGGTCAAATTCTCCGCCTTTGGATCGCCGTTCTGTCCGCTGGCTTGACCGATGACCTGGCCGCTGCTTTGTCCGCTGGTTTCCGCCGCCAGTCCGTAAGCGCCCGATTTCTCATCCAGCCACAGCATCATCGGCATGCCCTCGGAAACCGCCCGGCTCTGGGCCGCGTGCATTAGCGCCACCAACCGCCGCGCCTCGGTATCCAGCGCCCGCCCCCGAATAAACCGCGCCATCGCCGGCGCCGCGATGGACGTGATGACCACCAGCAGCGCGAGCACGAGGATCAGTTCGATCAACGTGAAGGCGCGACGGTAACCAAAATGTAAGCCACGGTCGCACATTTATTGCATCCAATTCCCCAGATCGTCGTCGGTGCCTTCCTTGCCGTCCGGCCCGACCGACAGCAAGTCGTAGCCGCTGGGGGTGTGCTTGCCGGGATAATAATAGATGTAAGGATTGCCCCAGGGATCCACCGGCAATCTTTCCAAATACGGCCCGTGCCAGTTCTTGGCGTTGCTGGGCGGCGTCAGCAGTTCCTGCAGGCTCTTGGGGTAGTAGCCCATGTCCACCTCATACGCGCCGAGCGCGGATTTGATGCCGCCGTTGATGTCCGCGTTCACCGCCTGTTTGCGGGCGCGGTCGCTGGTGCCGGCAATGCGCGGAATAACCAGCGCCGCCAGAATGCCGATGATGGTGACGACCAGCAGCATTTCGACGAGGGTGAAGGCAGAAGAGTGATGCGTGACCCGCCTGCGCTGCGCTTCGGCGCGGCGAGGGCGTGATGGGTGAGGGGAAATTGCGCGATTGTGCTCAGTCGTCACGCTGCACTCGTCACTATGGGTGTTTTGAATTTTGATTTTCATAATGGTGTGTTTCTTATTTGATGTATTCGCTCATGGACAGCACCGGCAGCAACATGCCGATGAAAATGATGCCGATGAAGCCGGCGATCAAAAACAGCATCAGCGGCTCGGCAAACGCGACCGCGGTCTTTAAATTGCGGTCCAAATCCGTCTCGGTTTCGGCGGCGATGCGCACCAGTTCGGCGTCCAGCTTGCCGCTTTCCTCGGCCACGGCGATCATTTCCAACACCGAGCCGGGGAACAGTGACCGGCAATCGGCCAGGCTCTGGCCCAGCCGCCCGCCCTGCTGCACGCGCTCAATGGATTGCGCCACGGCGTCCACCAGAATCTGGTTGCCAATCGAGCGGCGGGCCACGTTCAGCCCATGCACCAGCGGCACGCCCGCGCCGATCAGCGTGCCGAGCATGCGGCAGAAGCGCGCCATGGCAAATTGCGAAACCAAGCCGCCAATCAGCGGCGCCTTAAGCATCAGACCTTCCCAGGAACGCTTGCCTTTCTCCGAGGTGAACCAAGTGCGCACCAGGAAGAAGATGCCGACCAGCCCGGCGGCAACCAGCAAGCCGTAGTGGCGCAGCACATTGCTGGCGGCAATGATGATCTGCGTGATGAGCGGCAGCGAACCGTGGATGCTGGAAAAAACCACCTGAAATTTGGGAATGAAAAACACAAGCAGCACCGTCAGCACGACCAGCGCGAGGACCAGCAAAATGCAGGGGTACAGCATGGCGGTCATCACCTTGGACTTCAGTTCCTTTTCGCGCGATTGAAATTCGGCGATCTGTGCCAGCACCACATCGAGAAAACCGCCCGCCTCGCCCGCCTCCACCATGGCCACATACACGCGCGGAAAGGTTTCCGGCGATTTGGCCATCGCGTTGGCCAGCGAGAGTCCGTCCACGACGAGGTCATGCACTTCCTTCCACTTCGCCTTGGCCACCAGCGACGAGGCTTCCTTCTGCAAAATCACGAGTGCGCGGCTCAAAGGCACGCCCGCCGCGAGCAGACTGGAAAGCAGCCGCGTGAAATTTTGCAGTTCCTTCCCGGAAACTTTTTTACCGCCAAAATGGAAAGCCGACGCCGCTGCCGCTGCGGACGTTGCGCCTTTCTTCCCCGCCTTGGCGGCGATTTCCGCCACGTTGATCGGGCGCAAGCCAAGCGTCTCGATTTGCCGCAGAGCATCCGGCCGGCCGGCGGCATCCAGCACACCCTCGGCCGTTTTGCCGTCGGTCTGCAGGGCTTTGTAGGAAAAAGTGGGCATTGAATTAAAGAAACATTCAACATTCAACATTCAACGCCGAACATCCAAAGACCGGAGCAGCGCTCGAATTGAGCATTGGGCGTTGAATGTTGAATGTTGAATGTTTCTTCATTTTATCTGGCCACCGCGAGGCTCGCGGTGGATTCGCCAATTTGATTGTTCGTGGCGCTCTCGATTTCTTTCGCGGTGGTCACGCTCAATACTTCTTCAACCGTGGTGACGCCGGCGGCGACCAGCCGCCAGCCGTCCTCGGCGAGCGTGCGCATGCCGCCCCGGCGGGCCGCCGCGCGGATCTGATCCGTCGAGGCGCTCTTCAGGATCAACTGGCGGATCTCCTCGTCGGTGTCCATCCATTCAAAAATCGCGTGCCGGCCGAAGAATCCGGTGTTGCGGCATTCGCGGCAGCCGATGGACTTGTAAATTTTGGTTTCGGCCGGGATGCCGAGCTTGACTTTGAACTGCTGCGCGGTTGCGGAGGTGTCGGTCTGCTTGCAATGCGGACACAGCACGCGGACCAGGCGCTGGGCGAGGACGGCTTCCAGCGAAGAAGCGACGAGATACGGCTCGACGCCCATGTCCACGAGGCGGGTGAGGGCGCCCGGGGCGTCGTTCGTGTGCAGCGTGGAGAAAACCAGGTGACCGGTGAGCGACGCCTGCACCGCGATTTGCGCGGTTTCGGCATCGCGAATTTCGCCGATGAGAATCACATCCGGGTCGTGGCGCAAAATGGAGCGCAGCCCGCGGGCAAACGTGAGGCCGGATTTTTCGTTGACCTGAATCTGGTTGACGCCTTTGAGCTGATACTCCACCGGGTCTTCCACCGTGATGATTTTGCGGACGGCGTCGTTGATTTCGTTGAGCGCGGTGTACAGCGTGGAGGTCTTGCCCGAGCCGGTGGGGCCGGTGACCAAAATAATGCCGTGCGGCATGCCCAGGACATGCTGGAAGTGCTCCAGCTCGCGCGTGTTCATGCCGATTTGCGCCAGGCCGCGCAGCGTGGAATTCTGCCGCAACAAGCGCATCACCACGGCCTCGCCGTGTAACATGGGAATGACGGATACGCGGATGTCCACCTCGGCGTCCTCGATGCGCACCTTGATGCGGCCGTCCTGCGGCAGGCGCTTTTCGGCGATGTTGAGATGGCTCAAAATCTTGACGCGCGAAACAATGGCCGGCTGGAATTGCTTCAACT
>Ga0316217_10003578_pt1 | contig 17530 bp, 19 predicted proteins | sample 1anoAmetaG_FD_203633 | JGI IMG/M metagenome (GOLD analysis project Ga0316217, IMG submission 203633) | Freshwater microbial communities from Trout Bog Lake, Wisconsin, USA - 1anoA | ecosystem: Environmental > Aquatic > Freshwater > Lake > Hypolimnion/Profundal zone | place: USA: Wisconsin...
CTGCATCAGCTTTCGCTGCGTCGACAACGGCTGCTGTGAGCCCTGCCGCTGCTGCAAAACCTTTGGAAAAGCTCTTTTATTATGTTCCGGGATATGCGACTTATTATTCTTTGCTTGCCAATGGTGCCCAAGCCAATATTTTTGCACCGCAAGTTTACAACGTGGACATTAATGGAGTCATAACCGGATCTATTTCAGACTTAGCACTTGCCGTGGTGAATAAAAACAAAACGCCGATCATGCCGCTTGTTTCGAATGCGGGATTTGACCCGAACATCATGCATGCGATTTTAAGTTCGACTGCGATGCAAAATAAATTAATCGCTGAACTAATAGCTGAAGCAAAATCGAAAAACTATTCTGGTTGGCAATTTGATTTTGAGCATATTGGAGTGCAGTACCGAGATCAATTTTCCGCTTTTGTGCAGTTAACGGCAATTCAATTTCATGCTGCGAACCTTAAACTGTCGGTGGCGGTCGTTGCTCGTTTCTCGGATAACCCCTCTGATATGCCTGCAGGATCTTGGGACAACTGGTCCGGTGTCTATGATTATGCCGCAATCGGAAAAGCTGCAGATTTTGTGACCGTTATGGCGTATGATGAGCCAGGATCTACGGGCCCTGTTGCCGCACTTCCCTGGGTTAAGCAAGTGCTCGCGTATTCTGAAAGATATATTCCGAAATCAAAGATTTCTTTGGGTGTACCGACGTATGGCTGGCTCTGGAATACTGATACGAATAAAATGATTCGAAGCGAGCCGTATCAAAAGGTTGCCGATTTGATTTCAAATAAAGCGTACACCGGCCTTGGGTTTGATCCCGTATCACAAACTCCGTGGATTACGTACACGCAGGGGACAGGTGCGAGTTTGGTTCACTATAAAATTTGGTACGAAAATTCTGCTAGTATCGAAATGAAGCTCAAACTCGCCGAGTCACAAAAGGTCCGGGGCATCTCGCTTTGGATTCTTGGAATGGAAGACCCGAGTCTGTGGAAAATTTTATAACCTCCCCGTGCCTTTGGGGAGTATACAAAAAACTGATTCCCGTGCGAATCAGTTTTTTGCTGGGCTTGATTGCGTTTTCGCTTACCATATGAGATACTCATGCCATTAGCAAATAATCATCCTTACCCTATGAGTACTCGACGTCGACTGGACTTAATGCAGCAACTTTTCAAAGTGATGAGCGAAATAGGCAATAATTTGGAGCGGACCATGATTCCAAGTGACGGAGTCATCACGCCGCTTCAATGCAAGGCGCTCTCGTATCTTTTGGCGAATCACAATGCGACGGTTGGTATGCTTGGAAAATACATGCACCTCTCATCCTCTGCGGTGGCACAACTTGGTGACCGGTTGGTTGCGGCAAAGCTTGTAAAGCGCGCACCTCATCCGGATGATCGACGGGCGGTAATCCTCGACCTTACGGCCAAAGGCAGAAAGACCTTCCTCGAATTCGAGTCTCAGCGTAAAAAGGGTATGACGAAAATATTTGAATATTTGCCCGAGGATGACTTGGAAAAAATAGTGGGCTTCTTTACTAAGATTCTTAAAAACACGGAACATGAAAAAAACAGTTAACTTCTTAAAAAAACATTGGTTGATATCGGGAATTGCAGCGGTCATTATTATTGTCGTTCTTTACTCAATTCTAAAACCTAAAAGCATCAGCGCTGATACATTAGTTGTGCATCCAAAAGATTTTGCTCAGCAGATTTCCGTTTCGGGTACGGTTATTTCGGCTCAGAATGCCGATTTGAATTTTGCGGACCAGGGTCGTATTGCAACGGTTAATGTAAAGACAGGAGATTCGGTTTCTGCAGGTGAAGTCCTTGCGTCGCTTGATACTTCTGATCTGGAAGCGAATCTTAAAAGTGCGGAAGCTGCTCTTGTTATTGCAAAAGCAAATACGGTTACGAACACTATCAATCTTTCTGATGTAACCACGGAACAAAACCAGCTCGTTCAAAATGCATATCAAAATCTCTTGTCGAATGATTTGACTGCGGCTTCTACGACTCCAAACGGATATGCAACGAATGGTAATATTCAAGCACCAATTATTACAGGAACGTACACAGGTCCCGAAGGCGAATATGATATTACGACGTATTCTTCGAGTGCGAGCTCGGGGCTGTCTTGGAATTCAACGGGACTTGAAACTAGTTCCGGTGCAGTGAGTAGTAATACTCCAGAACCATTAGGAACGCACGGCTTATATATTCAATTTCCTGGAGCCGGTCCGAGTTACATAGGCACGACGTGGGTTGTTGAAATTCCTAACAAGCGATCAGCGAATTATACGGTAAATGAAAACGCGTATGTTGCAGCGGAAGCTGCTCGCGATACGGCTATCGCTAATGCAAAGGCGAGTCTTGGTTCCGAAGGAGCGAACAATTCGGTTGCAGAAGCTCAAGTTGAACAAGCTCAAGCGAGCGTCGACGCAATCCTTGCACAAATAAAAGATCGAGAAATCATTGCGCCTTTTGATGGGGTAGTTACGAATGTGAATGCAACGGTTGGTCAGACCTCAAGTTCGGTCGATCTTTCGGGAAATACATCTTCGAACGCTTCTGCGTCGGACATTTCAATTGATAGTGTTGGAACATTTCAAATTCAAAGCGAGGTTCCGGAAGTCTACATTGCCAATCTCCAAGTAGGAGACACGGCTACGACAACGCTTGATGCATATGGCCCAAGCGTTACATTCCCAGCCAAAGTCATCATGATTGATCCAGCTCGAACAGTTGTAAATGGAGTTTCAAATTATAAAACGACACTGCAATTTTTAAATCCTGATCCACGAATAAGGGCAGGAATGACAGCGACTGTTTTGGTTACGACGTCTGATACGCCGAATGCACTTGTCGTGCCAGCGGGCGCGGTCTATACGAAAAATGGATCGCAATTTGTTCAACTTGAAAAAGATAAGAAAGTCGTTACTCAGCAGGTGACCACAGGGACACCTTCCGCGGTTGGTGAAGTCCAGATTCTTTCAGGATTGAATGATGGCGATGTCGTCGTGCTCAATCCAGTACAATAATATGTTTTCGTCATTGAACATTCGCATAGGATTCCATTTGGCGATCCGACAAATTCGCCGTTCAAGTCCGTGGACAACAGGGCTTATCGTGTTCGTCATGCTTTTCACCTTTCTTAACTTGGTCGGCGTGACGGGAATTCTGGTAGGATTGGTCAACGGTATTGGACGAGGGTATCAGCAGGAATACACAGGTGATGTTTTTATTACGCCGCTTGATACTCAAAATTATATTCAAAACAGTCCGGATCTCGTCTCGTTTCTGAAAACACTTCCGGAAGTATCGGTGGTTGACCCGCGCTACGTTGCAGGTGCAACGGTGCAGGCGAATTATAAAAATGTCACAGATCCGAATCAGAAAATCAATTCAGCAGGAGCATCGATCGTTGGCATTGATCCTGCAACGGAAGATTCTTTCTCGAACCTTTCGAAATACGTCATAGAAGGATCGTATCTTTCGCCAAACGATTACGATCAGATCTTGATCGGAGCGCAACTGCTTAATCAATATGCATTCGGCGGCCCGAGCCAGACGGGTACTACGCTTACGAATGTTCACGCAGGAACGGTGGTGCGACTTACTGTTAACGGTGTGGAACGCGAAGTTACCGTCAAGGGAATCATCTATAGCACCTCAGGTAATATTTCCGAGAGAATATTTATGCCGAATTCTGAACTTTTGGCGCTTACAGGCACGAACGATTACAGTGTCGAAGAGATTGCGATTCGTTTGAAGCCGGGTGAAAACGCAGCTTCGTTTGAAAAGCTTCTTCTCAATAGTGGAATCGGAAACTTGGCGAAAGTCCAAACGGCAGCTCAGGCGCTCCCAAGTGGGGTTGCGCAAATCACTGCGACGTTCGCAACGATTGGAAACGCAGTGAGTTTCATCGGGCTGGTCGTCGCGGCGATCACGATATTCATTGTGATTTTCGTAAACGCGCTTACACGAAGGAAATTTATCGGAATTTTGAAAGGTATTGGCATCAGTGGGGAAGCTATTGAAATTTCTTATATTTTCCAATCGCTCTTTTATGCTCTTACAGGATCGGCGATCGGACTTGTGCTCATGTTCGGGATTGTCTTGCCGCTTAACGCGGTTCATCCGATCCAATTACCGCTCGGGCAAGTCGTGCTCTATGCGCCATTTATTGGAACGATGGTTCGAGTCGCGATCCTGGTTGTTGCAACGGTGTGTGCCGGATACATCCCGGCCCGCATGATTGTAAAGAAGAACACGCTCGATTCGATTCTAGGAAGAAACTAATTCTATGCTTAAAGTAACTAATCTCGTAAAATCATTTAAAAACGGAGACATCGAAACACAAGTCTTAAAGGGTGTGAACTTCGAAGCGAAAGATGGCGAATTCATTGCGATCATGGGCCGTTCGGGTGCCGGAAAAAGTACTTTCATGTATCAAATGGGACTGCTCGATGAACCTACCAGTGGAGAAATTTTTATCGATGGACATGAAACTCACAAAATGACTGAGAAACAAAAAATGAACTTTCGATTGCAAAAATTTGGTTACGTTTTCCAGGATTACGCGTTGCTTCCCGAACTTACCGCGGTTGAAAATGTCGCACTTCCGCTGTTGATGGAAAATATTGATTCAGCGAAGGCGACCAAAATGGCTATTGAGGCTTTGACGCAAGTAAACCTTGCGACTCGCTTGAATAATTTACCAAGCCAATTGTCTGGTGGGGAACAGCAACGTGTTTCGATTGCACGTGCCGTTGCACACAAGCCCGACATTCTTTTTGCAGACGAGCCGACGGCAAATCTTGATCGAGAATCATCTGTTACGGTTATGAATATCTTTAAAGAGCTCCACAAACAAGGTCAGACGATTATCATGGTGACCCATGAAAAAGAATACGGCGACATGGCGGAAAAAATTGTTTGGCTCGATGATGGCAAAATTGTTTCCGGAAATGAGCACGGTAAATAAAGATAAGTGTAAAAAATGGAAATGGTAACGTATTAAAATGAAAAACCTCTTTGAAATAAGGGGTTTTTATGTGGGACAGAGGTTACTATGGCAAGCCCTTCCCATTTTATAAAAAGTAGGTATAATAATGAAGTATGGATAACAAATTCAAAGCCGCGCTGACACTGACAGCGCTCGCTGGACTTAATCAAAATATCGATAACGCGAAGCTTCCTCAATCGTTACCAGATCAAGAAGGTAAGAAAATCACGGTAGTTGTGCCGGCTGCAACATCTGAGCTTCCAAAAGGAGTGGTTGATTTTCATTCAGAAAACCCGTCGGCAAAAGATTCGATGGAAACCGTGACACATCAGACGGAAACTACTTCTCAGTCGCCGATAGCTGAGACCTCGGTTGTTCATGCGGACGTTGCAGTAACTCCGGAAGCGGCAAAGCCTGATATAAAACCTGAAACAAAAACAATCACTGCCTCTGCTGTGAACGAAACAAAACCGGTAGTTGAAGAGGCTTCCATGTCTCTCGAGCTTGGCCCAAAAGCTTTCGGAGAGAACCTAAAGGAATTATTATTGCCTATGCTTAAGGGAAAAGCATCGCTTGACTCGCTTGATGTCACGGGTGACGGAGATCATCTTTCGATTTCGGCGGTGATCGTAGCTCCTAAAGTTAATGTGAAATTTATAGGAAACTTGGGAAATACAAGCGGAGGACTTTCGATGATTAGTCATGAATTGCAAGCCTCTTTCTTGATCAAAGTGCTCGGCGAAAAAACTATTTCTAATAAAGTAAAAACAGTCCTTGATCAGTTGAAGGCTCAGCTTGAAGTTAAATATAAAGATTCTCATCCGGCAGGAATCGACAGTTTGCAAATTGAAAAAGGAGCTTTGAAAATTATCTTCAAAAAAAACGGCTAGGCCGTTTTTTTGATCGTCGAAATATGATTATTGGTTCCAATAAAAGTGCCACCTAAAGGTGGCAAAGAAAGTAGTGCGACAACTAAAATGTTGATGACTGAAATATCTGATAGCGCGCTTTTGCGAAGAGCTTTCCTCTTGCGTAAAAGTTAAAAGAAAGGTCATAAAAGCATATTCCGTCTTTCTCATTGTAAGTAAGAACGGGCTTTGTGGTGGAAATTCTAATGGAAGGAAGTTCTTTCGTAACAATATATTGTTCAACCTCGCCTGTGCCTCCCAGTGTTTTTGGGAGTGGCTTGTTGAGCATATTGATTGAAAGAGAGGTTTCTGTTCCTGGTACGTTTGCTTTCAAGTGGGGAGTCATGTGGCGGAGGATTGAGTTGATTATAAGTACTATCGCATTGTAATCAAGCTCGTAATAGTTTGTCTCCCATTTTTCAAACGTGGCAAAGTACTCAATGGTTTTTTCGTAATCGTTTTCAAGGTCTTTAAAGAGTCTATGCACCATCTTTTTATTTTTTACACTACTTGTTTTATTATGTTTTGTCAAGTATTGCAATGAGGCCTTTCTTTATTGCCATACTTCATTTATATTTCGAATATTTAGTCTGAAGCGAGGGTCATCTTAAATGAATCGCTTGCTTGATCGTAAGCAACAGTTTCACTGTCTCCATCAGGGAAGCTTACCGTTATTTGATTTCCTCCGAGGGTGTAATTCGAATAAGCTTCGTTTGTAATGGAAGAATTTGATTGCGTATCAGTTGCTGAAATTTTGTAAGCCTCGCCTGTATTTTTATCGAGGGCGTACAAGTACATGCATCCTGACCCACATCCGACGGCAACTACTCGAAAATGTCCGTCAAAGTTTGCCGGCTTTGCGAATTCTTGAGTGAAGAGGCCCTTGTAAGTTTTTACGTATGGGCTGCTCATATCAAGCTCGGGAGTTCCTGTCGGTGCAGGCGATACTGCTTGAGGAGAACTTTCAGTGTTTTGAACGGGAACATTGGTGGCAGGAAGGCTCTGTGGTAACACGTGTGTTTTCTTATTAAGTAAGATGGATATTCCGATAACTAACAAAATGATAACGATTACGAGTAATACGGTGTTTATTTTGGAGTTGGTATTCATGGAATAATTTTACCATGACAAAGGATATATTGCGCGCTTTTATTTTGAGCCCTTGTTTGTAGTCTTCTTTTGTTTGCTTGCACTTTCTTGGCCGAGAGATTTCATGGCGTCGAGCACTTTTTTCAACTTCTTGCCTTGGCTGGTAAGTCCGTAGTACAAGTCCTTTTTCTCAACGATCGATTCTTGTTCAAGTTTTTTGAGTTTTAGTGTAAGGGTTCTACTGCTTATTCCGACCAGTGAATGTTCAAGTTCGCCGAATCGCATCGTGCTTTTTAACAAGTCGCGAATAATAAGCATGGTCCAAGGATCTGATAAAAGGAGGGCTATTTTCGCAATAGGGCATTCGCAATGATTGCGTGAGTTCATGGACAAAGACTATCACTCGAGATTTGAGAAGTAAAGATGGTTTTTTTTAATTACACGGGGTTTTCATGTATTGAAAGCTACTTTCCTTCAAGCGAAGCTTTGATGAGCCCGTCGAACAAAGGATGCGGCGCGTCTGGTCGTGAAAGAAATTCAGGATGACTCTGCGTTGCGACAAAATAAGGATGCAAATCATGGTCAAGCTCGATCATTTCTACTAGGTAGTCATCGCTTCCTTCTTTCAAAAACTTTCCGGAAATAATCATGCCATTTTTCTCGAGATCAGCTACGTATCGATTTTGAACTTCAAGTCGGTGCCGATGCCGTTCGATTACTTCTCGTGACTTGAACATTTTCTGGATCTTAGTGTTGTCTCGTAAAATACAGGTGTAATTTCCGAGGCGCATCGTTCCGCCCTTTTGTTCGATCTTCAATTGTTCAGGAATGAAGTCGATCACAAAGTCGTCACTATCTTTGGTGTTGTCCATTTCGCGCGAGACAGGGGATAGCTTAAGTACGTCTTTCGCAAATTCAACAATCGCGAGTTGCATTCCCAAACAAATCCCCAAAAAGGGTTTTTTGTTTTTTCGTAAGTATTCAATGGCTCTTATTTTCCCTTCCATGCCGCGAGACCCGAATCCTCCGGGAACGATGGCGGCGTCATAGGATTCAAGTTTTGTAAGCAATTCCGGATCATCTGCATCAAGAATGTTGATGTGCGAACCCACGTTGTGCGCGGTCGCCGCAATTTTTACCGACTCTATGACACTTAAATACGCGTCGGAAAGTTTCGTATATTTTGAAACGAGCGCCACGCGAATCGTTTTTGCTTTGGGAGTTTGATAACTTTCGTAGAACTTAGGAAGTTTGGGTACGATGCGCGTTCCGCAGAATTCCGAGAGAATATTGACGATATTGCTTGTTTCCAAAAGATGAAGGGGAACCTTGTAAATGTTTTCAAGATCAGGACATGAAAGCACATGATCGTTTTCCAAGTTCCCGAAAAGTGCAATTTTATTTAAGAGGCTTTTCGGTAAGTCTCCATCTTCGCGCTCATAACGTGCAGCAATAATGTCCGGCTGAACTCCGAGTCGCAACAATTCTCGCAAAGAATTTTGAAGAGGTTTTGACTTGTATTCTCCGGAGACCCTTAAGTAGGGAACATACCCCAAATGAACATGAAGAACTCGTCCTGCATGATCGCGTTTGAATTGTCGAAGACTTTCAAGGAACACCTCGGCTTCCATGTCACCGGTCGATCCGCCAATTTCGATTACCTTGATTTGATGCTCACTTTTTTCATAAGTTTCTTTTATGAAATCTGTAATGTGGGGAATGAGCTGGACTGTTTGCCCGAGGAATCCGCCCATGCGTTCTTTTCCGAGAATTGCTTGATAAATTTTTCCGGCAGTCATAGTGCTTCTACCCGTTAAATGGGTATTTAAAAAGCGCTCATAATGTCCCAAGTCTAAGTCGGTTTCCGATCCGTCGCCGAGAACATAAACTTCGCCGTGTTCATAGGGTGACATTGTGCCAGGATCGATATTTAGATAGGGGTCCATTTTGAGCGCTTCGACTGTAAAGCCGCTTGATTTTAAGATGAGGCCGAGGCTTGCGCCGATGATTCCTTTGCCCAACCCCGATACAACTCCGCCTGTCACGAAAATATATCTAGTGTCTTTTTTCATAAGAAGAGTATACACTTCCTTTTAAAGAAGTACACAAAAACGCCGTAAGAGCGTTTTTTGTTGTGTCATTTATGAAGTGAAGATCTTTTTCATTGAGCGATATAAGGTGTCCACTTTAAGGTAACGAAGAAACCGTCGGAAAACTTTTTTGGGATCATTTACACTATTGTAAGACATCGTTTCAAGCACTCGTCCTTGATTGGGATACCCTGCGAAATCAAGAAGTTTGTTTATGCCTTCAGGCGTATTGAGTATTTCCAAGTCGAAAGCCTTAAAGTTATTCGGATAAGCGCTTTCAAGTTCTAAAGTCGCCTCAAAGTAATCGTCCCAATATTTTCCAATAGCTTCTTCGCGAGTATGCGCATTTAGTTTTGGAAAACTCGGATCCCAGATAGGATCTTTTCTGAATTGCGATCCGTCATGGTTCATCCACCAATTGAAATCTCCTGCATGTATTGAAAAGCTTTTGATAACTTCAGCGCGGCTTCGCACAAGGCAAATGAATTTTACGTGCGGATACTTTTTAACGATGTCAGAAACATAAGGAAGAAAATAAAGTGCAACGCATCCGTAAAAGTCATATCCCTCTGATTCATTCTCAAGAATTTCAAACAAGCGATGCATGAGTTTCAGGTCTTTATTCCAAGGCAGCAAGTGAAGGATCTTTTTTGAATTCCCACCGGTTTCAACCTTAAAGCCTCCTTCGTGTACAAAAAAACTTGAAGGTTGCGCGTCGAGTAGCTTTGTAAGGGATGTCGTACCGCTTCTTCCTGTTCCTAGACCGATGATAAGTTGCCGTTTCTTGGTGTCATTCATGAATTATGTGAGTTATATTCACTTTATACGGGCATACGCAGGCTTTTGGTGCAGCTTCATTATTATAGTGATTTGTTGACTTGTATCGGGTAGGGCGTATTATTTGTCGGGAATCTATTCTTCACTAATCCGATATTTGTTATGAAAAAAAGAATACTCTTTTCGCCATGGCTTTATGTAACATTGGCTCTTGTATTGACTGCAGTTTTTCAACTTGCCAGATCTAGAAATGGAGAAGTGGTCATGTATCATGTCGTGTTTTCGGCGGCGCTCTGCGTTTCAGTTCGATTCGTAATATCCATGTACGCTTTAGGGGTCTGTGACAAGTATGATGGCATTTATTGTACTGAAGATGAACGCTACATCACGTTGCTTGTTCTCTCACTTGCCTTCGTGAGCATAATTATGGGTGCATTTGGTGCACTTCATATGGCTATGGTGACGGCAGAACTTCCCAATGGAATTTATGCTGCAAATCATTTTCCCTTTATCTTTTCTGAGGGTGTGACGCTTACCAGTACGCTTTGTATCATGGGGGTAGGTGCCCTCTTTGAGGTTCTTCCTAGCTTTCTTTTCAAAATATCTACACGTTTCAATCTTGGTATCGTTTAACTTTTTCGGGTGAGGCCCCTTGCGGGGCCTTTTTACGTGGAAGTGTTGAGCGATGGAAAGGTAATAGGGGAGTAGTTTGACATAGTTATATATAGATGCTATATTAGCAGACGACATAAAACTGCAAGGAAACAGTTTTGTACTTTTCAAAACCCACAAATTAAATTTAAACCATGAATTTCCCAATCGCTTTACCTTTCGTTGCAGGAGTAGGAATAACCCTTATGTTGCTTTCCAGAAAAAAAATTGTTAAATCGAAAAAACTTACGTTCGGAGATATTATCTATCGTGAGGCCGGATCGGACAATTCAGGGCTTCCTAAGGATGCTGTGAAGTGTTCATTTCCAGAACTTGATAAGGCGCTGCTTGGTTTTCACCAGAAAGCCTTAGCTCTTTATAAAAGGTATGGCCTGTATCCTGTCCAGTATTTAAAAATTCAGGAAGATTCCCGGCATGCTGGAAATCTTGTTGAGGAACGTGAAAGTGGTTTTGATAATGAATCTTTTGGCTGTAAACCCCATCCTGTTGTTGAGGGGTATGAGTGGCAGAAGGGGTATGAGTTTAAGTATCAAGGCGGCAGCCTTTTTATTCTCTCTGGTTGGTTAAAACCGGATTGCAAAGGTGGCGCACCTCTGCCTATTGTTTATAAAACCGGGGTCACCTTTGATGATGAAACGGAAGTTCTTCGCGTTGTGGAGAATTTCTATGCAAGAGGATATGAAAACGCGAAGGCTGCTGTTTTACGCAGGCCATTCCTTTCTCGGCCCAGCGAAGTAGACGTTTAGGTTTAAAGCGGAATCATAATGAATAAGAGCGGGACTTCGGTCTCGCTCGTTTTGTTTATAGGTGGAAGTCTTATTCGGCGTCAGCTGATGGTGTTCAAATTTGGTATAATAACAAAATGGAACCCTTGGCTTCGAAAATAAGACCTGAAAACCTCGATGCCTTTGTGGGGCAGGAACATTTGGTAGGCAAGAAAACCGATTCGCGTGAAGCGGGTCCTTTGCGTGTCGCCATCGAAGCCAAGCATCTTTTTTCGTTTATTTTATGGGGACCGCCCGGTGTGGGAAAAACAACGCTTGCGAGAATTTATGCAAAGTCATTGAACGCCGACTACCATGAACTTTCTGCAGTTTCGGCCGGCAAAGACGACATTCGAAAAATTATTGAAACCGGGCAATTGTTCGGACCGAAAATTCTTTTCCTTGATGAGATTCATCGTTTTAACAAAGCTCAGCAAGACTTCCTGCTTCCGTATGTTGAATCTGGAAGGCTTACCTTGATCGGAGCGACGACGGAAAATTCAAGTTTCGAAGTCATCCCAGCGCTTCTCTCACGATGCAGAGTTTTTGTTCTTGAAGAATTGTCCTCTGATGATTTGAAAAAGATAATTAAAAGTACGAAACAAAAAATTAAAAAAGATGCAGCGGATTGGCTTGTCGACATGTCAGGCGGAGATGCTCGCCAAATGATTGCAATGATTGAAAACACGGTTGGTTTATATGGGGGCATCACCCTTGAAAATTTGCAGAATACCTTGCAGTCGAAGTTTCTTAGGTACGATAAAAAGGGCGATGAGCACTACAATACCATTTCTGCTTTTATTAAAAGCATGAGGGCTTCGCAGCCGGACGCTGCGCTGTATTACTTGGCTCGCATGATCGAGTCCGGTGAAGATGCAAAATTCATCGCGCGACGAATGGTCATTTTTGCAAGTGAAGATATCGGCATGGCTCAGCCGACAGCGCTGGTAGTGGCTAACGAAGTTTTTAAAGCGGTCGAAACGATCGGGCTTCCTGAATGCGGAATAAATCTTGCCCATGGAGTGGTCTATTTATGCAAAGCACCAAAAGATAAAAGTTCATACGAAGCCTACCATCGAGCAATGACTGATGTGAAACAGTTTGGAAATCTCCCGATTCCCATGATGATACGAAATGCTCCGACGAAACTCATGAAAAATTTAGGGTATGGCGAAGGCTACGAACGATACCCAAAAGAGGATCTTCTTCCTGAAAAGTTAAAAGGAAAGACGTATTATATTCCTCAGCTGAAAAAAACTGAGTCTGAAAAATCTGAGCTTAGAGCTAAGTCAGATAAGAAGAATGGATAAGCAAGCGGGAACGCCACAACAAAAAAGTCCACCTTCAGAAATTCTTCTGAAGGTGGACTTTTTTGTTGTGGCGTTCCCGCTTGCTATGAGTCATGCGCCATCACTTCAGCTTGCCCCGATTCAAGGGCCAGCAGGATTCTTCCTGCAATGTATTCAGCTGAATCCGGAGTAGGCATGTTGTCTCGGAAACGAGATTCCATTTGTTTTGCAGCTTCGCCCGATTTTAGGGAATTCTTCCCAAATTCGGTCGCTGTCATTCCTGGGTGCATAAGGTTGACGATAATTTTGTCTTTCTCAAGCTCTGCTCGTGCTGTAAGGGTTAGGCAGTTGAGCGCATACTTTGTAGACGCATAAGCTCCGAGCATAGGGAAGTAGTTCTTTGAAACCAGAGAGCTGATATTTAAAATGTGGCCACTTCCTTGTTCGCGCATAATGGGAATTACTTGCTGCATGGCGATAAGCGGTCCCACGACATTTAATTCATAAATTTTTCGATAGTCTTCGATTGATACGTGTTCAATGGCGCCGTACAAACCCTGACCTGCGTTATTGACTAACGCATCGATTCGCCCGAACTGTTCTTTTATTTGTCGGATCATTGCTTTTATAGATTCCTCTTTCGACATATCTGTTGGGATGGCAAAACTTCCTGGTAGATCCTTCTCGAGTTTTTTAAGTGTTTCCTCTGATCGTGCAGCAAGAATAACTTTTGCTCCCTCTTTTGCTAAAAGCTTGGCGGTTGCGAGTCCAATGCCTGCCGACGCTCCTGTGACGATGATAATTTTGTCTTTAACTGAATTCATATTTTTATAGGATTTAATAGTGAGTACTTCTCACTTTACTTAGTATAGCAGAAAACACATCAGAGAAATCGCAGACACTGATTGGTTTTAAGCGAGTGAAGTGATATACTCCAACCATTATGGAAGCAGAACGACATCCCTTCAGTTGGCAGGCCCTTACCCGCATTATTGTTGCGGGACTCCTTGTGTTCTTGGTTTGGAAATCAATCAGTATATTCGTCGTAATTTTGATTGCGCTCGTCATTGCCGCCGCGCTCTATCCGCTTGCGCAAAAGATGCACGCTAAAAAAGTTCCCATGATTATTGCAATCATGATGGTGATCATTCTACTTCTGATTCCTATTGCCGTGTTGATCACGATAACGTCTCTTACGTTTGCTAAACAGTTCCCGGAAATGATTAGCGCTCTTACTCCGGTTCTTACCAAATTCCATCTGACTTCAGCCGCGCTTAAAAATATTAATATTGCTTCGTATGTGCAAAGTAATCTTGGATCATTCCTTGCTTCTACCAAACAGGTTGCGCTCGCGGTCATTGCGTTTCTTACGACGATCTTCCTCGCGTTCTATTTCATGTTCGATGCAAAAAACTTGTTTAAGATGTTCACGGAACTTTTCCCTAAAAGGCACCGAAAAAACGTTGAAGGACTTTTCGAAGAAATCTCTTTAGTAACCGGTCAATATATCCGAGGAAACTTGTTGATTTCACTTATTTGTATCTTGGTTATTTACGGTGGACTCGTCGCGTTGAGAATACCTTTTGCTCTTCCGATTGCAATTTTCACCGGCATTATGGATCTTCTTCCTGTTATTGGACCGATTCTTGGTGCGATTCCTGCGTTGGTTCTTGGCTTTGCGAGTTCGCCGGTTACGGGAGTGCTCGTCCTTGTTTTGTATGTCGTCTACAAAGAAGTTGAAGATGTTGTCCTCAGCCCAGCTATTTATAACAAGGCTCTTAACTTGTCGGCAGCGCTCGTATTTTTGTCAGTTGTTGTCGGCGCCGGTGTCTTTGGGGTTGTAGGTGCTTTTCTTGCGCTTCCCGTGGCTGCAAGCATTCCTGTAATTCTTCGCTACAAAGAAAATATTATGAATCGAGAGGCGCTTGAAACAGAACACTCTCATAAAAGTAACTGAAAATAAAAACCCTGGAGGGGTTTTTAAAATTGACAGATCGATGTTGTGCTGATATGGTGATGGCAGGATTTTTTTCTTTAACCTTTTAAATAGTTCGCTCATGGAAACAGTAGGGTACACCACCGTGTCGTTTTTCCCTGAGGGAACATCGAAACGGAAACAGTTCAACATAGCTCGTCCTAATATCAGAGCTTTATATGATTTTTTTAATGAAATGGTAATCCAAGGGATAGTCACTTCGTTCCAAAAGTCGACTTCGAAAGTTGGACCAACGTACAGGCAAGTCTTTGAAGCCGTCATTGTCGGTCAAAGTGTTCGTTTCGAGTTTTCACCTTCGCCGAGAACGGGGGTTGATCACGAGAAAGATTCTTCTCGCCGCGTTGTAATTGCGGTAGGAGTCGTTTCGACTCGTGAAGAACTCATTCGAACTATTAAGGATGATATTGCCGGTAAATATGTCGGGTTTACGTTGGAGAACGAAGTAGCAAAGGCTTTTTCAGAAGAATACAAACCAGCGTGGTGCCAAGCCTTTCGCCCAGCAACCGATGAGGAGGATGCTAATCATCATTTTGATTGTGTCTTCACTATGAGGACTAAGAAGGAGCGCGGCACTGTAAAGGTCAACATTAAAAAGGAAATAAAGGAAGAGCTTAAGAAAAGTGGAGCGAAGATAAAATCTTTTGAGCGCCACAAACAAAAAGCTCCCGATGTTCCGATTTTAGAGTTGCCGTATCCCTGCAGTAGAGACCTTATTCACAAAAGGGCGTTTGAAGTGGTTCAGACACATCTTCGCAATCTTCGTGATAAAAAGAAAAAAGGAAATCTTAAATAAGCGCCATGAAAGAGTAACCATCGCTTGTTGCAAGAAGTGCACGAACGATGGTTTTTACTTGGAAAAGATCTTGATTTGCAGTACCATTTATCTTGTAAAGAGTTCTCTAAAAAATTCGTTGCTTATGATGATAAACAAAACGCCTCGTCAAAGGCTTGAAGAAAAATTGCTCGGAATCAGGGCGTGTCTTTCGGGCGCAATGGGGGAATGGGATTATTTTTCATTCGGTGATCTCGAGGGTCTGGCGTTCGGGTATACCGCATCTGAAAAAAGTATTCATGCAGCTTCACTGCTTCTGGAAATTCCCATGATAGTTCTTAAACAGATTGATTCGTCTGTTTCGCTTAATGCTAGTCAGGGTTGGCTTGTTGGCGGAATTTATTTAGGGTATGACATTGATCAGATTGGATTTTATGATAGAAGATTTGTTTTTGATGCCGAACCGATTTTCGTGTTGCCATTTGGTTTGGAAACCGAAGGATTCCCTTTTGTATTTTTTGCCATGCAGGCGACGAACGGCAAGGAATATGATGTCGAGCTGAGCCAGCAGTTAGCTTCGGAAGCGGTTGAGTTTTCCTTGTTTGAAACAAAAATTCAACGAGAAGACGAAAAAGCGAGTCTTAGTTAGAACCCTTCTTTGCAACAAAGAGGGGATTTTATTTGAAAGGTTTTTCTTCGCTCGAAATCGAAAGTGATGATATAATCTTCCCATGTTTAAAAATATGTCACAGAATCAGAGGGTTATCCTTTGGGTGCTCACACTTATCAACCTTTTGAATTATCTTGATCGACAGGTTATCTTTTCGCTGTTTGGAAGTCTACAGGTCGCTTTTCACCTAAATGATTTTCAATTAGGCCTTCTGGGAACTGGATTTTTGTTGATGCAATCGCTCGCGACGGTTCCCATGGGAATTCTCGCGGATCGTTTCAGCCGAAAGGCGATTATCGGGCTCGGCGTTGCCTTTTGGAGCGTTGCTTCGTTCGCATCTGGATTGGTGATGAACTTTGGACAACTTTTGGGAGTTCGAACCATGGTCGGTCTTGGCGAGGCGAGCTATGCGCCAGCGGCTGTTGCGATGATCACCGATAACTTTCCGCCAGAATCAAACTCTCGGATTCAAGGAGTCTTTAACATTGGAATGCTGGTCGGAGGAACCCTCGGTGCGATTATTGGAGGAGTGGTTGCATTTTATTCACACAATTGGCGTCTCGCGTTTTTTATCGTTTCCATTCCCGGATTCATTCTTGCGTATTTTGCATTCAAGCTAATGGATAAAAGAGTTGTACATCGCGAATCAAAAGTTTCGTTGCGAACCCTGAGCAAAAATAGTGCGTACATTTGGATTATTATTAGTGGGGCATTGGTATCGTTTGCAAGCGGTGCGTTTATTTCTTGGGGAATTGAATTTATTACTCAGTTTAAAAATTATAACGTGCTCGACGCGTCCCTTATTCTTGGGATTGGAATGATGATTGCGAGTGTGATTGGTGTTGTGTCAGGCTCGTATCTTGCCGATCATTTATATAAAAAATATGCGTGGGGAAGAAGTATTGTCGTAGCTGTTTCACTCATGCTTGCGGCTCCCTTCATGTTTTTGGGACTTTTAAATACAGGCAAAGGACTTTTTCTCTTCTTCTTTTTCACGGGAGCTATCTTTCTTGCAGTCTACCTTGGCCCTGTCACGGCCGTTCTTCATGATATTGTCCCAAAACAGTTCCGCGCATCCGCGTTTGGAATCTATGTTTTATTCATTCACTTATTGGGCGAAGCGTTTTCGCCGACAATCGTGGGTCTTATTTCAGATCGCTTCAATTTGCGAGTCGGACTTGAATTCGCAACAGTGTTCGTATTTTTGGCAGGGATCTGTTTTCTTCCCGTTGCATATATTGTAGGAAGAGACCATAAGCGCGAACAACACACTTCGCCTTCAACAGATGCAGAAATTGTAGTCTAATTTTTTCCTATCCAGAAACTAGGAGATTTCAAGGTGATTTTGCTATACTTGTTCCATGAAAGGACTTGAACATTTGCAAACAAAAAAAGAAAACACTATTGAGGAGGTTATTACTCATGGAGGTCGTTTTAATACCGATGAAGCGTTTGCGGAAGGAGTCCTTCGGGATTTATTTCCTGAATACA
>Ga0316217_10003579_pt1 | contig 17528 bp, 13 predicted proteins | sample 1anoAmetaG_FD_203633 | JGI IMG/M metagenome (GOLD analysis project Ga0316217, IMG submission 203633) | Freshwater microbial communities from Trout Bog Lake, Wisconsin, USA - 1anoA | ecosystem: Environmental > Aquatic > Freshwater > Lake > Hypolimnion/Profundal zone | place: USA: Wisconsin...
CTGATCCAGCAGAGCGGCGAGCGCGGCGAGGCCGGCAGCCGGGAAGTGGCCACGGTGCATGGCATCCTGGCCGAGATCGAGCGCAACGCCCAGGCCTACGCCGCCATCGCCCGGGAATCCTCCCGGTCCCTGGGCGACCAGGCCCAGGTGAACCAGCACGCAGTGCAGGCCATGGCCGCCACCCTGGAGGTGGTGGAGCGCAATGTCACCGCCACCACCCAGCTCACCGCCTCCATCCACGAGACCAACCGCACCATCGAGAGCCTGGCCGGGCAGGCCGGCAACCTGCAGCAGCTGATGCAGCAGTTCAAGCTGGCCTGACCGGGGGCAACCGCTCCCCGGTTCAGGGCAGCTTCAGCACCCGCTTGACCGAGAACGCATCACCCGCCTCGTTGGTGATGGTGCAGCGCACGGTCAGCTCGGGCCCGTCGCCGGCCGCGAACACCACGGTCGCGGCGTCGGCGCCCGAGGTGATGCTGCCGCCCTCCACCGTCCAGGCGTAGGTCATCCCGTCCACCTCCGGCACCATGGCCCGCAGGCCCTGGGCGCCGGGCTGGAAGCTGCCGGGGGCGACGATGCTTTCCGGCGGCCTGGCCACGACCTTCACCTGGGCGGTGGCGGTGACAGTGGGGTCGTCCTTGGCGGTCACCCGCACCGAATAGAGGCCCGGCACCGGCGGAGCAACATAGTTGCCCTGCTGGTCCAGGCTGCCGGCGCCGGGCTCCAGCTGGCTCCAGGTCACCGCCAGGCTGGTGCCGCCCTGGATGCTGAAGCCGAACTTCATGGCCCGCTCCACCGTGACGGTGGCGGTCGCAGGGCTGATGGCCAGGGTCACCGGCGCCACCACCGGCACTTCCAGCGAGCTGGTCAGCCGGTCGCCGGCGGCGTTGGTCACCGTGCAGGCCAGGGTCACCTTGGGCCCGGACCCGGCCGCGAAGGTCACCGCGGCGGCGTCGGTGCCGGCGGTGATGGCGCCGCCGGTCACGCTCCACTGGTAGCGCGAACCGGGCAACGGGACGATGCTGGCCTTCTGGTCCTCGGCCCCGGGCTGAACCCGGGGCGGGGCGCTGATCACGCCGGCGGGCGGGGCCACCACGTTCACCCGGGCGGTGGCGGTCTGGCCGGCGCCCACCTGGAACGCGGCCTGGACCGTGTAGACGCCGGGGGCCGCGGGCGCCCGGTAGACGCCCTGGCTGTCCACGCTGCCGCCGCCCGGTTCCAGCACGCTCCAGGCCACCTCCGTGGCCGGAGTGCCGTTCACCCGGGCGTTGAACACCGTGCTGCGCCCCACGGTCACGTAGGCCGTGGCCGGCACGATGACGGTGTCCACCGGCGGGGGCGGCTCCACGTAGGCCTTCGGGCCCTCCAGGCACGAAGTAAGCCCTGCAATAGCTGCGATTAGAATGGTCCAACCGATACGATACGCTCGCATGCCTCTGCACCCCGGATTTTGTTCCAGCATACCCCCGCCGCGGCCAAGGCGCATGTTTGTTGAGAGTTTCATTCCCTTGGGTCGAAAAAGCTTCCATGATCATTGCCGATGATCGAGCCTGTCCTCCCCTTCGGGCCACCGGAGCGTCCTCGGTGGCTGGTCCCTGTGCTCCTGGGCCTGGGCGCTGCCTGGGCGGCGGCATGCATCCCGCTTTTCCGCGCCCCGGATGACCTTGTGCTCAGGCAGGTGGGCCTGCTCTCGCTTCCCTGGAACCTGGCCGCCCTGCTGGGCACAGCCTGGCGGGCCTGGAGGGCGCCCGCGGAGCGCCGCGGCTGGACCCTCCTGGCCCTGTCCCAGGTGCTGGTGCTGGGCGCGAACCTGCTGCTGATGGTGGGCAGGGATCTGCCTGTCCGGATCAGCGGGTGGGAGGCGAGGCCCGCCCTGACCCAGGCCTGCATCCTCGCCCTGCAGGTGGCCGGCATCCAGGCCTGGCCCCTGGCCCGGCGCCGGACGCCGGTCCAGCGCAACGCCTGGTTCGGCAGCCTGCTGTTCGGCGGCTCTTTCCTGGCCTTCGCCGGCATCGCCATCGCCTGGGTCACCGCCGGCGGAACCATCGGCAGGCTCGAACTGACCTTCGTCAACCTGGTGCCCCGCCTGACGATCCTGGCGGCGCTGGCCATCTTCCACGTCCTGGTCGACCTGCGCCGCGGCCGGGGGCCCCTGGGCTGGCTGTTCTGGGGCTTCCTCTACGCCTGCCTCTTGCTGGTCCTGCCGTTCTCGCTCGCCGTCCCGAACATGACCGCGGTCCGCTGGGTGGCCCCGTTCCTGACTCTGTGGCCGCTGAGCTTCCTGGGCGCGGCCATGAGCCGGTTCCCGGTGGAGCCTTCCGGATCGCCCGGGGTCCGCCCGGTGAAGTTCATCCCCTGGGTGATCTACCTGCCCATGACCGTGGAAGGCATCATCCTCTGCTACTTGGCCTACCAGAAGGGTGGCCGGCTGGTCTGGCCCACGGCGGGATTCGTCGCCCTGGTCTGCCTGCTGCTGGCCTGGCAGTTCGTGCTGTCCATGGACCTGAAGCAGGCCAACGCGGCCCTGGAGAAGCGCACCCGGGAACTGGACGAGACGGTCCGGCGCCTGGCGGCGGCCAACACCGCCACCGAAGCCGCCAACCAGGCCAAGAGCGAGTTCCTGGCCAACATGAGCCACGAGATCCGCACCCCCATGAACGCCGTGCTGGGCATGACCCACCTGGCCATGCAGACCGAGCTCACCGCCAAGCAGCGGCAGTACTTGGCCAACACCAAGGTGGCGGCGGATTCGCTCCTGGGCCTGATCAACGACATCCTGGACTTCTCAAAGATCGAGGCCGGCAAGCTCAGCATGGACTCGCGGGAGTTCAGCCTGCAGGAGGTGCTGGACAAGAACACCCTGCTGGTGGGCCTGAAGGCGGCCGAGAAGCGGGTGGACTTCCTGCTGGACACCGCCGGCGACGTGCCGGCGGCCCTGGTGGGCGATCCGCTCCGCCTGGGCCAGGTGCTGACCAATCTGTGCAGCAACGCGGTGAAGTTCACCGAGGCCGGCGAGATCATCGTGGCCACGGCGCTCCAGGGGCCGGTCCGGGACGACGGCCGGATCACCCTCCGCTTCTCGGTGCGCGACACCGGCATCGGCATGGACCCGGAACAGGTGCGCCACCTGTTCCTGCCGTTCAGCCAGGTGGATCCCTCCAGCACCCGCAAGTTCGGCGGGACCGGCCTGGGGCTGGCCATCAGCCGGCACCTGGTGGGCCTGATGGGCGGCGAGATCGGGGTGGCCAGCGAGCAGGGCAAGGGCAGCGAATTCTCTTTCACCGCCACCTTCGGCGTCGGCAGCTTCGAGGCCGGGCCCCTGCAGGAACGGGCCGAGGATCTTCCGGGGCTGCGGGTGCTGGTGGTGGACGACAGCACCAGCGCCCGGAGCATCATGCAGGGCCTGGTGGAGAGCCTGGGCTACCGGGCTGCCGCCGTGGCCTCCGGCGAGGCGTGCCTGGCCGAACTGAAGCGGGCCCCGTACGACCTGGTGATCCTGGACTGGCGCATGCCGGGGCTGGACGGCTTCGGCACCGCCGCCCGGATCCGCAGCGCGCAGGACCTGGCCTCGGCCCCGCGCCTCATCCTGGTCACCTCCTACGGCGACGAGGGGGTGGCCCGGCGGGCCCAGGCCGCGGGCCTGGACGGCTACATCAGCAAGCCGGTCACGCCCTCGACCCTGTTCGACGCGATCATGGGGGCGTTCGGCAAGGCTGACACCCGCGTCCCCGCCCATCCGGCCGGCCAGGAGCCGCCGCCGGACGCGAGAGCCCAACTGCAGGGGGCCGAGGTGCTGCTGGTAGAGGACAACGACTTCAACCAGCAGGTGGCCACCGAGCTGCTGGCCCTGGTGGGGGTGCGGGCGAGCCTCGCCCGGGACGGCCAGGAGGCGCTGGACCTGCTGCGCACCCGGTCCTTCGACGCGGTGCTGATGGATCTCCAGATGCCGGTCATGGATGGCTACGAGGCGACCCGGCGCATCCGGGAGAACCCCGCCTTCGACCAGATGCCCATCCTGGCCATGACCGCCCACGCCATGGTCCAGGAGCACGTGCGCTGCCTGTCCCTGGGCATGAACGACTACATCACCAAGCCCATCGATCCGGCGGCGCTGGCCACCACGCTGGCCAAGTGGATCCGGGACACCCGGAGCGCCCTCCAACTGCCGCCCCAGGACACCGCGCGGCACGGCCCGGGCTGGATGGGCCGGCCGGATCCGGCGGTCATCTCCCGGGCGGCCGGCCTGGCCAATTTCGGCGGCAACGCCGCCATCTACGAGAAGATCCTGGCCAAGTTCCTGGAGACCAAGGCGGAGGCGGCCGGCGCGATCCGGGTGGCCCTGGCGGGAGGCGACCGTGACACCGCCGGGCGGCTGGCCCACTCGATGATCTCCGGGGCCGGGACCATCGGCGCCCAGGACCTCTCCGCCACCTCGCTGGTGCTGCAGGACGCCATCGGCGCCGGCGAGCCGGAGGCCATCGGCTACCTGGTGGCGGAGTTCGAGCAGCGGCTGGACGCCGTGCTCGCCGAACTGCGGGCGGCCGCGGTCAGCCCCGCGCCGGACGGTTCCGCACCAGCCAGCCGTTGAGCGCCAGGGCCAGGGCGATCACCACGCCTCCGGCGGCCGCCCGCGCCCAGTCGACCCGGTCGTGGAAGACCAGGGCCGAGGCCAGGATGGCCAGCGGGATCTTGGCGTTGTTGAAGATGGCCAGGGTGCCCACATCGGTCCGGCGGGCGCCGGCATTGAACAGGAAGAAGCCCAGCCCCGACGCGGCCACCCCCAGGTAGAGCAGGATCCAGGCCTGGCCCGGGGTCATGGCGGCCAGCCTGCCCCAGTCCGCCACCGGCAGGGCCATGGCCAGGGCGATGGCCACCGCGCCCAGGTACAGGATCCCCATGAGCTCCCGGTCGGGCCGGCCCGAGGCCCGGGCGAAACGCCGGTAGAGGATCTGGCCCAGGGCGAAGCAGGCGTTGGAGGCCTGCATGAGCAGGAAGCCCCAGAACAGGCCGTGCCGGTCCAGGGCGGTCCAGAGGCAGATGGCAGTGCCCACCACCGCCAGGCCCGCGGTCGCCAGGTACACCCAGGACAGCCGGCGCGCCAGCGCGGCGTCGAACAAGGTCACCAGCAGCGGGGTGAAGATGGTGAACAGCGCCACCTCGGAAGGGTGCAGCCAGCGGTACGACTCGATGTACAGGACGTACATGACGCCGAACTGCAGGGCCCCGATCCCGGCCAGGGCCAGCAGGTCCCGCCGGGGCAGCCGCCGCGGCCGGGCGAAGGGCAGGAACACCAGGGCCGCCAGCAGCAGCCGGACCGCGGCCACCGAAGTGGCGCCCAGCCCGCTCACCTTGGCGAGCAATCCGAAGGAGAGGGCCCAGAGGACCGAGACTGTCAGCAGAAAGATCATCCTATACTCTACCCTGAACCGCCGGAGACGAACCATGATGCCCGAGGAACCGCAGGGAAGTCTGGAGGCGATGGCGGCCTTCTCGCCGGTGTTCCAGGCCGAGCTGCAGCGGCTGTTCCGCCTGCGCCGGGACGTGCGCCGGTTCCGGCGCGACCCGCTGCCCGAGCAGGCGGTGCTGGACCTGCTGGAGGCCGCCCACACCGCCCCCAGCGTTGGCCTGAGCCAGCCCTGGCGCTTCGTCCGGGTGCAGAGCGAGGCGGCCCGGGCCGCCGTCGTCGCCTCCTTCGAGCGGGCCAACGCCGCCGCCGCCGAGGGCTACGACGACGAGCGGGGCCGGCGCTACCGGGCCATGAAGCTGGCCGGCCTGCGCGAAGCACCCGAGCACCTGCTGGTCTGTTGCTGCACCGGCACCACCCAGGGCCACGGCCTGGGCCGGGCCACCCTGCCCGGGACCCTGCGGGATTCCGTGGTGTGCGCCATCCAGAACCTGTGGCTGGCGGCCCGGTCCCGGGGCCTGGCCATCGGCTGGGTCAGCATCCTGGATCCCGAGGAACTGAGGGGACAGCTGGAACTGCCCCCGGACTGGCTGTGGGTGGGCTACCTCTGCCTGGGCTGGCCCGAGACCGACGATGGCCAGCCCGAACTGGAGACCCTGGGCTGGGAACGGCGGCGGCCGCTGAGCGAGGTGCTGTTCACCCGGTAGTCGAAAAATTGCTTATATTGATCCTAGGCTGGCCCGCCCGGTTTTCTGCCCCCCTCCCGGAGTTCCCATGACCCGCCGGCCCCTGGCCGCCCTGCTGTTCGCGTCCTGCGCCCTGGCCCAGGAGGCGTCCCCCGCGCCCTCCATCCCGGGCATCGACATCGACCAGCCCCGGCAGTTGCCGGCCCTGGTGGCGGGGGACCTCAAGGCCGCCGCCACTGCGCCGGCCTCCTGGAAGGCGGAGGACTGGGGCCGCCTGTCCCTGGGGATCCTGGGCCTGGCGGGCCTGTCCATCGCCCTGGACCGGCCCGCGGACCAGGCCGCCCAGCGCCTGGACCACGACAAGTGGGATCCCTGGGCCCGGCGGCTGGACACCCTGGGCGGCACTGGCACCGTGGTGATCGCCGGGGGCGCCTACCTGGGCGGGGTGCTCATCGGCCAGCCCAGGATGCGCGAATTCGGCTCGGACGCCTGCCTCTCCATGGCCGTGGCCCAGCTCCTGGTCACCCTTCCCCTGAAGGTCGCGGTGGGCCGTTCGCGCCCCGACGCCGACCAGGGTCCCTATCATTTCGATCCCTTCAGCGGCGGCCAGGCCTTCCCCAGCGGCCACGCCACCCAGGCCTTCACCCTGGCCACCGTGGTCTCGGCCTATGCGGACAATCCCTGGGCCACCGGCGCGGCCTACACCGGAGCCACCCTGGTCGGCCTGGCCCGGATCGAGCAGCGGGCCCACTGGGCCTCCGATGTCGCCGCCGGCGCCCTGATCGGCACCCTGTCCGCCAAGGCCGTGCTGGCCCGCCACCACGCCCTGCGCCTGGGCTCCGGGCGCGAAGTGGCCGTGGAGGTGGATCCGGTCTGGCAGCCAGGATCGACCGGGATGCTGGTGTCCCTGACGTTCTGAGCGGTCGCCACCCCGGAGGAATGGGATAAAACAGATTTTTCATCCTGTTTTTCATCCCCGTTTATCCCCGTTTATCCCCGTTCATCCCCGTCGAATTCAATCGCTTAATAAAGCCGGGGTCTATGGCTCTGGGAGGATTACCAGGAATTCGTTTGATCCCGACAGAAAAAAATCAGCCGGGGATGAACGGGGATAAAAAAGGATAAAAGATAAAAACAAAGACCTTAAAAAAATATCGTTGCAATTTACAACGGCCAGTTGGCTGCAAGAAAGGCGATGAACGTCCCTACCGCGCTCAGGCTCAGCACCAGCACCGCCCCTGCCGCGCAGTCCTTGGCCAGGCCCACGGCCGGATGGCGCTCCGGGTTGAGGTGGTCCAGGGCGCGCTCCAGGGCGGTGTTGGCCAGTTCCGCGGCCAGCACCGCGCCGCAGTTCGTGATCAGCAGCGCCCACCACACCGGCGCCGGCCGCCGCCAGACCAGCACGGCCAGCACCCCCGCCGCCGCCAGGGCCTGCAGGCGCAGGCTGGATTCGGAGCGCAGGGACGCCGCAATCCCCTGCGCGGCGAATCCCATGCGCCGGCGGAAGTCCTGGTTCTTCATGGATCCAGCTTAGCGGATCAGGCGCCCTTCTCGCCCAGGCGATTGATCTCGCCGCTGGCGGTCTGCTCCTCCAGGCGCACCGGGAAGCCCCAGAGGTGGGCGACGTGGGCCAGGACATCGTTGAAGTCCTTGTCCAGCGGCCGGCGCTGGTAGCTGAAGTAGCGCAGGGTGAGGGCCCGGTCGCCGCGCTGGTCCATGTTCCAGACCTGGATGTTGGGCTCCCGGCTGCCCAGGTTGTACTGGTCCGAAAGCCGCTGGCGCAGGGTCTGGTAGCCCTGGTCGTCATGGATGGGGCCGACCCGCAGCTTGGGGTTGCTGTCGTCGTCCACCACCGTGAAGAACCGGAACTCCCGCATCAGCCGGGGCGACAGGTACTGGGCAATGAAGCTCTCGTCCTTGAAGTTGTGCATGGCGAACTGGAAGGTGGCGCGCCAGTCGGACCCGGCGATGTCCGGGAACCACTCCCGGTCCTCGTCCGTGGGCGCTTCGCAGATCCGGCGCAGGTCGCGCCACATGGTGAAGCCCAGGGCGTAGGGGTTGATGCTGGAATACCAGCGGCTGTTGTAGGGCGGCTGGTAGATGACGTTGGTGTGGCTCTGCAGGAACTCGAACATGAAGCCGTCGCTCACCCGGCCCTGGTCGTAGAGGGTGTTGAGCAGCGTGTAGTGCCAGAAGGTGGCCCAGCCCTCGTTCATCACCTGGGTCTGGCGCTGGGGGTGGAAGTACTGGGCGATCTTGCGGACGATGCGGATCACCTCCCGCTGCCACGGTTCCAGCAGCGGCGCGTTCTTCTCGATGAAATAGAGGATGTTCTCCTCGGGCTCCCGGGGGAACCGCTTCTGCTCGCTGGAGCCCTCCTTCTCCGGCTGGGGCGGCAGGGTCCGCCAGAGCTGGTTCACCTGGGTCTGCAGGTATTCCTCCCGCTCCCGCTGGCGCGCCTGTTCCTTCTGCAGCGACAGCTTGGGCGCCCGCTTGTAGCGGTCCACCCCCAGGTTCATGAGCGCGTGGCAGGAGTCCAGCAGGCGCTCCACCGCCTCCTGGCCGTGCCGCTCCTCGCACTCGGCGATGAAGTTCCGGGCGAAAACCAGGTAGTCGATGATGGCGTTGGCCGAGGTCCACTGGCGGAACAGGTGGTTGCCCTTGAAGAAGGAGTTGTGGCCGTAGGCGGCGTGGGCGATGACCAGCGCCTGCATGGGCAGGGTGTTCTCCTCCATGAGGTAGGCGATGCAGGGGTCGGAATTGATCACGATCTCGTAGGCCAGGCCCATGGACCCGCGCTTGTAGCGGCTCTCCGTGGCCAGGAACTGCTTGCCGAACGACCAGTGGTGGTAGTACACCGGCATGCCGATGGAGGCGTAGGCGTCCATCATCTGTTCGGTGCTGATGATCTCCAGCTGGTGCGGGTAGCACTCCAGCCCGTAGTCCCGGGCGATCCGGCCGATGGCCTCGTCGTAGGCCTCGATGGCCTCGAAGCTCCATTCCGAGCCGGCCGGGAGGGGCTGGATCTTCTTGCGGGGCATGGGCGGCTCCATGAGTGTTCAGATGCGTTTCCGGAAAAGGTCGTGGAACACCGGGTAGATATCGGCCGCCGTCTTGATCCGGCGCATGGCGAACACCCCCGCGTGCCTGGCCAGCACCTTCTGGTATTCCTCCCACAGGTTCTGGGGATTGTCCTCGGCGATCTCGATGTAGGCGTAGAACTGGGTCAGGCCGAGGATCCGGTCGTTGAGCAGGTCGAAGCAGAGGGCGGAATCCTCCAGCCAGTTGTCGCCGTCGGAGGCCTGGGCCCCGTAGATGTTCCACAGCCCGCTGGCGTAGCGCTGCTCGATCACCCGGCCCATCAGCTTGAGGGCGCTGGAGACCACCGTGCCGCCGGTCTCCCGGGAGTGGAAGAAATTCTCCTCGTCCACCTCTTCGGCCACGGTGTGGTGCCGGATGAACACCACGTCGATGTGTTCGTAGGTGCGGGTGAGGAACAGGTAGAGCAGGGTGAAGAAGCGCTTGGCGATGTTCTTCTTCTGCTCGTCCATGGAGCCGGAGATGTCCATCAGGCAGAACATCACCGCCTGGGTGGTGGGCTGGGCGATGCGCACATGGTTGTTGTAGCGCAGGTCGAAGGAGTCGATGAACGGGACCGCCTCCATCCGGGCCCGCAGCCGCAGGATCTCCTGCCGCACCCGCTTCACCTCCGGGTCGCCTTCGCCAAGGCTCACCAGCAGCCGGGCCAGTTCCGCTTCCAGCGTCAGCAGCTGGCTGCGCTGGGGCCCGCCGGTGGCGATGCGCCGCCCGGCCGCTCCGCGCATGGTCCGCACCAGGTTGATGTTGGTGGGGACCCCGGTCTGGGAATACCCGGCCCGCACCCGCTTGAAGTCGACCACGCTGGCCAGGTGGCGCTTGAGCAGGTTGGGCAGGGCCAGCTCCTCGAAGAAGATGTCGAGGAATTCCTCCCGGGTCAGGGTGAACACGAAATCGTCCAGGCCCGAGCCGTCCGGGCTGGCCTTGGAGCCCCGCCCGCCGCCCTGCCCCGACGGGCGGTCGAAGGTCTCGCCGGTGCTGAACCGGTCGTTGCCCGGCAGCACCTGCTCGCGCACCCCTCCCTGCCCGGTGCTGAACTGCGGCTCGGCGATGTCCCGGGCCGGGATGCCGATCCGCTTGCCTTCGGCCAGGTCCCGGATGCCGCTGCGGTCGATGCTGTCGGCAACCGCCTTCTTGATCTGGCTCTTGAACCGTTTGATGAACCGGCTGCGGTTGACGGAACTCTTGTTCTTGCTGTCTATGCGCCGGTCGACGATACGGATCATTGGCTCCCCCCCCGCGGCCTCCTCAGGACGACTTCCTCACCCTCAGGTACCAGTCGCACAGCAGCCTCACCTGCTTCTCCGTATATCCCTTGGCGATCATCCGGTCCAGGAAGTCCTGGTGCTTCTTCTGTTCGTCGGTGCTTCCCTTGGCGTTGAAGGAGATAACCGGCAGCAGTTCCTCGGTGTTGGAGAACATCTTCTTCTCGATCACCGCCCGCAGCTTCTCGTAGGAGGTCCACAGGGGGTTCTTGCCGTCGTGCTTGGCCCGGGCCCGGAGCACGAAGTTGACCACCTCGTTGCGGAAGTCCTTGGGGTTGGAGATCCCCGCGGGCTTCTCGATCTTCTCCAGCTCCTCGTTCAGGGCGGCCCGGTCCAGCATCTCGCCGGTGTTGGGGTCCCGGAACTCCTGGTCCTGGATCCAGAAGTCGGCATAGGTCACGTAGCGGTCGAATATGTTCTGGCCATATTCGGAGTAGCTCTCAAGGTAGGCGGTCTGGATCTCCTTGCCGATGAACTCGGCGTAGCGCGGCGACAGGTATTCCTTGAGGAAGCGGCGGTACTGCTCCTCGGTGGCCGGGGGGAACTGCTCCTGCTCGATCTGCTGCTCCAGGATGTACATCAGGTGGACCGGGTTGGCCGCCACCTCCCGGTAGTCGTAATTGAAGACCTTGGACAGGATCTTGAAGGCGAACCGGGTGGAGAGCCCGGTCATGCCCTCGTCGACCCCGGCGAAGTCCCGGTACTCCTGGTAGCTCTTGGCCTTGGGATCGATGTCCTTGAGGTTCTCGCCGTCGTAGATGCGCATCTTGGAGTAGATGCTGGAGTTTTCCGGCTCCTTGAGCCTGGACAGCACCGAGAACTGGGCCAGCATGCGCAGGGTGTCCGGGGCGCAAGGCGCCTGGGTCAGGGAGGAGTTGTCCAGCAGCTTGCGGTAGATGTTGACCTCGTCGGAGACCCGGAGCGAATACGGCACCTTGACGATGTAGATGCGGTCCAGGAACGCCTCGTTGTTGCGGTTGTTCTTGAAGGTCAGCCACTCGGCCTCGTTGGAGTGGGCCAGGATCAGGCCGTCGAAGGGGATGGCGCCGAACCCCTCGGTCCCCTTGTAGTTGCCCTCCTGGGTAGCCGTGAGCAGCGGGTGCAGCACCTTGATGGGGGCCTTGAACATCTCCACGAACTCGAGCATCCCCCGGTTGGCCAGGCACAGCCCGCCGGAATAGGAGTAGGCGTCCGGATCGTTCTGGGAGTAAATCTCCAGCTTGCGGATATCGATCTTGCCCACCAGCGAGGAGATGTCCTGGTTGTTCTCGTCGCCCGGCTCGGTCTTGGCCACCGCGGTCTGGCTCAGCACCGAGGGATACTGCTTGACCACCCGGAACTTGGTGATGTCTCCGCCGAACTCGTGCAGCCGCTTCACCGCCCAGGGGCTCATGATGGTGCCCAGGTAGCGCCGGGGGATGCCATAGTCGTCCTCGAGGATCCCGGCATCCTCCACCGGGTTGAACAGCCCAAGCGGCGACTCATTGACTGGTGATCCTTTTATAGAATAGAAGGGCACCTTCTCCAGCAGGGACTTCAGGCCCTCGGCCAGGGACGACTTGCCGCCCCCCACCGGCCCCAGCAGGTATAGGATCTGCTTCTTCTCCTCCAGGCCCTGGGCGGCGTGGCGGAAGTAGGAGACGATCGCCTCGATGACCTCCTCCATCCCGTAGAAGCCCCTGAAGGCCGGGTAGATCCGGATCATCTTGTTGGCGAAGATGCGGGAGTTCCGGTCCACCAGGTGGGTGTCCAGCACCTCCGGCTCGCCGATGGCCATCAGCATCCGTTCCGCGACGCTGGCATAAGCTGATGAATCTTTTTTACAGAGTTCCAGATAGTCCTGAACCGACATTTCCTCTTCACGCGCGGTGGTGTAGCGGTCCAGGTAACGATCGAAGACTGACATGTGGTTTCTCCCTCCTTTGTTCACGGCACGTCTGGCTTGCTTCTCCCCTCCCGGTGACGGAGTGCCCGACCTTTGTAGTAATGTTAATGTGTTCTTTTTGGGGCGCCCGTTTTAAACCGATTTGTTTTCGCCTTTACCCCCTTTCATAAAGATAAATTCAATATTAAAAAAATAATGTTTTATATTTTTTGTTAATCAAATTCAGTGGCCAAAATGCCCTTTCCGGGATTATTTCCCGGTTCCTGGCGCCGGCCGGATCAAGGGCGTCTGGATGGTTAGACCGGACCCCCTGCCCGCATGGTTCAGATGCGAACAGGGGGTCTGGGCGGCGAGGAGGGAACGAAGTCTAGATGGACGGACCATCGATTTCCGAATAGAGCGGATGGCTCAGGTAGCGCTCGCCGGTGTCGCAGAGCACCGCCACCACCGTCTTGCCGCGGCCCAGTTCCACAGCGAGCTTGATGGCCGCGTGGACGATGGCGCCGGTGGAGATGCCAGAGAACAGCCCCTCCTTGCGGGTCAGCAGCCGGGCCACCGCCACCGCATCCTCGTAGGAGACGTCCTCCACCCGGGTGTAGGCTTCCCGGTTGAGGATGGAAGGCACGAAGTTGGCGCCGATGCCCTGGATCTTGTTCGGTCCGGCCACCCCCTTGGTGAGCAGCGGCGAGGTCTCGGGCTCCACGGCCACGACGATGGTGCCGGGCTTCTTCGCGGCAAGAATCTCGCCTACCCCGGTGACGGTCCCGCCGGTGCCGATGCCGCCCACGAAGGCGTCCAGCTCGGGCACCTGCTCCAGGATCTCCAGGGCCGTGGTGCGGCGGTGCACCGCCGGGTTGGCCGGGTTGTCGAACTGCCGGGCGAGGAAGTACTTCGGGTCGGTCTTGGCCAGCTCCTCGGCCTTCTCCACGGCGGCCTTCATGCCGCCGGCCCCGGGGGTGAGGATCAGGTCGGCGCCATAGGCCTTGAGCAGGGAGCGGCGCTCCAGGGTCATGGTGTCGGGCATGACCAGGGCGATGCCGTAGCCCTTGGCCGCGGCCACGAAGGCCAGGCCGATGCCAGTATTGCCGCTGGTGGCCTCCAGGATCACCTGGCCGGGCTTGAGCGCGCCCCGGGCCTCGGCATCCTCGATGATGCTCAGGGCGATCCGGTCCTTGACGCTGCCGCCGGGATTGGCGCTTTCCAGCTTGACGAAGACCGTGGCGGCCCCTTCGGGCACGATCCGGTTGAGCCGGACCACGGGCGTGTAGCCGATGAGTTCGTAGGCGTGGTTGACACGGTTGGGTCTGGGCATGGGGGTTACCTCTTGGCCCAAAAGTATGGTTTCTTATAAACATTGTCAAGAATGTTTTGCAGAATTTTTCTGCCGGACCGCTATGCTTGGACCCTGGAGGTCTTGTGCGAGGCAGTTTCGTGCTTTCCCTGGTGCTGGACGTGTCGGCCATCGGCATCATGCTGGTCCCGAACCGGACCTTCGCCCCGCTGTCCACCGACGACAGGCGGGTCACTTTCGCCAAGCGCGCCTGCTTCCTGGCGCTCCTGGCAGCCGGGTTCCTCATCGATCAGTACGTCACCCACTCAGGTTGATATTCTAATATCTTTATGAAATAAGTTTGGCACACCATTTTTTAATTCAATTCACGTGAAATTTACACCAACTCCTTGCACTGTTGCCGTGATCACCTACTATGGGGTCAGGATCAGTTCACAGGAGCCGATCATGAATGTAATCGATTCCAGGGAAATCAGAGAACCGGGCGCCCTGCCCTTCCCGCTTTCCCGCTGCCTGATCCCGGACGCCCGCCCGGGTGTCCACGGCTTCGAACTCAGCCTTCACGGAAGTCCGCATGGGCTTCCGGATGGGCGGGAGGCCCGCCGGCCAGGTTCTGCCCTTGAAAGGAGAACCCTGTGACCGGCCACCAGGACCTCGACCCGGCGGTCCGCCGGGCCCCGCCCCCATCTTCCATCCGTTCCGCCCGCCGCCGGCCGGCGGAACCGCCTCAATCGGAGGTCAACTTGACGATCACCAACCTGGAGTCCCGCTGGTCCGCAGCACACCGGCGCTACTCCAACAACCCGGAACGGTTCCTTTCAGTCGACGGCTCGGTGGAAACCTGGTCGCGGGAGCTCACCCGGCCCGAGGACCTGCCCGTGGAGTGCGCCGCCCTGCTCCCGGACGCGTTCGAAGGCTTCCCCTACTGTGTCAGGACCCCGGCCCTGCGCCACGGCGATGACGACACCCCCGCTCCCGAAAGCTTCCTGTTCCTCGAGGGCGAGACCCTTGTGGTCATGAAGCGGAGCCTGGCGGGCATCTCGGTGTTCCGCTCCCGGCTCGGCGCGCTGGACGCCCTGGTCACCGAGACGTCGCTGCTGCAGTCCTGCGTCACCTTCCATCCCAGGGACGGGGAGCCGGTGCAGGTCCCCTTCAACACGGTCGTGGAGGATCTCTTCGCGCCCGTGGTGTCCGCCTTCCTGAAGGTCAAGGGGGCGTCGTTCGGAGAAGCCGCCCAGCTGGGCGCGGTGCGCCCGGATCCCCTGGAGGACCTGCGGACCCGGGACCACAAGTACCACGCCTACGCCTCGGAAATCCTGCCCGAGGACGCCGCCAGGCTGCGGTTCTACCATCCCACCGAGGATCTGCCGGGCTTGTTCAGCCGGTCCCGGGTCATCTCCTCCTACCTGCTGGTGGCTTCGGACGCGATGCTCTACGCGCTTTCCGGAAAGGAGTCCGTCCGCTCCGCCAGCGACCCCGACTACAGCCTGCTGGTGCGCTACCTGCCGCTCGACCTGGACAGTGCCATCAGTGTCCGGAGCATCCCCGGGGAGGCCCGCCTGCGCATGGCCACCCTGCGGGCCGGGAACGCGGCGTTCGAGCTGCCGGTGGCCCGCACCAGCGAGGCGGGGTTTGCCGCCTTCGCCCGGGCGGTGCAAGTGCCGGTGGTCCTGGCGTCCGATGAGCAGCCGGCCTTCGAAGACCAGCTGACCCGCAAGGTCGGCTGAGCCTTGCGCCTGAACATTTCCGGGGGGCCGTCCGCAAGGGCGAGCCCCCCGGGGCTTGTACGGGACGCTGTCCTGGAACCGGCCTATCTGCCATAGGTCCCGAGGATCCTGGCCTCTGCCAGGACCTTGCCCCGCATGGCCGCCTCCACCGCCTGCGCCGTGGCCCCCGGCTCCAGACCCAGGGGGGCGGAAAGGGCGTAGAGCTTGAAGAAGTAGCGGTGCGGCCTGCCGGGCGGCGGAGAAGGGCCGTTCCAGCCGAGCCGGGACCAGGAATTCCGCCCCTGCCGGGCGCCGCCGGCCAGGGTGGCGCTGCGGGGCTGGTTCTGGGCCAGGGTGGTGGCCGCCCCCGGCAGGTCGTAGAGCACCCAGTGCACCCAGAGCCCCACCGGCGCATCGGGGTCGTCCACGATCAGCGCCAGGGCCCGGGCCCCGGCCGGCACCTCCTGGAACGCCAGGGCGGGTGAAAGGTCGGCGCCGTCGGCGGTAAACGCCTTGGGGATGACGCCGCCATCGGTGAAATCGGGCGAGGTTATCTTCATGGTGGCCTCCTTGCCGGCCAGGGCTGGCGCCGCGGCCAGGAGGCCCAGCGCGAGCACCGTGGGCAGGACGAATCTCATGGCAGAAAGATTACTCCCAACGAGGGTTGCGCAAGCATAGAACGCCAACGATTGCTGATTCCAACAAGGAGGTAAAAGCAACTAAATCAATAATATGACCCATTTGAGCAATTCTCCATAATCATTCATTGACCCCGGGCTGCATCGAAGCACAATGAATCGCAAATTCTACCGCCGGGTGATCCATGGCCGCCGGGAAGCTCGTCCTCGCCATCGATATCGGGTCCGTGGCCAGCTCGCTGGTGGTGCTGGACCGGGAGGGCCGGATCCTGGAGCACGGCTACGGATTCCACCACGGCCGCTTCGCCGAAAGTGTCCGGGAGTTGCTGGCCCGGGTGGACCTTCACCGCATCGGCTGGGTGGCCGGCACCAGCTCAACCCCTACCGTGGTCCGCTGCGGGACCCGGAGCGACAACCGGCTGGCCACCATCCGGGCCGCGCGCCAGCTGCACCCGGGCCTGGGGGCGATCCTGCACATCGGCGCCGAGCGGTTCGGCCTGATCACCTTCGACCCGGACGGCGAATACAGCGACGCCCGCGGCAACAGCTCCTGCGCCGCAGGCACCGGCAGCTTCCTGGACGAGCAGGCCGAGAACCTGGGGCTGCGCGGCAGCGCCGCGCTCGGCGAGGCAGCCCTGCGCTCGGACCGGCCGCCGCCCCGGATCGCCTCCCGCTGCGCGGTGTTCGCCAAGACCGACGTGGCCCACGCCCAGCAGCAGGGCTGCTCCCGGGAGGCGATCTGCGACGGCCTCTGCCTGGGGCTGGCCACCACGGTGGTGGACGCGCTGTTCTCCGGCGCCCCGGTGCGGGGCCCCATCGTGCTGGCCGGCGGGGTGGCCCGCAACCAGGCGGTGGTGCGCCACCTCCAGGCGCTCATCGGCACCGATCTGGTGACGGATCCCTGGGCTCCGGTCTACGGCGCCCTGGGCGCCGGCCTGCTGCTGCTGGACCAGCCGGACGCCACTCCGCCGGTGGAACTGGGCTCGGCCGATGACCTGTTCCAGGACCTGGCCCAGCCGCGCAGCTACGCCTTCGCCCCGCTGGACGCGGCCCTGCCGGACTATCCGGACTTCCGCGGCCTGGAGCGGACCCTGTTCGCGCCCCGGGTCGTGGCCGAGGCCGCGCCGGTGGAAGTGGACATCTACCGGGCGGCGCCGCCAGGATCCCGCCTGGAGCTGTTCCTGGGCCTGGACATCGGCTCCACCAGCACCAAGGCGGTGCTGCTGGACCGGGACCGCGAGGTGGTGGCCGGATTCTACACCCGCACCGCCGGACGGCCCCTGCTGGCCGCCCAGGCGCTGTTCGAGGCCATCCAGGACTGGGCCGGCCGGGCCCGGCTGGAGCTGGCCGTGGCCGGCGCTGGCAGCACCGGGGCCGGACGCAAGTTCATCGCCGCCATCGTCGGCGCCGACCTGGTGGTGGACGAGATTACCGCCCACGCCCGGGCCGCCTGCGAACTGGACCCGGAGGTGGACACCATCATCGAGATCGGCGGCCAGGACGCCAAGTTCACCACCCTGAAGCGCGGCATGGTCACCTCGGCGGTGATGAACACGG